>ENA-UAOZ01000782-UAOZ01000782.1-human-gut-metagenome-genome-assembly--contig:-NODE-782-length-16327-cov-7.820182_pt1 | contig 16327 bp, 8 predicted proteins | sample MGYA00243474_ERZ654565 | MGnify/ENA primary metagenome ERZ654565 (study PRJEB26926, sample SAMN06164854) | human gut metagenome | biome: ENVO:00009003; feature: ENVO:2100002; material: ENVO:00002003...
TGTGTATAAGAGACAGATTTTATATCCGATCGTGTCTGTATGCATCGTTTTTCTCCTGCTGAAATAAAATTATTTTTTCATTGACATTCGTTTTTCTATGCCTTATAACTATATTGTTAGCACACTAACAAATAAAAATCAATTATTTTTTGAAAAGGATGTGATGTTATGTTAAAAACTCTGGGAGCCCAGATCAAAGAATTTAAAAAGGATTCTTTCCTCACTCCTGTTTTCATGATCTTAGAAGTGCTCATGGAAACGATCATCCCACTGATGATGGCATCGATCATCGATAACGGCGTAGAGGCCGGGGATATCCACCATATTTACGTCATGGGCGGATGTATGGTCATTGTCGCATGCATTTCCCTGTTTGCAGGAACGATGGGTGGAAAATACGGTGCCCGCGCTTCCGCAGGATTTGCGCGCAACTTACGAAAAGCAATGTATGAAAATATACAGACTTTTTCTTTTTCCAACATTGACAAATTCAGCACCGCAGGTCTTGTCACCCGTCTTACCACCGACGTGACCAACCTGCAGAACGCATATCAGATGCTTTTGCGCATGTGCGTCCGCGCACCGATCTCTTTGATCTGCGCAATGATCATGGCATTTTTCATCAATGCAAGACTTGCTTCGGTTTATCTGATCGCCGTTATCGTACTTGGTATGATCCTCGCAATTATCACTGTGCGTGCACATCATTATTTTATGGAAGTATTTCCAAAATACGATGACTTAAACGCATCCGTGCAGGAAAATGTCTCCGCAATCCGCGTAGTCAAAGCCTATGTCCGCGAGGATTACGAGAAGAAGAAATTTACACAGGCAAGCAAAAATATTTACAACATGTTTGTCAAAGCGGAAGGCGTACTTGCCTTTAACTCTCCGGTCATGCAGATCGTTGTATACAGCTGCATCATTGCATTAAGCTGGCTGGGTGCCAAAATGATCGTCGCAGGTTCCCTTACCACCGGAGAGCTGATGAGCCTTCTTACCTATTGTATGAACATCATGATGAGTCTGATGATGCTCTCCATGGTTTTCGTCATGTTAGCCATGAGTATCGCAAGTGCCGAGCGTATCTGTGAAGTCTTAAATGAAAAGAGTGATATCACAAACCCGGAAAATCCGGTCTATGAGGTTGCCGACGGCAGTGTTACCTTCGACCATGTGACCTTCCGTTACAACAAGACTTCGGATAAACCGATCCTTGATGATGTCAATCTTTCCATCCGCTCCGGGGAAACGATCGGTGTCATCGGCGGCACGGGAAGTTCGAAATCCTCGCTCGTCAACTTAATCAGCCGTCTCTATGACGTCTCAGAGGGCGCAGTCCTTGTCGGCGGCAAAGACGTCCGCTCCTACGACCTGGATACGCTGCGCGACGAGGTTTCCGTGGTACTGCAGAACAACGTGCTCTTCTCGGGAACCATTTACGAAAATCTGCGCTGGGGTGATAAAAATGCGACCGACGAAGAATGCCGCCACGCATGCCGCCTTGCATGCGCAGATGAATTTATCGACCGTTTCCCGGACGGCTACAACACTTACATTGAACAGGGCGGAACCAACGTATCCGGCGGTCAGAAACAGCGTTTATGTATCGCGAGAGCCCTGTTAAAGAAACCGAAAATACTTATTTTAGACGACAGTACCAGTGCTGTCGACACTGCAACCGATGCTAAGATCCGCAAGGCTTTTGCCGAGGAGATCCCGGATACGACAAAATTTATCATTGCGCAGCGAATCTCCTCCGTCCAGAATGCAGACCGCATCATCGTTTTAGATAACGGTGTTGTAAACGGTTTTGGAACCCACGAAGAATTGTTAGCGTCCAATGATATCTACCGCGACGTCTACGAATCACAGACCAGCGGAAGCGGTGATTTTGATGAAGGAGGTGCTGCATAATGGCAGAAAAGAATACCAAACCGGTTCAGGGACCGGGCGGCAGAGGTCCAAAAGGTCCGCGCCCGAAAGTTGAAAATCCGGGAAAATTATTTATGCGTCTGCTCGCCTATATCATGAAAAATTATGCAGTGCACTGTATTCTCGTCGTGATCTGCATCTTCATTACCGTACTCGCCAGTGTACAGGGTACCTGGTTTATGCAGACTCTGATCGACGGCTATATCCTGCCGCTCATCGGTCAGGCAGATCCTGACTTTTCCGGTCTGCTGCACGCTATCATGCGCGTTTCCATTTTCTACCTGATCGGAGCACTTGCTTCCTATATATACACACGCATCATGGTAAATGTTTCCCAGGGTACCTTAAAGAATCTGCGTGATGACATGTTCACCCATATGGAAGAACTTCCGATCCGCTACTTTGACACGCACTATCACGGAGATATCATGTCCACTTATACGAACGATATCGATACACTCCGCCAGATGATCAGCCAGAGTATGCCGCAGTTTTTAAACAGCATCATCACCATTGTCAGCGTATTTGTCAGCATGCTGCTCTTAAATGTTCCCCTGACGATTGTAACACTCCTGATGATCGGTGTCACACTGTTTGCGACCAAAAAGATCGGCGCACTCAGTGCCAAATACTTTATCGCACAGCAGAAAGATATCGCAACCGTCAATGGCTATATCGAAGAAATGATGAACGGTCAGAAAGTTGTAAAGGTCTTTACGCATGAGGAAGAAAGTATTGAAAACTTTAACAAATTAAATGACCAGCTTTTCCACAGTGCGGACAATGCCAATAAGTTTGGTAACATTCTTATGCCGGTCAACGCACAGATCGGTAACATCAGCTATGTGCTCTGCGCTTTAGTCGGCGGCGTGCTCGCCTTAAACGGTGTCGGCGGCTTTACCCTTGGAAAACTTGCAAGTTTCCTTACCTATAATAAGAGTTTCAGCCAGCCGGTCAACCAGCTTAGTATGCAGCTCAACAATATCGTCATGGCACTTGCCGGTTCTGAGCGTATCTTTAAACTGCTCGACGAAGAGCCGGAAGTAGATAACGGTTATGTTACACTCGTCCGCGCCAGAAAAGAAAACGGGCAGATCGTCGAATCCAAAGAGCGCACCGGTATGTGGGCATGGAAACATACCCATCAGGCAGACGGCAGTGTCGATTATATCGAACTGAAAGGTGACGTGGTCTTTGATGATGTCGATTTCGGTTATAACCCGGATAAGATCGTGCTCCACAATGTAGACCTCTATGCAACACCGGGTCAGAAGATCGCATTTGTCGGAAGTACCGGTGCCGGAAAGACCACGATCACAAACCTGATCAACCGTTTCTACGATATCCAGGATGGTAAAATCCGCTACGATGGTATCAATATCAACAAGATCAAAAAAGATGACCTGCGCCACTCTCTCGGTATCGTACTGCAGGATACACACCTGTTTACCGCAACTGTCATGGAAAACATCCGTTACGGAAAACTTGATGCCACCGATGAAGAGGTCATTGCAGCTGCAAAACTTGCCAACGCAGACACCTTCATCCATCAGCTTCCGGACGGCTACAACACACTTTTAACCGGTGATGGTGCCAACTTAAGTCAGGGACAAAGACAGCTTCTTGCCATTGCGCGTGCTGCGATTGCAGATCCGCCGGTACTGATCCTCGATGAGGCAACCAGTTCCATTGATACCAGAACAGAAAAGATCGTTCAGGATGGTATGGATAAACTGATGGCAGGACGTACCACTTTCGTGATCGCCCACCGCCTCTCCACAGTCAAGAACAGTGACTGCATTATCGTATTAGAGCAGGGACGCGTCATCGAACGCGGCAACCATGACAAACTCATGGAAGAAAAAGGAAAATATTATCAGCTTTACACAGGAAATCTTGCGGAGGGCTAACATTTTGCATGAAAAACGGGCATATATAAAGCGAAAACTTTATATATGCCCGTTTTAGTCTCCATTTTTGGTCAAACTCACAAACATTCTATAATTCTGAACGAATCTGTTTCCTCCACGGCAGAACGATATGCTCCGGCATGCGTCCTTTCACAGTTTCTGCACCGGAACATATCTTATCCGCACAGCACAAGATCCAGCCTTCCATATATTTGGGCGGAACGATATTTAATGGAAACATATGACATTTTATCATATCCTTCTCTATCTCGTTCAAATCCGGGATATCACGGGCTGCATTCTCACACGCCTTTTTTGCATGATGAAATCCATGCCATTTATGTGATGCATCTTTCTCATGCCAGTCATACAAAAAATAATCATGTAACAGCGCACCGCGAACCAGCGAATGGATATCCACCGGCGCATTCATTTTCAGTGCCAGATAATAGCTGAAATATGCAACCGACACACTGTGGCGGAACACGCTGGTGTCACCGTGCTGCATATAGCGGTGTGACTCTAACAGACGGGACTGCCTGCAGAGTTCCTCTAAGGTGTCATAAAAGTATTTTTCCTGCTCGTCGGATAAATGATAGGTCATTTTGCTCCTTCTTTCCATGCTATTCAATAAAACAGTTACCTGGGCGAAACTCTGCTTTAGGCTGTGAACGTTGTGGGAAATTGACAGCTGAAACGAAAGCACGCTCTCGCTGCGTGTCGCTCGTAGCGGATACTAAGTGACCAAAATACGGTCACTAAGTACCGACGGCTCCCCAGCACTTTCTTTTTCATCTGTCAATTTTCCACAACATCGCCAGTTCATGAATGAGTTTCGCAATTATCTTAGTATATGCACGCATAAACAAGATTGTCAAGCTATCGCAAAAATATGAGGACTTTTTTCAGTCCTCATATTTTTATACACATGATGTTGGTATCAAATATAATACCTTACAGTAACTCTTTTAATATCTGGTTCACAAGCGCCGGGTTTGCTTTTCCTTTCATGGCTTTCATGGTCTGTCCGACTAAGAATCCGATTGCCTTTTCTTTGCCGTTATGGTAATCCTCAACCGACTGTGGATTTTCTGCTAATATTTTCTGTACTGTCTCACGGAGTGCACCCTCGTCGTTGACTGTCTTTAAGCCTTTCTCTTCAACATATTTTTCAGGATCGATGTCGTCTTTAAAGATCCGTTCAAATACTTCTTTTGCAACCGTGTTCGTGATGGAACCGGAATCGGCAAGATCGATCAGTTTTGCAAGGTTGACCGGAGAAAAACGGATGTCTTCCGGATCCATGTTGTTTTCCTTTAACAGACGCATAGTTTCGACCATGATCCAGTTGGACACTTTTTTCGGTTTGCCGCAAAGCTCGGTTGCCGCCTCAAACAGGTCTGCAAATTTTTTGTGTCCGGTAATGATCTCGGCATCATATTTCGGAAGATCAAATTCTTTCTGGTAACGCTCCAATTTTTCCGTGCGAAGCTCCGGCTGGTTTGCCTTTACTTTTGCGATCCACTCATCACTGATCACGATCGGCACAAGATCCGGCTCCGGGAAATAACGGTAATCCTGGGCGTCCTCTTTGGAACGCATTGCATGGGAAGATTCCTTATTGTCATCCCAGCGGCGTGTCTCCTGCACGATCTTCTTTCCGGCTTCAAGCAGTTCGATCTGACGTGCACGCTCTCCCTCGATAGCTCTTGCGATCGCTTTAAAGGAGTTTAAGTTTTTCATCTCGGTACGGGTTCCAAACTTCTTTGCGCCGGCTTCACGGACGGACAGGTTGACATCGGCACGCATGGAACCTTCGTTTAATTTACAGTCAGATGCTCCCAGGTACTGGATGATCATGCGCAGCTTTTCAAGATATGCGATAACCTCCTCTGCGGAACGCATATCCGGCTCGGATACGATCTCAATCAGCGGTACACCGGAACGGTTGTAATCTACGATGGAGACATCCTCCCACTCGTCATGCACCAGTTTTCCGGCATCCTCTTCCATATGGATCTCATGGATACCAATAATCTTCTTTCCGGCTGCTGTCTCGATCTCAACACCGCCGTTTCTGCAGATTGGCAGATATAGCTGGGAAATCTGATAGTTCTGCGGATTATCCGGATAAAAATAGTTCTTACGGTCAAATTTGCAGTACTGGGTGATGCTGCAGTTTGTGGCAATTCCCACTGCCATCGCATATTCCACCACCTGACGGTTTAATACAGGAAGAGAACCCGGCATACCGGTACACACCGGACAGGTATGTGTATTTGGTGCACCGCCGAATGCTGTGGAACAGCCGCAGAAGATTTTTGTTTTTGTTGCTAACTCAACATGGACCTCAAGTCCAATGACAGTTTCATATATTTTACTCATCTCTATTCCTCCATTTTCGGATTATGCAAGCGGGCTGTGCTCATAGGTTCTTGTCTGTTCAAACGCATATGCCGCACGGATGATCTTCTTCTCTTCAAAGCAGTTTCCAATGAGCTGCAATCCGATTGGCAGACCTTTTTTATCTTTGCCGCATGGCAGTGAAATACCAGGTAATCCGGCAAGGTTTACAGAAATCGTATAGATATCTCCTAAATACATCTTGATCGGATCACTTAAAGACTGTCCTAATTTTGGTGCAGTCGTCGGTGCTGCCGGTCCTAAAATGACATCATATTTTTCAAATGCCTTATCAAATGCCTGTTTGATCAGTGCTTTGGTTCGGAGTGCTTTCAGATAATATGCGTCGTAATATCCGCTGCTTAACACAAAGGAACCAAGCATGATACGACGTTTTACCTCCGGTCCGAATCCTTCGGAACGTGATTTTTTGTACATATTATGAAGTCCCTCGTATTCTTTGGTGCGGTAACCATATTTGACACCGTCAAATCTTGCCAGGTTGGAACTTGCCTCTGCACAGGCGATAACGTAATATGCAGGGATCGCATATTCTACCAGGCTTAAATCAAACTCTTCCACGATGGCGCCCTTTTTCTTTAATTCCTCTGCAGCCTGCAAAACTGCTGCTTTTACTTCCGGATCTAAACCCTCCCCGAAATAATCACGCGGAATACCGATCTTCATTCCTGCAACATCATCCACCAGTGCACTGGTAAAATCGTAATCTTCTCTTTTTACAGAAGTGGAATCCTTCGTGTCATAAGAAGCGATCGTCTCTAAAATCGTTGCACAGTCAGTCACATCTTTCGCAACCGGCCCGATCTGATCTAAAGAGGAACCATAGGCGATCAGTCCATAACGTGATACCGTTCCATAGGTCGGTTTGATTCCGGTCACGCCGCAGAAGGAACTCGGCTGACGGATGGAACCGCCGGTATCTGATCCAAGTGCAAAGACACATTCCTCTGCCGCAACCGCTGCACAGGAACCACCCGAAGAACCGCCCGGCACATGCTCTGTGTTCCATGGATTTTTTGTCTCACCGTAAGCGGACGTCTCTGTCGTGCTTCCCATGGCAAACTCATCCATGTTGGTCTTTCCTAAAATAACTGCCCCTGCTTTTTCCAGATTTAAAACTGCCTCCGCCGTGTAGGTCGGAATAAAGTTATATAAAATCTTAGAAGAACAGGTGGTAAGCAGATCTTTCGTACACATATTGTCTTTGATGGCAACCGGTACACCTGCAAGCGGCCCCGTCAGTGTGCCGTCATCAATCTGTTTCTGTACTTCCTTTGCGCGTTTCAGTGCTCCCTCTCTATCTACTGTCACAAAGCTGTTTACGAGTTTTTCTTTTTTCTCAATCGCGTCAAGCGCCGCCGTAACAGCTTCCTCTACTGAGATTTCTTTTGCTTTTATTCTTTTGCCGAGTTCCACGGCAGTCAAACTCATAATATTCATATAAATCTCCATTCCTGCTCCTGCTTTTTATCCGAACATTTTCTTTGCCTGCTGCACAAAATGTTCTTTGAGCAATCTGATTAATCTCCAATTGTCTTTGGCACTTTAAATCCACCGTCTTTCTGTGCCGGTGCATTCGAAAGCGTCTCTTTGCTGCCGTCTCCGTTTGTCACTACATCTTCCCTGAATACATTATTTACCGGGAACACATGTGACATCGGCTCCACTCCTGTGGTGTCAAGTTCATTTAATTTATCAATATAGTTGAGCATTTCTTCCATATCTTTCTTTGCATGCTCTTTCTCTTCCTCATTCAGCTCTAATTTTGCAAGGATTCCGACATACTCGATCGTCTCGTCTGAGATCTCATTTTTGCGTCCTGTTTTAATGACTTTCGGTTCTTCCTCTTCGATCTCCGGTTCCAGGGTTTCCTCCGGCTCTTCAGCAACAACCGGTCCAACAACCAGACCATAGCAGGCAACATTCCCTGCCCCGGAGTTGTTCCACTCTGCCTGGATCGCAGTTCCTTCATATTTTAATCCACATTTTTCCATCACTTTCGCAGAGTATGGATTTCTGGTATCACATCTCGCCTGGATCCTGCGTGCGCCGACTTCATTGGTCAGGTATTCCACAACGGCTGAAAGCGCCTCGGACATGATTCCCTTATGCCAGTAATCGCAGCTTAAACAATAGCCGACTTCCATGGACTGTACTTTTTCATTGACCATCACCACACCGATGCTGCCGATTGCCTCACCGATCTCTTTTAATTCGATACACCATTCATATTTTTCCGGTTTATCGTATGCAGCGATCCAGCCTTTTAAAATGCCTTTCGTCTCTTCTTCACTCTCATGTGCAGGCCACAGCAGATATCTTGTCACTTCCGGATCCGATGCCCAGTTACGGTACATCGGCTCTGCATCGGAAAGTGTAAATTTTCTTAAAACAAGACGTCTTGTCTCGATTGTTTTTGTTCCCAAATGTTTCACGGCTGTTCTCCTTTTTCATTCATATGATGTCTGTTTGCAAAACTCCATTTTACATTCAAAATATTTTGGATTTACGGCTCTAATCTGCTTAAATCACGCGGGAACAGCGTCGTCTCACGGACGTTGTCCTCACCGACTAATTTCATGGTCAGACGCTCTAAACCGATTCCAAGTCCACCATGTGGCGGCATGCCATGTTTGAATACGGATAAATACTGTTCCATTCCCTCAGACTCCATACCACGCTTTTCGATTTTTTCCATCAGTTTGTTGTAATCGTGGATACGCTGTCCACCGGTCGTGATCTCAAGTCCCTGATATAAGAGGTCAAAACTTAAGGTATAAGTCGGATCTGCCGGATCGTCCATCGCGTAAAACGGACGTTTCTTGGATGGATAATGTGTAACAAATACGAAATCCGCATCATACTCTTCTTTGAAATACTGTCCGATGAGTGCTTCCTCCTCCGGCTCAAGATCGTATGGATTTCTGATCTGGCGGTGATATTTTTCTGCCACTTTTTCTTTTGCTTCATCGAAACGCACGGTCGGAATTTTGTCGACGTTCGGCAGTGTGACGCCTAATAACCGAAGTTCCTCTGCATAATCTTTTTTGAGCAGTGCGATCATATACTGCAAAAATCCGGTCTCCATCGCCATGATATCTTCAAATCCATCAATATATCCCATCTCAAAATCAAGGCTGGTGTACTCGTTCAAGTGACGTTTGGTATTATGTTTTTCTGCACGGAATACCGGCGCCGTCTCAAATACCCGGTCAAATACGCCGACCATCATCTGTTTGTAAAACTGAGGACTCTGCTGTAAAACTGCCGGTCTGTGGAAATATTCCAACCGGAACAGGTTTGCCCCGCCCTCTGCACTTTTTGCACCGATCTTTGGTGTATGGATCTCTGTAAACCCCTGACCGTATAAGAAATCACGAAATCCCCGTACCACACCTTCCTGAATACGGAATTTTGCACGCTCCCTGATATTTCGAAGGGCGATCGCACGGTTGTTTAAATTCGCCTCCAAGGAGGTATTTAATTTCCATTTTGAGATTGCAAGCGGCATCGGTGCAGCCGGTTCGGACAATACCTTGATTTTATCCAGACGGATCTCAAATCCGTGTGGTGCACGTTCCTCCGGTTTTACGGTTCCCTCCACCTCAATCGTTGCTGCCTCTTTTAAATCTTTTAAGTCAAACTGTGTTTTTCCTTCTTCGTAAACACACTGGAGCAGTCCTTCTCTCTTTCTTAAGACGATAAATGCAACTTCACCCATATCACGGATGGTATGCACTGCTCCGTTTACTTTTACACTTTTTCCCTCATAGCTGCCGGTCAGTAAATCACCGATCTCTAAGGTTTCCTTTTTGTTTACACCTGTCATGAATTCCATATTCTGTACACTCCTTTAGATATGATAAGGTGCGGGACGGGAACCTTTTTGAAAAACAAAACTCTGTCTTTCAGATTTTCAACAAATAATAGAATGCACGCTCCGCGAACATTCTATTATCATGAATACAAAAAACCCCGGAAAAGCATATGCTTTTCCGGGGCGAAATCTCTTAGTATCCCGCGGTACCACCCGCATTGAAAAATGATGTCGTTCTCATCATCTTTCCGCTCTCTGTGCTTAACGCGCACCCACGTACTGACCTACTTTCGATCCACTGCCGCTGTTTTTAAGATCAACCGCTCGTGCAAATTCCTGTTCAATCAGTCTGCTCCAGAGTGTTCCCTTGACCTTCTCTTTCAAACAGCGCTCTCAGTCGGTGACGCTGTATTCCTGTCGACGCCCAAAGATCAGAGTCTCTTTCATCGCTTTACTGTTTTAACGTTGTAACATTTATACCACATTGATTTCCTGTTTGCAATATTTTTTTACAACTTTTTTTATTTTACAGTAATTTTGCAGGTTGCTTTCTTTCCACTTGCAGTTTTTACAGTAATCGTGGCTGTTCCTTTTTTCAGTGCCTTTACTTTACCATTCTTATCAACTGTTGCCACTTTTTTGTTGGAACTCGTCCAGGTAAGTTTATCTGTTGAGGAAGAAGGTGTCATAGTCGCTTTTAAGGTCAGAGTCCTGCCCTTTGCAACAGTCGCCTTGGTTTTGTTTAATTTTACCTTGGTTGCCGGTACTTTTACCGTCACTTTACAGGTTGCTTTCTTTCCACCTGATGTCTTTGCGGTAATCGTTACAGTACCTTTCTTTACAGCCGTTACAACACCATTTTTATCGACTGTAGCTACTTTCTTGTTAGAACTGCTCCATGTCACTTTGTCCGTTGCATTCTTATCAAGAGTAGCTTTCAGCTGTTTTGTTGTATTTTGCTTTAATGTCAGTTTCTTTGCACTCAGTTTAATACCTGCTGACTTCTTATTACTCTTTACAACGGTCACTTTACAGGTTGCTTTCTTTCCACTTGTTGTTTTAACTGTAATCGTAGCTGTTCCTGTTTTGACTCCTTTGATCTTACCGCTCTTTGTTACTGTCACTACCTTTTTGTTTGATGTAGACCATGTAAGTTTATCTGTCGCTGTCTTCGGAAATACAGATGCTGTCAGTTTTACGGAACTTCCCTTTTTGATACTCATCGCCGGTGTCAGATATACTTTGGTTGCCGGATCTGTAACCGTGATCTTACAGGTTGCCTTTAAACCATTCTTTGTGGTAGCTGTAATTGTAGCGGTTCCTGCTTTCTTTGCAGTTACTTTTCCGTTTGCATCTACTTTTACAACAGAGGATTTGGAAGATTTCCATTTCACGGATTTATCCGTACAATTCTTCGGAGTGACTGTTGCCTTTAAGGTATATGTTTTTCCTTTTTTCAGGCTGAGTTTTGTCTTGTTTAATTTGATCTTCGCTGCCTGTACCTGATCTCCTACAGTTACTTTACATTCTGATGTAAACAGTCCGTCTTTTGTTGTCACGGTAATTGTTGCAGTTCCTTTGGCATTTGCAGTTACATTACCATCTTTGTCAACTGAAGCAACTGTTTTGTCAGAAGTCTTGTATTTTACTGCTGTGTTTGTTGCATTCTGCGGTGCTACTACTACATTTTCAGAAATATTTGCTGTTTTACCTTTCTGTAAGGTAATCTCTGTCTTTTTCAGTGAAACTCCTGTTACTTTGACTGCACGTTCTTCTGCCTTAATCTTATATGCAGGATCAAAACCAGGTTTTAAGTTTTCTTCATCCACAGAAACCTGTTTTACATGACCCTTGTCTGTTAAGATCACACCATTGTATGCCGGAACAGTTACCGTCACGCTGCCTCCTGCAGCACTGTAACTATTACCTGCGATCACATCTGCAAGTTCTGCTGCATTAATTCCAAGTTCTGCAACATTTACTGTCACAGACTTGTCTGCTGCACTGTTGTTCATCAAAACAAGCATGATATCCGAATCATCACTTCTGACATAGCCTAAAATTTCTTTATCTGTGCCATATACCGGCTCTACGGAGCCTGTTCTCAATGCACTGTAACTGCTTCTTATTGCAGCAAGTTTTGCATACCATTTTACCAGATTCTCATTTCCTTCGCCCCAGATCATCGCACGGCGGTCATCTGGATCATCTGCACCTACCATGCCAAGCTCATCACCATAATAGATGGTCGGTGCACCTGCGTAGGTAAACTGCATCAATGCAACTAAATACTGTTTCTGTTTTGCCTCATCTGAAGTATTTTCATAGGTCGGGAATGCCTCTGAAATTTCCTTCTGGTTTCTATCGTCATCAATACCATCTAAGTAAGATAACAAACGTGTTGTATCATGAGAGTCAACAAGGTTCATCATCGCATAAAATGCTTCTTTCGGATAACGCTCTCTCAAACGCTCCAGCGTATTTAACGCATTTTTTGAATCTCCGCCTTTTGCATAGGCGATTGCTGCTCCACGGAACATATAGTTCATAACAGAGTCATACATGTCACCCATCAGATATTTGACTGCATCCGTCCAGATCTCTCCGATGATCACGTTATCACTGTCAAGTGCCTTTACGGATTTACGGAAATGCTGCCAGGTCTCATCCGATACTTCATTGGCAACATCGAGTCTCCATCCGTCCATTCCTTTTGACAGCCAGTACTGTGTTACACTGTTATCTGCGGTCTTACTTGTCTCATTTTTTCCGATTACTTCTTCTGCCCAGGTACCGGTCTGATATTCGGAACCGTTCGTTGCCTTGATGATCGGCATGGAGTCATAACCCCACCATCCATCATAACCATATACTGGTTTTCCGGCACGAAGTCCTACGGAATCACATACTTCATCGTCATTGTCATCTTTTAAAGTTGTATCGGAAAATACATCAAACCATTCTGTATAGTCATAGTTTGTAATTCCATACTCTGCCGTAAAATATTCTTTTGCCTGTTTTTCTGCTTCCTCTTTGGAAATCTTTTTCTCGCTCATGGCATCGTATACATATGCCCAGTAAGGATAAGCTCCGATCGTATCGGTTCCATCTTCCAGATACTCATAGTAACGGTCAAAATAAACAGAATCATCCGATACATGATTGAATACACCATCCAATACAACATGCATATTGTTCGCTTCTGCTACGCTGACCAGTTCCTCAAAATCTCCAAGTGTTCCAAGGATCGGATCAATATTTTTATAATCACTTGTATCGTATCTGTGGCTGGAAATGGACTCAAATACCGGGTTTAAGTAGATCACGGTAACACCAAGTGCTTTTAAGTAGTCGATCCGTTTTGTAATACCCTTTAAATCTCCACCATAGATCTCATTGCTCCAGTTTCCATCGCCCTTATATGCGTAAGTCGGATAGGTATCCGGATGTAATGTGATCTGCTCCGGGTTCTCCGGTAAAATATACCAGTCATTCATATACTCATACTGTACCGTACCTCTTGCATCCGAAGTGATGGTATCGTTTGTCACATCGCCATTATAGAAACGATCCGGGAAGATCTGGTAGATCACTGCATTTTTCATCCAGTCGGGTGTCTTATAACCTGACTGATATACGATCTGATCATATGGTAAAAGATTTAACAGATTGGCTGCCACACCGGCCCCATAAAATCCGTCATCATCGCCATACATTACCACTGCAGTTTCATTGTATACTGCAAAGAAATACTGGTATTCTCCAAGTCTGTCATAGCTTGTAGTAACAGACCATCTCTGTTTTCCATCTTCCGCACCCGCTGTTTTTTTCATGGAAAGTGTTTTCTTTTCCACACCTTTTACAACCAGTTTGACTGCAGTAACATCATCTCCGGTATCGATGGAGTAGGTAACTTCCTCTCCGGTTGCCACCGCACCGTATACTGATTTGTAAGCTGTATCCTTAGAATCAAATACAAGTTTGTTTGTTGCAACTTCTTTGTCAGAAGCATTCGAATAATAAATGCCTGATTCCGGATCATAATAGAATGTAACATCCTTTGTGGTATCTACCGTATATGGATCCATTTCAACAGTCTCATCCTCTGATACGATCTTCGTATCGGAATAAGTACCAGCTTCCATGTTTGCCACAGTTGCGCTGTAAATTCCGGTCAATCTGCTGTCAGAAAATTTTGTATCCGATGGAATCCCTGTTCCCTGCAATAACAGGCTTGCCCCAAATTTATAATCAATACTGCATTTTGAATAATGGCTGAAGTCCGAATAATAAATCGTAACATCCTGTGGTTCTGTCACGGTAACTGCAATGTTAGATCCGCTTATAACACCGCCTGCTCCATAGTTTTCGCTCCAGTCACCCATCGTAATCTTGTACTCGTAATTTGCCGCCGGAACATTTTTAAATGTATAGGAATATAACCCCTCTCCCATGTATGTCATTATATTTGATGCTGCATCCCAGCTTTTTCCAGGAAATGTACCCGGTATACAGACCATTCTGCCGGTAAATTTATCCCTGGTATAAGAAAGATAAGTATCTTTTCCAACTGTAACACCAGCGGATGTTTCAATGTCTTTTTTTACACCATCTACTTCGATGTAATATACGATGTCCAATGCATCATCTCCAAGGAAAATCGCATCCGTGGTATATGCATTTGCAACACTTTTATCTGCTGTCATGGTAACCGTCTTTAATGCAGAAGTTCCTTTTTCCTCCACCTCTGATTTTTTACCATAAACAACCTTTACTTTATCTTTTACGTTTTCTGCAACAGCCGTGAATGTGGTAGTTCCATCTGCATTGTCGACTGCCTGGTCCGATACCTCTTTTGTGGAAGCAAGTGTAATTGTTCCATCTTTATCCATGTACCAGTTCCAGGTGCCGTCTTTCTGGATATAATATACATCGGTTGGCGTTTCTGCTACAAATTTATCCAACAGTTTGTCGTAAGTATTGTCACCTGTTTTTGTATCATCCGCATTATCTGCATCTACAAACTGAAAGCCTCCGAATGTTCCTTTGACAGTGAGTTTGTAAAATCCATTCTCTTCTGCTGTGAAAAGATCTCCTTTAACACCCCATCCTGTAATCGTTTCCTGACCTTTTGTATCAGTGATGGTCAATTTGTCATTCCAATGCTGCATTGCAGGTTTTGACCATTTCGTTTCCGGTTTGATATGCATGGTAAGATAAACAAGTTCCGGCTCTTTTAACGCTTCTGTGCCTGCTGCATCTAAATACCAGCCCCAGTTGCCATCTTTACAGATATAATAAAGATCTGTCGGTGTTTCATCTGTGTATGCTTTCATGGTGCTGACAAATCCCTGTCCTGCTGTGTTCTTTGACGGATCTGCATAATCTAAAAACTGGAATCCTGTAAAATTACCGTTTAATGTTACACTGTAAAATTTTCCGTCTTTATCCGCTGTCAGAAGCTGTCCTACTGCGTCTTCCCAACCTGTAATCTCCTGGTTTTTTTCCGTTGCACCAGATACGATTGTGTTATCATCTCCCCAGAACTGAAGTGCAGGCGTTTTGTACTTTGCAGAACTGTTATCCATGTGCAGTGTCAGGTTCATTGCTCCTTCCACAGCTTTCACTTCCTGCTCTGTTTCCGTTTCTTCTGTTTCCTCGGATAATTCAGTCTCATCTTCCGTTGTTTCTGTTACAGGTGCCTCTGTTTCTGCATCTTGGGTCTTTGCTTCTGTTACTGCTGCTTCCGCATCCTCTGTTTCTGCATCTTCGTTCTCTGCTTCTGCATCTTGGGTCTCTGTTTCCGGCTCTTTCGTTTCCTGACTCTGACTTGTACCAGTTTCTTCTTGTACCGCGGTATCTGCTTTCGTCTCTGTTTCCCCGGTTTTTTCTGTCACAGCATTTTTTGTTTCTTCCATACGATCTGCATCGCTGGATTCTTCATGTACCGTTTCTTCTGTCCCCGTTTCAAGCTCCGCCGCCGCTGCAGATATGGCTCCCGGCGTCTCTGGTAACGTTACCAGCATACCTAAAATTAAAAGCCAGCTAAGTGATTTCTTAGCGGCCTTCTGTAAAATCTTTTTGTTTCTCATTTTTCAAAGTCCCCCATTTTCGATTTTCGATCATACCCCAGTTTGCCGGATAAGATCATTAACCGGTCTTATACATGTCCCTCTCCCCCTCTTTCAAATTTTCGTATTTTTTCGTACTTCTATATCTTATCTGTCTCTTATACACATCT
>ENA-UAOZ01000808-UAOZ01000808.1-human-gut-metagenome-genome-assembly--contig:-NODE-808-length-15979-cov-7.323474_pt1 | contig 15979 bp, 26 predicted proteins | sample MGYA00243474_ERZ654565 | MGnify/ENA primary metagenome ERZ654565 (study PRJEB26926, sample SAMN06164854) | human gut metagenome | biome: ENVO:00009003; feature: ENVO:2100002; material: ENVO:00002003...
GATGTGTATAAGAGACAGGATATGGTTGGGCAATCCCAATTAGAGTGGCGAAATCTTTCTGCTTTAATCCTTTAGACTTACGAAACTCTGCTATATTAAATTCTTTCATATGTAAAATATTGTTAATATAATAGATTTTATCTACTATATATAGTGATATTGTATATATTTGCAACGTCGAACAACAAACAACGACAAAGTAACTAAAAAGTGTTGGTTTGAGCAAAAAATAGTAATACCTAAAAAGGAGTAAGACAATGAAAAAGTACGATTTACACAAGATTATGAAAACGGCTCATGAGATATACAGAAAGTATTTCAAGCTATACCAACTTACTCACGGTGTACAGACTTTCGGTGACTGCCTTAAACTTGCTTGGACTAATGAAAAGAAGCGTGTCGCTGATAAAGAAGCAAGAAAAGCTGAGAAAGAAGCTATGAAAGCAGCTTTGGCACAACCGGAAAGAAGAAGTGCTTATGATTCTTTCAATGCTCCAATTTCCGCCTACTACAATCCAAATAGCAAAGGTGCTTTCGGTTCTCGTTATGTAGGTGACTAAATATAAACAAAGCTGCAGAAAAGGTCAGTGCTATACCGGTGATAAAAGCCGCGAGGGTTCGTAATGGCAAACGAACACTTTACCCTTCACCGGGCAGCTTTCCCAATTCGGTGATGCGTTATGCCGAATTTCTCTATCCGGTCTTTGAGCCTACCCTTTGATGGGAGATAGAGAACGAGATGGAGTGATTGCCCTAAGCAGTCTATTCGGAAGAATCCGCGTCCAGTAGGTTTGAAACCACATTATAAAAAGGGGCGAGTAAAACGGTGGTGTGTACTTTTAGGGGAAGCCGCTATCAAGGGTCGAAGCAAGCAGCTATGGAGCAGAGGCAAGCAGCCTGGGAAATAAGAAGCCGACATGCCCCGAACGGTACATCATTCCGTCTTGAAATCGTTGTAGATTATCGGGGCACGAATATTAATAAAAATAGAGAGAAAATGAATGAAATCATAGATTACATTAAGGATTCACCAATCAAGTATGCAATTGATGCCTTGTCTGTGAATTATGTGATACAGACTATCGTTCAAATGGTACTGTTCCCCTTTGTACTATACTTTTGTTGGAGGGTTTTTAAAAATATACTTCGTAACATGAGGAATAATTAACAGAAACTCCTTACAATAGTATATGCAACCAATACGATGATAAACAGCAGGAATGAGACATACGAACATCCTTCACAGAATACGAAGATTTTTCTTTTTGGTATGCTTTCGTATACGTAAGCTTGACCGTGCGGTAATTCCCCGTTATGATATTTTCTTAGGTATTCCTGATAGGTGCGCACAGCTTGATTGCTCAACACTCTATTCTCGCATAGAGATATTCCAGAGAAAAGGATACAGAGTGCATTTACGCATATTGCAGTCACAAGGAGAACCTTGTTGCAAAGACTGTCCTCTGAAGGACTGCTTAAAGAAATGATTACCGCAAAGGTGGTTGAGGCTACCATTAAAAGCGTTGTTTGTATTTTGAATACCCATTCGGTTTGTTCATCCAGAGAACGCATATATAACCTAATTAGATTTCTTTCCCAACTCATACTTACTTAATTTTTAGATTTTGCACTTCAAAGTTAAGTAAATCTCCCGAATAAAGCGTGATGCTGCCAATCGAATTGGTTCGGGAGAACTCAAATATTAATCAACTAATTACATACAAAAAATGGTAAAGAGAATTACAGAAAATTGGACTGCGGCTTTGCTGAATATGGAAGTAGGTGAAGTTGTTGAATTCCCGCTTGAAAAGTCTGAATCTATTGTCGGAAGTATTATTCCACGTTTGCGAAAAAGAATGTGGAGAGAAAAGGCTAATTGGAGTAGAGACGGGGATTACGATACAGAGAACGGAATTTTCAGAGTTAAAAGGATAGCGTAATGGTTTCCCTTTCTCCAGCGGAAATGCTTGTTGCAAATGAGTATTGTAAGGGACTTGCTGACAAAGAAGTGGCTGACAATCTGAGTAAGTCTGTTTGGACTATCAAGACACAGAAGCGGACTATCTATCGAAAGTTAGGCATATCCAAAGATACTGAATTGCTTCTGTATATGATTTGTAACAAGATGAAACGCAATTTCGATTTGAATGGGTTACGGAAGCATGGACTTGAACTTTTGTTCTCCACTCTTTTCGTTGTGATGCAGGTTACTTGCAATGACATTGATTTGCGGAGAATGAAAACACCCTCACGGGCACGGACAGCGATACGCTATATAAGAGTAGGGGGACGGAGTAATAATAATTTTAATTTTTGGGCAGCATGATATATGAGGTAAACGGTGATTTACGCAGTTCCATGTTGATTGACGGGACGGCGGAGGCAAGACTGGCAGATATACTTACCATCATGGATAAGCGCACCTTTCCTAAAAGGGAGTCAGAAAAAATAGTAGGTGGGCCGGGAAGATTGAAAGCTTTAGTAAATTCTCGAAGAGTGAGAGTTGAGTACAAACCTAATGGGCGAAGTTATTATAATGCTTCGGATGTGTTGAGTTTTGCAAAAGTAAGAAAAAGAAACAATCATGAAAAGAATAATTCTCAACGTGCTATTGCTTAATGTTCTGGCTTTACCTTGTTTGGCAATGTTCAACGGTATTGATCCGATGACGGGAGAGGGGAACTATACTATTAACCTTTTTGGCATGGTATATTCTGTTTGGTTCTATTACAATGTATTGAAGAAGATAATAAAAATATGAACCTCAGCGGAGGAAGTGCATTACATAAAAACTTGTTTTGTTAGACTACTGCCGGCAAGGTCTGTGAAGATATAGCGGGCAGAAACGGGTAATTAGCTCAGTCAGGTAGAGCGGTACATGATTATTTTAATGTTGGTAATTTGTCATGGTATTATTTAAAGGTTTCATTCATGTACAGGTCACGGCGTTCGAGTCCCGTATTACCCACACAGTTTTTTTTATGTTTAACCAGTAATGCCGACGAAAAGGACGTCGTAGGGAGAATGCCCCTATTTGAGTTTTATATTTCATCTATCTTGTTAACTACCCTTCCCGGTGTGGCTTGGCCGCCTATCCGGGAGCAATGCCCAAGCGAGGGCAGATATAGTTTAGTATGTTATTTTGTGTTTGTGCTGGGTGTGCCGTCTGTGAAGATAGTACACCTTTTTTATTCGGGAGTTCGGTGTAATGGCTAACACACCTCATTCGAAGAGACTGGCGGTTCGAGTCCGTCAACTTCCACGACATTTTTTATTAACCACATAAATTTTATCATTATGAGTTTGATTAAGAAACCTAACGAGCTGACCGTTAAGACTACATTGTCAGCACTGATTTACGGACAGCCGGGTATGGGAAAAGCTCAACCACTGTATTGCAATATTCTAACGCCAACTGGATTCAAGAAGTTATCTGATTTATCCGTCGGCGATGAAGTCATGGGGCATGATGGAAAGGTGCAGAAAGTTCTTGGCATCTATCCGCAGGGAGTAAGGCCGGTGTATCGGATTATGACTAATGATTCTGCAATAACCTATTGTGATGAAGAACATATATGGACCGTGAGGGCAAGTACAGGCAATAGCCGAAAGGCGGGATTCAAAAATGTGACTTTAAAGGAAATGATAGCGAAAGGCATCTCTTGTCCTTTGTCTCCTTCCAGACAATCAACAACAAGAAAGGCAATACCTCGTTATGAGATTCCCGTTGCAGAAGCTATGGATTATCCGGAAAAGGAATATGAAGTAAACCCGTATATTTTGGGTGTTTTAATTGGTGATGGTTCTTTGACTGGCAACGTTGCTATGTTTTCCAATCCTGATATGGATAATCAAATATTGGAAGAAGTCAAGATGCTGTTACCAAGTGTATATTCTATTCGGAAGAATGAAGCTCCGCAGTGCCCACAATATAGTATTGTTCTTCGGGGTAATGGTGAAGGGTATATTCAGAAGATAAAACGTTTAGGATTGAACGTTCACTCCGGAGATAAGTTTATACCTTCTGAATACAAGCTCGGAAGTCGTGAGCAGAGATTGGCCTTGTTACGTGGGTTAATGGATACTGACGGGTATGCAAACAAGAATAGAGTCAGTTTCTCAACATCAAGCCGAATACTTGCGGATGATTTTGTTCATCTTGTCCTTTCCTTGGGGGGAATCGCTAAAGCAGTAGGTTATCCAAGAGAAGACAATAGGATTGAATATAGAGTTACCGTTAACATGAGCGAATGCCCATTCACGTTAGAACGGAAGGCTGCGCAATGGAAACCTGTCACCCCGTCAAGATATATAATTGACGCAGAAAAGATAGAGGATTCTGAATGTGTTTGTATCAAAGTGTCGAATGAAGACGAACTGTATATAACAGATGACTTTATTGTGACACATAATACCACATTGGCATTATCTGCTCCCAACCCTGTACTATTCGATTATGACGGTGGCATTCACCGTGTCAATGCCGCCCATCGTGTACCGACCGTTCAGATAACAAGCTGGGACGAGACGAATCAGGTACTTGCTTCCGAAGAAATCAAGGAGTTCGACACGATTGTGATTGACACTGCCGGAAAGATGCTCTCTTTCATGGATAAGGCTATCATGGCAGCCAACCCAAAAATGAAGAAAGTTGATGGCACTCTTTCCCTGCAGGGATATGGGGTACGAAAGAATATGTTTATCAGCTTTGTAAATCAAGTTACCCTCATGGGTAAGTCGGTTATCTTCGTTGCTCACGAACGGGAAGAGAAAGTCGGTGATGAAAAACAGATACGTCCGGAGATTGGCGGTTCATCTGCCGGTGACTTGATTAAGGAACTGGATTTGGTTGGTTACATGGAAGCCATTGGCAAAGATAGAACAATCTCCTTTGACCCGTGTGAGAAGTTCTACGGTAAGAACACCTGCAATCTTCCCTCACGTATTAAGATTCCTGTCATTATTGACGCTTCCGGTACCGTCACGGGAAAGAATGATTTTATGACAAACATCATCAACACTTATAAGGATTATCAGACGAAACAAACAGAGTTGTCCTCTGAATATGATAAGGTTCTTGAAGTTATCCGTGATACGGTGGAGCAGATAACCGATATGCAGTCGGCTAATGAGGTGCGAAATGCCATTGCGGAAATGGAGCATATCTTTGATAGCAAGTTGCGTGGCGGGATGCTGCTCAATGAGAAGTGCAAGAAGCTCGGTTTGAAGTGGAATAAAGTATCTGAGAGGTATGAACCAGCCGCCTAAATATAGATTTTACCCGTCGCTGCTCGATAAGTTCGAGCAGTATTTGCGGGCGGATGAACAAGTTGAAAGCTTTTGGAATGTCGACAATGAAACGGGGGAATACAAGAAAAGCCCCGAAGAGATTGAAGCGGAGCTCAAGCAAACTTTGCTTGATGCGATAAACCGAGTTCCATTTGAGAGTGAAGCTGCTGATAGAGGAACGGCATTTAATGCTATCATAGATTGTTACATCCATAGGAAAAAACATATTCCAAATGAACGGGAACCATATACCATTATCGGTGATGAAGAAACCAATATTATACAAGTTGCTTTTCCGTCTACGGATATAGCGCCTGCCCGTCATTTTTTGTTTGACCGAGCATGGTGTATTGAACAGTCGAGGTATTTTGCTGGTGCATTGTCTCAAGTCTTTGTCTCTGCCACTATTTCCACCCGTTACGGTGATGTGGAGCTTTACGGGTTTATAGACGAACTTCTCCGAGATACGGTCTACGACATCAAGGCGACCTCAAAGTATGATTTCGGTAAATATGAGCATGGTTGGCAGCGGCATGTATATCCTTACTGCTTGATTGCTTCTGGTCAAATGGGGAGTGTGAAAGCATTTGAGTACACTGCCTACCAGTTGAAAGGAGGTACGAGCCGTACTCCATTAATCAGCGGAACGCAGTATCCGGAGTATTACACTTATAACCATGAGCAGACGGTTAAACTGTTGACAACTCATTGTGAACATTTCATAGAATTTCTGGAAGCGAACCGAGAGCTTATAACCGATAAAAAGATATTTGGAGGAGAAAATTAATGGCAAACCAAATAACCGGACGGATAATCGAAATCGGACAAATTGTTCAAATACCATCCAAAAATGGTGGTTCCTCGTTTACAAAACGGGAGTTCATTTTAGATGCTACCACTTACGACCCTTATACGGGAGAGCGTAGCGAGTATGAGAACATTATTCCCTTAGAGTTTTCAGGCGATAAGTGTGCAGAACTTGACCGATTTAATCAGGGTGATGTTGTTACTGTATCATTTGTTTTACAAGGACGTTCTTGGACGAATCAAGACGGAGAACTCAAACGTATGGCATCTATTCGGTGCTACAAAATAGATGCGCGTGGTGGTGTATCGCAATCCCAACAAACAACATCGGTACAACAGCCAGCGCCACAGTCGACCTATCAGCAACAGCCGCAGAATTTCCCGCCTCCGGTTGATGCTAATGGCAATGTAAAGGACGATTTACCTTTTTAGCGTATGTTGTTCGACTTGAAGAATGAATATCAAATACCCAAGTTCAAGGAGTATGTAAACAAGCTGCTTAGTGAACGTGCGGTGGTGGAAGTGAAAAAGAAACTACCTAACCGCACGCTTGCCCAAAACAGCTACTTGCATCTTCTTTTAGGGTATTTCGGTAGTGAGTACGGTTGCAGTCTCGACGAAGCAAAAATTGATTTTTATAAGAGGACTTGCAACCGTGATTTGTTTGAGAGAAAGACGGTCAACAAGAAAGGTAAGGAAGTAACTTACTTAAGAAGTTCTGCCGAGCTGACAACAGGTGAAATGACTTTGAGTATTGACCGTTTTCGTAATTGGAGTGCATCAGTGGCAGGTATCTATCTGCCGGCTGCAAATGAACATCAAATGCTGATATACGCCCAGCAGGAAATACAAAGAAATCAAGAATTTATATGAAAAAGTACAGATTAAAAAAAGAGGCAGTCCCCTTCTTTGTAGATAAGCTGGCAACTGCTATTTACGATTGGGACGTATGGCAAAAGTACAACGTAGATGATAAAGCCCTTGAGGAAGTAGAAGATGCACGAATTGAGTACGGAATAAAAACGAGTGAATCCGGGGCTACTTTAGGTGGATGGGATAAAAACGGAATGACGCTATGTTTTACTCTCGTATTCCCATCAATGAAGTATCACGAACATGATGTCTTTAGTAAGGGTAAAATGGTGCGCGAGTTGATGAATCGCCTTCAAAGGGAAACTAACAGTTTTGTAACTGAATTTTACAATGAATAATTTATAAATCATATCGTTTATGGACAAATTTTTAGGTCAAGAAATCCTTGAACAGGAACGTTGGCAGTTCCTTCAGGATAATGCCGATGCAGTAGAGAAAATCGGTTATACCCACCGATTCACACCCGAAGAATTGGCGCAAAAGAAAGAAACATTAGCCGAGGTATCAATTACAATCAATGATATTAGATTGAAAAGAAAGAGGCTATGGAAGAGTTCAAAGAACGCCTGAAACCTTTGAATGAAGAAAAGCAGGAGCTTCTAGACCACATCAAGAGAGGTTCTGAGTTTGTGGAAAATGAAGAATGTGCCAAAATCCTTTACCATGAGGAAAAGATGGCAGGATTCTATAACAAGTTGGGTGAGCTGGTTTACAGCCGCCCGATTATGCCGCAAGAAATGCAGAAGACAGTATTCAGTATTAACCGTAAAACAGGAACAGAATCATGAGCGAAAACAAATTAAACGTGATTGTACCGAAAGACTATAACGGTGCACCAATTGAAGTAGTATTGAGAGAGGGAGAAGCCCCCGTAGCACTCGACCCAAAAGAACCAGAAAGAGTAGTTATCAATGGAACGATAGATGCACCTATCAGATGGTTGGAGAAACGTGTCGAACTGATTAACCAGAAAGCGACGAACATTATTGTAAACCGTGATAAGATGAGGATGGCTCTGACGATTGACGAAACCAGTTACTATCAGGCAGAAATCAACGGTATTTTACAGGCTTCAAAAGAAATGCAGGAGTTCGGTATCAACATGGATAAGAAATGGGAACCTATCAAGTTGTCCCAGTTCTTCAAGATGCACCGGGCTTTCTTTAAAGACAAGTCCGAGAGTATGACCCTGGTTTCTACTTTGAAAAATTTCAAGGCAAAAGTAAACCAAGACATTGAGCGCAGCAAGGAGGAAAACGGCAGCAAAGTTGACAACTACTCGCAGGTGGTTGATTCTAATTTGCCCAAGTCCTTCAAACTGAACATTCCTCTTTTTAAAGGTTTTTCTTGCGAAGAAATAGAGGTTGAGATTTACGCGGATGTAGACGGTAGAGACGTATCTCTTTCCTTAGTATCTGCCGGTGCGAATGAAGCTATCGAGGAATACAAGAATAAAGTGATTGACGAACAACTGGATGCCATCAGACAGATTGCACCGGACATCGTAATCATCGAAGTATAACTTTGTTAACCTGCCTGCTATATCTTTGTAGATAGAGCAGGAAATACAGGTAAGTGTTGGGCAAAGAGGTCAGTTGGGAATCCTCGCTTATCTACTAGAGTTTAAATCTATATGCCCCACCACAATAGAATGTTGGTATTGGTAAATCCAATATAGGGAACTCTATATTGGATTTACCTTTAATAATGGTAAATTTATCCCATTTATTTTTTCCTGCATAAACAATGTATTTTCCATCATTGGTCCTTATTATATTATTGGAATCAACAACATTCATTGTTCCTTCATTTATACTATATGATATACAATGGCGATATAAGTTAGAGCTTTCAGGAACTTGCGCTACCAACCAATTATTGAAGAATACCGCAGATTTGTTAGGCCTCATATACGTCCCAAGTAATCGTTTACTGTTACCTTGGAAATATAATTCTTTATCGGTTATACAATAAATGAATCCTATTAGTTTACCCTTATGTGTATTACAACAAAATCCAGTGTGGATACAGTGAGCGAGTCTGTCATAGTTTTCAATAGAAACATGAGACGCTGTGTTTATAACAGATAGTATTTCTATTTTGTTTCGAGAATATAACTTCCTTAGAATTTCATCAAGTTCCATAATCTAATTTATTGGTTTAGGACAAAGATATAAAAATATAATTTCATGTTGTTTAGATACAAAAAGAAATCAAAGCAAAACAAGCCTTTACCTCTGTTTGATAAAGCAGGGGTAACAGTAAAGAAGAAGCCGGATTTGAAAGCTAAGCTCGACAAGGAGTTTTCCCTTTTTATCCGGCTTCGTGATGCAATGCCAAACGGGTATTTTAGATGTATCTCGTGCGGACAGATAAAACCATTCGGACAAGCTGACTGCGGACACTATTTCAGTCGCACACATCTGGCGACCCGTTTTGATGAGAATAATTGCCATGCTGAATGCCGACATTGTTTGACTCCTGATAGCCTAATTCTTATGAAAGATTTCACTTGGAAACAACTTGGCGATATTAAAGTAGGCGAAGAAGTTTTTGCCTTTGATGAAGAAATAATCTATAAAACATCAAGAAGATACCGAATAGGAAAAGTTATATCTGTAGAAAGGGATATTCAAGATGTGTATGAAGTAGAACTTGAAAATGGCGATAAAATAAAAACGACAGCCAATCATAAATGGCTTACACGTGATAAAATCAGCTCCGCCTATAAGTGGTGTGAAACGCAAAATATGTGGATAAATGGAGTAAATCTTCATGGAAAACATAAGAGCGGGCCGCATACAAACCATATTACTACCACCGTATGTAAACCATTCCAAGTCGTACTACAAGATATGTCTTATGAAAGTGGATGGATTGCCGGAATGATTGATGCGGATGGTCATGTTTGCCAGCAAAAAATCAAAAATCCTGATGGTACATTGAGATATGGATTTCGTGTAGGAATCGCTCAATGCGAAAAATATATGGATATATGTGACAAAATCAAGGTTTTATTAGAAAAGTTTACTGGAAATAAAAAGACTTGTAGACAGACAATGGAATCTTGCGACAGGCGTGGAATATTTAAAAAGCAACACCAAGCATGGCAGTTTTTAATTACAGGGACAAATGTTGAAAAACTGCAATTCTTAATGCGTGTTCGACCTTTTAAGATTCAAAAAGTCGATATTGAGAAATTGGGAAAACTGAAATCTCAATATGACACAAAAGTCAAAAGTATCACTTATTTGGGCAAAATGGAAATTGTTGCAATGGAAACAGATACTCATACGTACATTGCTAATGGATATGCTATGCACAACTGCAACCGTTTCCGTGCCGACCACCTTGAAGGCTACCGTGAGAATTTGATAGCCAAAATCGGACAACAGTATTTTGACTTGCTAAAAGTGAAAGCTGCATCAAATACTAAGATATCAGATTTTGAGTATGAGCAACTAATCAAGTATTACAAAGCACTTAATAAGAAGTTACGAAAGGAGAAAGGTTTATGAGTTATGTATTACGAGATTACCAACAGAAAGCCTCTGATACTGCCGTTTCTTTCTTCAATAACAAGGCGAAGAAAACAAATGCCATTATGGTGTTACCTACGGGCAGCGGAAAGTCGCTTATCATAGCGGATATAGCCGCAAGGCTTGACGGTCATACCTTGGTGTTCCAGCCCTCGAAGGAAATACTCGAACAGAATTTCAAGAAACTCTGTTCATACGGTATTCTTGATTGCAGCATCTATTCTGCATCCTTTAACTCAAAAGAAATAAGCCGGATAACATTCGCCACCATCGGCAGTGTGAAGAATCATCCCGAACTGTTCACCCACTTCAAGAACATCATCGTGGACGAATGCCACCTTGTTAACCCTAAAGAGGGTATGTACAAAGATTTTTTTGATGCGGTGAAGTGTAAGGTTCTTGGACTGACAGCTACACCGTATCGTTTAAGTTCCAGCCGTGACTTTGGTTCTATGCTGAAATTTATCACCCGGACAAAGCCTCATGTCTTTTCAGAGGTCATTTATCATGTACAGGTATCAACCCTATTAGATATGGGCTATTTGGCGAAGTTGAATTACTATCCAATGAATCCTTTGGGATGGAACGAACTTAACTTGAAAGTAAATACTACTGGTGCCGACTATACAGATAGGTCAGTTCAAAGAGAATATGAACGGATAGACTTTTACGGCTATCTCGTTCATATTGTCCAAAGACTGATGAATCCCAAAGCTGGAGGAAAACGGAAAGGTATTTTAGTCTTTACCCGTTTTCTGAAAGAAGCGGAGCGGCTTACCTGGTCTATACCCGGAGCCGCAATCGTTTCGGGTGATACCCCAAAAGGTGAGCGCGAAAGGATACTTGAAGCGTTCAAGGCTGGTGAAATTTCGGTAGTGGCGAATGTCGGGGTATTAACCACCGGCTTTGACTATCCGGAACTTGATACAGTCGTTATGGCACGTCCTACAATGTCACTTGCTATGTGGTATCAGTTGGTCGTGCCATCCGCCCGCATCCTTCCAAAGAATGTGGCTGGATTGTGGATTTATGCGGTAATATCAAACGTTTCGGAGAGGTGTCGGACTTACGGTTGTTTGATAGTGGAAATGGGAAATGGGCAGTTTACTCGAAAGGAAGGCAATTAACAAACGTGAGATTCTAAAACTATGGACGAAGGATTTTTGAGGCTAAGCCGCAGGTTTTTCTCGAATGAAATGTGGAATGAAGCCCGTACTTTTAGCAGTTGTGAAGCGTGGTTAGACTTAATCCAGTCTGCACGATTTGAGGCAACGCCCCGAAAGGAGAGTATCGGAGATCGAGAAATCTCTTATTCAAGAGGTCAATATCCTGCATCCATAAGATTTTTATCTCAACGCTGGAAATGGTCTGAAAAGAAAGTGCGTTCCTTTCTTGTACATCTTAAGAAAAAAGGTATGATAACTGTTGAGTGCAATCAGGGAATGAACCTTATAACCCTATGTAAATATGAAGAATATAATCCAATGGGCACAAGTAAGGGCACATGCAAGGGCACAGATATTGAAAAGAAAATCAAAGAATTACAGTCCGAATGGGCACAACTTGGGGCACAGTCTGTGAACAACAATCTGCCGCAATCCGAACTTTTGCAAAAATCAGGGCACACGGAGGGCACAAATACAAAGAAAGAAGAAGAAAGAGAGTATATAGATATATCTTCCCAGCAAAAGAAAGAAAATACTCCTGACGGAGTATCAAAGAAAGACAAGCTTTCTTCGCCCTCTCTTTCTGAAAAGATTGATTACAGCGGATTGATGGAATACTATAATTCCACATTCAAAGATAGACTCCAGCAGATAAAATCAATGACCGATGTGAGAAAAAAGGCTGTAAAAGCCCGGATAGCCCAATATGGAAAAGAGTCAGTGAGGACTGTTTTCAATCTCATTCTTCAATCCCCATTTCTGCTGGGAGCTAATGACCGCAATTGGAAATGTGACTTTGATTGGATTTTCAAACAAGCAAACTTTACTAAAATATTGGAAGGAAACTATAATGGGACAAGACTTAGTAAAAATCAACAGGATAGCGAGCAGCGAAAACGTGATTCAGTTCTTGCAGTCGCTACAACAGTCAGAGAAGCTGCCGCAAAAAAAAGAAAGGAACTTGAAGCAGAGGGCGTTATTGAATAAATATCCTGACCCTGCACAATTCATACTTGATTACAATCCAGATTTGCAGTTCAAAATTGTTAGGTGTAAGGCGACTCACTCCGATTTAGCCATGAATTTTTCCATACCTACATTAGGGCTATTGGCTTCGACTTATGGAGATGAGACCCCTTTGGAATGGTTGAAAATTCAATTCGGTACACTCAATGACTTCGCAGAGGTATCTACCAAGATTGCTAAGGAGCAGCTTAATGAGTTAGCAGAGATATTTATTTCTGAGTATTATTACATCAATGCAGCTGAGATATGCTTTTTCATTGCACGGTTTAAGTCTGGGAAATACGGACGATTCTATGGAGCTATAGACCCGATGAAGATTACAAGCGCTATGCTTGACTATATCAAGGAACGCCGCATTGACATTGAGCGTTACGAACGTGAGCAATACCGACTACAGCGCCAAAAGGAGATAGAAGAGCGCGGTAGCAACGGAATTTCCTATATCGAGTATCTTGAACGTGAACGTAAGCTTGTGGAAAGTGGAGATGCAGAAGCCATGAAACGAGCGGCAAATCGTGTATGTAGTATCAGTTTACGTAAGTAGTGGCGAAAGCATAAATTTGACAATAAAGTATGAGACTTACAATATGTTGGACGACAAGAGGCAGGCAAAGACGCTTTTACTATGATATATGCAAAAAGTTTGGCATATCGGATTACATGAGTGTTAATCGTGAGACGCCATGCGATATAAGGGATGAAGATATGGAACTGTTGAAGGAATGCGAAAAACGAGGGTTTATCCAAATAAGAAACAAACGGTAAATAATCATGGACATAGAGATTGAAAAGAAAATCGAACAATTGGAATGGTAGCGTGACAATGCAATGCGCATACGCTGCCCGTTGGTGGCAAAGAAGTACCAGCGAATGATTGATGAACTTGCAAGAAAAAGCAGAAACAATGAAACCAAAGGATTGAATCATGCCGATAAGTGAGGTGTACAATATGGATTGTATGGAATACATGAAGGATATTCCTGACAAGTTCTTTGATTTAGCTATAGTAGATCCTCCTTATGGAATAAATGCACCCAATATGGCAATGGGAACCAACTTGAACCGTAAATATGGTGGCTACAATGGCGAAAGCGTTGCGCAACGGTTGAAAAATGGAAGATTAAATCAAGGAGCAGGAAAGCTGAGAAACAGAGCATTAAATACAATGTCTTGTGATTGGGATTTATCCCAACCTACCGATGAATACTTTGAAGAATTGTTTAGAGTAAGCCAAAATCAGATTATATGGGGTGGGAATTATTTTCCTCTTCCACCTACACGGGGAATATTGTGTTGGGACAAGATGCAACCGTGGGAGAATTTTTCGCAGTTTGAACTTGCATGGACTTCATTTGATTGTCCTGCAGCTATCATCCATCTATCCAATACCGGAGGAGCAAACAAAGAAGCTAAGATTCACCCCACACAGAAGCCGATAGCGCTTTATCATTGGGTCTTTAAGAAATTTGTAAAGTCAGGGGATAAGATACTTGACACCCATTTGGGAAGCGGAAGCTCCCGCATAGTGGCTTATAAGATGGGCATTGATTTCTATGCTACGGAGATAGACAAGGAGTATTTCGAATCGTAGGAAAAGCGATTTCTTAGAGAATGTTTAGGTGAAATAAGAACAAAGAAAGGAGCTTTGGTACAAACAAGTCTATTTGACGTATAAAACAGAGGCATATGAACATTCACCAGACAGTTCCCCGTTCGGATTGCACCTCTTTCGCCAAGTGCGGCAAGCATTCCCTTGCCTATTGCCGGAAGTACGGCGCTATCGAATGCGGTCCGTGCGAGATAGTGAAGCGGAAACCGAGAAACCGGGTGATAGTGGACGGTGTAGAACGCAAGGTATGCAGCCGCTGCAAAAGACCGCTTCTACTATCCTGCTTCTATGACAGGACAATCTATCGCAACGGAAAGGTGTATCACATCAAGACATCATGGTGCAAGATGTGTGTTTCGGAAGACAATCGGGAACGGAATGAAAGAAAGGAAAACAAATGAATATAAAGAAAATAAAGGAACATAACCCTCAATCCTTTTTAGACGATTTGAAACGGGTAAGAGAAATCATGGTCTATGCAGCGCATACCAACTCCTATTATAAGATTCTTAAACACGAATTGTTGAGAGATGCGGAAGAGAAAGCCATCACGTACTATATAACGGATTCTATATTCGCCAGAAAGCGTGATGTCATGGTAATAATTTAATCGAGAAGAATATGAAACAGACAACAGAAGAAGTAGCCAAACAAGGAGCTAAAGGATATAATATAGTTGGGCAGTATATTTATAAATCCGGATTTATTGCCGGTGCGAACTGGCGAATCAACAGCGCGTGGCATGATGCAAGCGAAAAGCCAGACAAAGGGAAGTTGCTCATTGTGGAGGATATTGACAGTGCTTATGATTTGGTCTATTTAACCAAGAGCAAGCCATGGGAAGAACTTTCGGAAAAGAATCATTATATGCGCTGGGCATACATCGAAGATTTACTACCTAATATGGAGGATTAAATCATGAAACCAATTTTGCTTCAAGCAAGTTGGAAAAGATTGTGAACTACATAAATCAGAACATTCAATAAGGATAAGTTATGAAACAGACAGTAGAAGAAGCAGCCTACAACTATCTCCAAAAGATATTGGAATCAAGCGATTTTGAGATAAACTTTGAAGAAGATAATTATGATGCCGGTGCTCGCGATGCAGTACTTGATGTAACAGAACGGGCTTATATAGCTGGTGCTGAATGGCGCATTAATAGCGTGTGGCATAAGACCAAAGATGAAGTGCCACAAGCTCATGGAGAATACGAAAATGAACATTATCCGCAGATACCATGCCTTGTATATGGGAAATTAAGCACTGGAACTGGTTACGGTGTCCGCTATTGGAATGTAACAGAGCAGTGCTGGGACGATGAAGAGTGCGATGATTACGAGTGTTCCAAAGATGCCATTGAAGAATGGGCGTATTTGGATGATTTAATACCTAATAAAAAGCAATGATTATGAAATCAAAATATGTATTATCAGTCGAACAGATGGAACATTTGCAGGAGCTTGGGTTGGACACAAGCGATGGAAGCATGTGTTGGTGCTACGCTCTTTTTTATAAAAATGCAAAATGGGAACTTGAAATATATGAAGATGTAATTAATCAAAAACGAAATAGTGCATTTTGGGAAATAATTCCCACTTACACTTTGCAGGATATTCTCGATAAGCTGCCGCCTGTCATAAAAAAATATTATTGGCTTGCAATCAGAG
>ENA-UAOZ01000828-UAOZ01000828.1-human-gut-metagenome-genome-assembly--contig:-NODE-828-length-15710-cov-5.924752_pt1 | contig 15710 bp, 10 predicted proteins | sample MGYA00243474_ERZ654565 | MGnify/ENA primary metagenome ERZ654565 (study PRJEB26926, sample SAMN06164854) | human gut metagenome | biome: ENVO:00009003; feature: ENVO:2100002; material: ENVO:00002003...
TCTAGCTTCGTCGGCAGCGTAAGATGTGTATAAGAGACAGCAAAGGGATCGGCCACGGCGAGCGGGTCGGGAGCGGCGGCACGGGACGCCGGCTGCTGGGGCATGGCGGCGGGGTGCTGTTGCTGCGGAGCGGCGAATTGCTGCTTGCCGGCGCGGGGAGCGCTGGCGGCGCGGCTTGCGGCCGAGTTGTTCTGGCCCAGGCCATTCTGGTAGGCGCGCTCTTCCTCGTACAGACGACCGAGCGTGGGGGCGTCGACGTTCTCGGCAAAGACCGAGAACTTACCGGCACGCAGCTGCGGGTCGATCATAAAGCGAACGAGGGGCTCTCCGACAAACACATAGCGGCGCTTTTCGGCCTGTGCCTTCACAAACTCGCGGACTTCGCGTGAAAGCTCGGGGTAGAACGGGGCGAGCATGGGATCGTCGTCGGCGGCGATCAGGATGGTATAGAGTGCCGGCGCGGTGTTGACGCCGTTGATCACCAGAGTCTGATCCTCCATGTCGCGAGCGGCCTGCTTGGCAAGCTTCTTAAAGGAGAACGGGGCACGGGTGGCACCGAAGATGCCGGCCACGTGGTCCTCGAAGATGTTCAGGAAGTTCACGAAAGATCACTCTCCGTATAGGTTCTTTGGTATCCGAGCAAATATAGGCATATCCCAACGATTATAGAGGATAGGGTTCCCGCAACCGCCGCCTTGACGACGACCGCGGCCGCAAGGCTGGCAATTTCCATATGGTGTGCAAGACAGAGCGACGCCGCGGTGCCTATTCCGCAGCTGGCGATGGCAGCGATTGCAGTTAGGTTCGAGCCCTGCTCGGCACGCTTGGCATGGGCGTTGAGCAGCAGGGATGTCAGTGCGGCTGTCGCCGCGACGAGCACGACGGCAGCCCAGAAGAGCATGTCTCCCAGCGCCGCGGCAACATTGCCGAGCCCCAGCACGCCTCCGGCGGAAAGCGCAACCGTAGCCAGGCGGCCAAAAAGCGCGCCCATCCCCGTGGCGGCCGCGGCGCTTGCCGGGCCGAGCCAAAAGGCCGCGATGCCGGCGGCGACCCCGGCGGCAAGGAGGACGTCGCCCGTTAGACAGCCAAGTGCCACGGCGCAGGTGAGCGCGGCGCTCGCGGCGGCCTCGGTGCGGCCCCAGGCGATCCACCAACCGGACATGGCGGCGGCAAAGAGCACCGCGACGGGCAGCATCGACAGGATGCCCTGCGCCTGCATGGTGGCGTTGGCCATAAGTACCAAAAAGCCCACGGCCGAGATAGCCGAGCCAATCTGCGGGGCCAGGCCGGCGGCCGCCCCGATCGCGATGGCTGCGGCAATAAGTCCGGGAAGCGCCGCGACGCCAGCCGTCTGCATGATCAGAAAGCTAAAGGCACCACACGTTAGCGCCGAGATGGCGCGCATCGTGTAATCGCGCGCGTGGCTCCAGCGCGTGCCGGCCCAGCCGAGTGCGGGGTCGACCTCGATGGTGTCGTCCTCATAGGCCGATGGCTCGATGCCGTCTGCCGCGCACTCGTCGTCCGAAAGCTCGCCCACCATCTGTTCTAGGCTGCGACGGCCCTCGCGTACGCTGCCCAAGCCGGCGAGCAGCTGGTCGCAAAATGCCTCGATGCTGCTGGGGCGGTCTTGCGGCATGGGGGAGAGGGCGCTCATGAGCGCAGCCTCGGCTCCTGGGGGAAAGTGCGGGATGAGCTCGCTGGGGTAGGTGGCACCGCCGATGATGCGGCCGAGCGAGTCGCCGGGCGTGGCGGCCATAAAGGGAGCGCTGCCGCACAGGCCCTCGTAGATCACGCAGGCGAGGGCAAAGACATCGGCGCGCTCGTCAACCGTGCCAGTCTCGATGTCGAGCTGCTCGGGTGGCATGTAGCCGATGGTGCCGCCGCGCGAGCCGCCAAAGCCGCCGGCAGACGACAGTCGCGCCATGCCAAAGTCGGTGAGCTTTACGTTGCCCGAGTGGTCGATGAGCACGTTGGCGGGCTTAATATCCAGGTGGAGCACGCCGTTGCTATGGGCGAAGGTGAGCGCCTGGCCCAGCGCGTCGGCAATTGCCGCGGCCTCGTCAAAGGTAAGCGAATGGCCGTCCACGCGATGCAAAAAGTCGGCTAGGGACATGCCGTCGACATATTCCATGACGAGGTAGGCATAGACGGTATCGTGCGTAAAGTCGATAACCTGCACGATATTGGGATGTTGAAGCATGGCGGCAGTGTGCGCCTCGCGCAGGACATCCATGATGTCGCTGGCGGGCATGCCGGCACCGTTGATAAGAGGGATGCGCTTAATGGCCACGCGACGGCGCAGGTGCGTGTCGCGGCAAATCTCGATGGAGCCAAAACCGCCGGTCGCGAGCGTCTCGAGCGGCTGGAACCGCTTGAGCAGCTCGCGAGAGCTGGTGCCCTCCAAGGGAACGTCCGGCGAGAACCGGGCGGTATGTTGCGAGAAAAGCGGCATGGCCAACCCTCGTGCGTTTAAAGTTCGTTTGCGAGCGGCGGGCGCGGAGCCGAGCCGTTCGCGGTGGCATAGATGCTGCTAGTGTAGCACGCTCGGGTGCATGGTGAAGGTAGCGGGGCGAGGTGGCCTATCTGACTTGGCCTTAGCGCTTCTTCTTGTTCTTCTTCTGCTTGCGCTGTTTGGCCTTTGCATTCTTAGGCTCGCTTTCCTGCTTGGCCTTGGCAGCGGCCTTTTCGGCCTTCATCTTTTTGCGTTTGGTCTCGATGCGCAGCTTTTTGTTGATGCGCGTCTTGAGGAAGGAGCCAAACTGCTCGGCATCACCACGCACAAAGGTGTCCTTAGGGATCGTCACGCCCTGGTCGGCGAACATGGCCACAAAGATGCGCTCGCCGTCGAGTACATGGTCGAGCTTCTCAAACGGGAAGAACTGCGACTTGCCGCTCTTGCCCCAGACCATCAGGCCGTCCTCGTTGGCGGCGACGCGGCGGTAGCGGCCGCCCATGGACTCGTCTGCCTCGACGGCTTCGATAAAGTCGCGCGCGAGCGTATGGTGCAGATTTTTGCTCCACCAGGCCAAAAAGGCGCCGAATACGATTAGGACGGCGCCGAACTTGATCCAGTTGCCGCCGGCCACCAGCATGCCGATGCCGATGAGCGCGGCAATTGCCGCGGCGACATACAGCGAGCCGCGACGCCTGGGCGAGGCGACCAGGCGCGCAAAGTCGGTGACGAGGTCGTTTTCGTACTGGTACTCGTTGAGGTACAGAATGCCGTCGTCGGCTGCGGCCTGCTCCTCGAGCGCGACCTCGACCTGGTCGGCTGCTTCGGAGGGAACGAGGTTGCTCTCTGCGTCTGCCATGCTCTTTGGACTCCTATCGCGGCGGGCTCGCCGTACGGGTTATTATGGATGCAGTATGCCGTGCGACCGCATGGCCGCCGCGGCAACAAGACTCAGTATACCCGGGGGAGCACCCATGGAATCGTTGTACCGAAAGTATCGCCCGCTCACCTTCGACTCCGTGGTGGGCCAGCAGCATATCGTCTCGACGCTCGAGCACGCCATCACCGAGGGGCGCCTGTCCCATGCGTACCTGTTCTGCGGACCGCGCGGCACGGGCAAGACCACCATGGCGCGTATTCTTGCCAAGGCGCTGCTCTGTCGCAATGCCGAGGCGGCGCGCGCCGAGGGTGCGAGCGGCTGCATGCCCGACGGCACCTGTGAGGAATGCGAGCTCATCGCCGAGGGCAACCACCCCGATGTCTACGAGCTCGATGCCGCAAGCCGTACCGGCGTAGACAACGTGCGCGAGGAAATCATCAACTCCGTCAACTTTGCCCCGGTGCGTGGCAAGTACAAGATCTATATCATCGACGAGGTCCACATGCTCACGACGGCGGCGTTTAACGCGCTGCTCAAGACGCTCGAGGAGCCGCCGGCGCACGTGATCTTTGTGCTGTGCACCACCGACCCGCAAAAGATTCTGGAGACAATCCTCTCACGCTGCCAGCGCTTCGATTTCCATCGCATCGGCAACGAGGATATCGAGCGCCGCCTGGCATACGTGTGCGAGCAGGAGGGCTTCGATTACGACGACGAGGCGCTGGCTATCGTGGCGCGCCATGCCAAGGGCGGCATGCGCGACGCGCTCTCCACGCTGGAGCAGCTGAGCGTTTTTGGCAACGGCGCCGTGCATGCGGACGATGCCCGTTCGCTTTTGGGCGAAGTTTCGGACCAGATTCTAGGCGAGTTTGCGCGCGCCATTGCTGATCGCGATGTCGCCGAGCTGTATGGGCTCATTCGCGCACAGGTCGAGGAGGGCAATGACCTGCTTGAGCTGACGCGTGACTTGGTGGCGCATGTGCGCGACGTGTATGTTGCCTGCGTTGCCGGTGCCCGTGCCGAGCTGTTTGAGGGCGGCTCCGAGCAGGCCGAGGCGCTTGCTGCCGAGGCCGCTGCCTTTGGCGAGCATCCTGCCGACCGCCTGGCCCGTGTGCTGACAGTGCTCGACGATGCCGCACTGGAGATGAGGGGTGCGAGCGACGTGCGCCTGGTGCTCGAGATCGCCTGCACGCGTCTGGCACGTCCCGAGGCTGATTTAACGATTGAGGCATTGGCCGAGCGCGTGGCACGCCTGGAGGCCATGGTTGCCAACGGCGCCGTGCCGGCGAGCGTGGCTGCTGCTCAAGCGAGTGCGCCTGCTGCATCCGCACCCGCTGTCCAGCAGCCGACGCTGATCTCGGGTGCCCGGGCTGCTGCCCCTGTGGCATCTGCCGCTCCCGCTGCTACGTCCGCGCATCAGGGCGGCATGCCTTGGGACCGCGGCGCTGCTGTTCCGGCTGCCCAGCCTGCACCCAAGTCCGCGGCTCCGGCTCCCGCGCCCAAGCCTGTAACGCCTGCACCTCAGCCCGTTGCGGCTCCGGCTCCCGTGCCTGCTGCATCGACCGTGCCGGTGTCCAAGCCCAACAACGCCGCTGAGGTTGCCGCCGCCGGTGCTGCCGAGACCCCCGCGGTCGAGGACGCCGGCGAGCTCCAGCGCAAATGGGCCGAGGTCGTCGAGCGCGTCAAGGCTCGTCAGGCTTCCTACGCAGGCCTGCTGCTCAACGCCCGCGCCACGGCCGACGACGGCTCCAAGCTCACGGTTTCGTTCCCCGCGGGCTCGACCTTTGCTATCAAGATGCTCGGTCGCGCCGACACACAGTCGGTGGTTCTGCCGACAGTCAGTGCGGTCTTCGGTCGTCGTACCGTCGACTATGTCCTGGATGGGGGTGGCACGCCGGCTCCTCAACATGAGGAGCATTCTCCATCTGCACGGGCTGCGGTATCTGCGGACCCGCAACCCGTGTCCTCGGCGGCCCCTGCATCCTCGAGCGCCAGCGCTCCGCAGCAGCAAGCGACGCCGGTGATGGCACCGACCCCGTCGGCGCCTAAGCCCGCCACGCCCAAACCGGCCGCTCCGGCTCCCGCGCCCAAGCCCGCTGCCGCGCCTGCGCCCAAGTCATCCGACCTGGCTAAGGCCCCCTGGCTGCGCTCCGACAACCCTGCCGGCGCTCCCGCTACGGGCAAGCTCCCGACCGAGCCCGCGCCCCGTGCGCCCGAGCGCTCTGCCGCCCCCAAATCTCAGCCTGCCGCGTCGTCTGCGCCGTGGGAATCCGAGCAGGTTCCCTACGACGATGCCATGGTCGGCGGTTTTGCTGCCGATGCCGGCGGGGACGATCTGCCGCCGTTCGACGTGCTGGGTGCGGCGTCCGCGCCCAAGCCCGCTGCAGCTGCCCCCAAAGAGGAGGACGCCCCCGCTGCCCCTTGGGAGTCCAACCCAGGCGCGGGCAGCCCCTTCGGCCATCAGGGCGCAGCCCCGAGCATCCCGCAGACCGAGGGCGAGGCCAAAGCCCTCATCCGCAGCGTCTTCGGCCAGGCCACCATCTTCAAGCCGGTGGAGTAGCTGCGCGGGCGGGCATACTGCTCAAGAAGAGAACTCTTTGTCCGGGCGCATCTGTATTTCGGACATGTGTAATGTGGTGCCGCGTATATCGCATTCGAGTAGACAGGTACGTGACGGTCGGCCTAGGATGCTGAGGTCGATACGATACGTTGCATGGCTGTCCGCGTACTCGACTTGCTCGGCGCTGACGGTTGCTCCGATTGTCGAGAAAACGCCTAGTTCGGCATCGACAATCTTGGAGTTCTTTATCTTGACCTTGAACTCTTGGTAGAGGGATGGGCTGTTGTAGTAAACGGTTCGGGTTCCGTCGGTGCACTCATCGGTCGCTTCCCATTTGACGACGGGCTGGCCCGAGCTGGCTATTAGCAGTTCTGCTCCAAAGGATATAGCATGGGTGATGGCAACCAACAATGCCCAGCCGACAAAGAGATAGAGAACAAAATATGCAGCGGGGTGTTTTGAGCGGATGTTTTGGAGCGCGTCGGGGGCATTCATGGGGTACCTCCAAATTGCTATCTATGGCAATCAAATTATACCCCACCGTCATGAGCGCCACCTCGAGTGGTGGCTCGGCATTTAGCCATTTAGTGGTACGCATTAAATGTCGGATTCCGGCTCTACAAGATTTAGCTTTCAATCTTATGCAGATGCGAATTATGCAACTTTGCATAATCATTGGGTGCGGTCTGCACTCAGGACATGTATATCGACTGAGGTAGCGTGACCGCCCCGCTTGCTGGCCTCGCGCCGTGGTACGATTTTTGAGTTTGAAAGTCCCGCCGCGCCCCGGCTGCCCTTGCAGCTCGTTGCGCGGCCGCACGCAAAGGAGCCATCATGGCCGGTATGAACATGCAGCAGATGATGAAGCAGGCTCGCAAGATGCAGGAGCAGCTTGCCGCCGCGCAGGAGAACCTCAAGTCCCAGACCGTCGACGCCTCTGCCGGCGGCGGCATGGTCAAGGTGACCGTTAACGGCGAGATGGAGCTCGTCAACCTCACCATCGACCCCGATGCCCTCGATCCCGAGGACGTCGATATGCTGCAGGACATGATCATGGCTGCTGTTAACGAGGCCGTTCGCGGCGTCAACGAGCTCGCCAACAAGCAGATGGGCGCCATCACCGGCGGCCTCAACATCCCGGGCATGCCGTTCTAAGACACACATATATATGAGCGCGAATCACAGTCTGCAAAAACTGCTCGATGAGCTGGGTCGTCTGCCGGGCATTGGTCCCAAGTCGGCCCAGCGCATAGCCTATTACCTGCTCGAGGCCGATGCCGAGGAGGCCCGCCGCCTGGCCGAGGCCATCCTGGAGGTCAAGCAGGAGGTCCACTTTTGCAGCCGTTGCTTTAACTACGCCACGGCCGACGAGTGTTCCATCTGCCAGGACCCGATGCGCGATACCACTCGCATTTGCGTGGTGGGCGAGCCGCGCGACGTCCAGGCAATCGAGCGCACGGGCAGCTACCATGGCCTGTACCATGTGCTGGGCGGCGTGATCAGCCCCATGGACAAGATCGGCCCCGAGCAGCTGCATATCCGCGAGCTGCTGGCGCGCCTGGGCCACGAGGACATCCACGAGGTCATTATCGCCACCAACCCCAACATTGAGGGCGAGACCACGGCGAGCTACCTTGCTCGCACCATCAAGCCATTGGGCGTTGAGGTATCGCGTCTTGCGAGCGGCCTTCCCGTGGGCGGCGACTTGGAGTATGCCGACGAGCTTACGCTTGGCCGCGCCATCGAGGCCCGTCGCGCGATTTAGGTGGCGAGCCTGCTCCTGCCGTATGTTTTCCTCGCGATGCACGGGGTAGTCATAATTTCCCCGTGCGACTGTGAGTTTGTTGTGCAACAAAGATGCTTCGTATCCGCTTATCGCATGGATGCTTCCGCTCGCATCCTTAATTTGCCCATTCGTTGCGCAACCTTTTAGGTTCGCTGATACACTCAAATATGGATTTGAATGAATGCACCGCTTCTGAGCGGCGTGTTTTTCTTTGGAGGAGAACGCATGCGGCCCGGTGGCACTCAGACAAAGCGCGGCGCCGCGGTGCGCATGCGACGCCGACTGGGCTTGGCGCCGCGGGCGTACGTGCTGCTGTCGTGCTCGCTGGTGCTGGTCATGGCTGGCGTTTCTGCCTATGGCATGACCGTGCCGTCCATGATGCAGGCGCATACCGCACGCGAACCGCGCGTGGGGCATGAGGTCAAAAGTGATCTGGGTACCACGACTGGATATGCTTGGGCAAGTGTGGTCGCGCATATTGTGTTTGGCACCGACGATGCGGACGGCGCCGAGGCCCCGGACAACGAAGTCACGCTTGCCAATGGCAAAACCATCGTGCTCACCAACACCAAGATCATCGATCGGTTGTCCAACAATAGCGTGGCGGCAACGGTGAATAAGGTCGAGCAGCAGAAGGAGCAGGACGCCCAGCAGTCCGGAAAGCCCGGTAGCTCGGATACTTCTGGCTCCGGCTCGAATTCGTCGAGTTCGAGCGGCGGCTCTGGGTCGGGCTCCTCTACCGGAGGGTCTGGAAATGGCGGCTCGACGGGCGGCAACACTGACAACGATGCAAACTCCGGTGGCCTTTCCGCTGCTGAGGAAGAGAGCATTCACAGTTGGCTTGTGACCAAGTACAACATGCTCGACGGCTACGTTTCTCGTGCCAATGACGTGGTCTCGACCTATAACTCTACGGGAGATCCCAGGCCGTGCGACAGCCTGGTCGGGGAGATGTTTGTCATTCGAGCCGAGTTCGGTCGTCAGACATTCTCGCCCCGGTCAAAGTGGTATCAGCAGTATGCCAATCTGTGGGGCTGTTACACCAACCTATGTCAATGGGTCGGCCATTACGGCGATGATGACGTCGCACTCGGTAACTTCAACAATAACGTGGCGGCGCTTGCCCTATGATGACCGATCTTGCATCCACCACATCACAATCGCTCGGTCGCGATTCCATGGTCGGCCTGCGCCTGGCGCGTGTCGACGGGTTTGAGCCGGCCATTGCGCTCGGTCAGGACGAACTGCCTGCCTATCTGCGTCGTTTTACGATGCTGTTTGCCGACGATGCCACCATGCGCCGTGGCGGTATCGGCCGCGTGACGCGTGCCGTCAACGCCCAAGGCGAGGCCGTGGCGCTCAAGCAGCTCATCTTGCCGGCGCGCGATGAGTTCGACGACGATGCCGCTCACGAGGCGCTGGTCGCCAAGTTCAAGGCAGCGTTTCGCGAGGAATACGAATGTCATCGTGCCCTTTCGGGCCTTAAGGGCTTTCCCCGCCTCTATGGCTGGGGCGAGGTCGACGGTGTGCCTGCAATTGTCATGGAATGGGTCGAGGGCGAGACGCTTGCCCGCTTGCGTTCGCGACTTGCCGTGGACGATGCCGGACGCCTGTCGCCGCTTGTGGCGGCGCGTCTGGGTCGCGACCTGTTCGATCTGCTCTGCCGTATGAGTCTGGTGGGCGAGGGCTTTGTCCATCGCGATATCTCGCCCGCTAATATTATGGTGCGTACGGCGCGTCTACCGCTTGACCGGCAGCTTGCCGAGGGCACCTTTGACCTGTGCCTGATCGACTTTGGCTCGTCGCTGGCGCTTGAGCCTGCGTCGGCCGTGGCCGGTACCGGCGGCAAGGCGTCGTTTACGGAGCGCTATGCCACGCTGCGTCGCGCGACGGTGGCCTACGCTCCGCCCGAGATGCTCACTGACGATATTCCCGACCTGCGCGCTTTGCGTATGTCGCCGGCGATTGACGTCTATGCCGCGGCAAGCACGGTTTACGAGCTCATTGCCGGCGTCGCGCCATACGAAGCCGCGCCGAGCACTTCGGGTGCCTCGGGTTCGCGCAAAAAGACGCGCGACATCGCGAGCCCCTACCGTCTCAAGATGGACACGCGGCCCGGCTATCCCATTGGTGCCCATGCGCCCGGTTGCGATTTGACTCAGCTGCTTCGTCGTGAGCCCGATGTGGCGCTCGCCGCGGCCGAGCAGGCCCAGCAGCTGGGGCTTGAGCCGGATTCCGAGGAGCTACGCGATGCGCTGGCGTTTGTCGATGCCCAGCTGTTCGACGTGGTGACAGCCTGTCTGTCCAGCCATCAAAAAGATCGTCCCGAGCCGGCGGCGGTCGAGGCGGCGCTCTCGGCGTTTTGTGACCACTATGCGCAAAATGTCGGTCGTTCGCTCCGCGGCGAGCCGCTCACGCCGTGCCCCATGGATGCGTCCGGCCGCGCGGTTCGTCGCGCGCTGATGGTCGGCGCGACGGTCGTCTGTGGCGTGGTTTGGGCTGTGGTCGTGGTTTCGGCCGCGCTGCTGGCGTCGGGCGCTCGCGTGACGGCGACTTTGGGATCGCTCGTGTGGTCTGGGTCGCTACCGGGTATTATTGCCGCACTGGCGTTGGCGCTGCCCGGCATAGCCGGCGTTGCCGCGGGGGCACTTGCGCGTGATCGGCGCTCGGGCTTCCTGCAGGGTGTGCTTGCGCTTTCTGCCTGCGAGGTTCCGGTGCTGGTTGTGGCTGCATGTAGCGTATTTTCCCAACGTGCCGTGATGGGCGGCCTTGTTGCCGCTCTGGTTGCAACCTATACGCTTACGTGGTTTTTGCTTGCGATGGGCTTTGCCTTTGAACTTCCCGTTTCGGCACCGCGACGCACAAAAGCCCAGATGGCGACTCCGCTTGCCGGTGGAGCCGCAGCTGCCCGTACTTTTGGCGGACCTGTCGAAGTATCGTCCGATTCTATTTCTACGACCAAGGAGGCCTAGGTCATGGCATCTCAAGTTGAGCTCACCCCATGCGGGGCCATGTTTGACATCTTTAAGCGCGCGGCGCATCTGAGCCATATCGAGCTGTGCGGCTTGGTGCTTTCGTCCCGTCCGCTCGCCGACGGCCGCAGCCCGCAGAGCCGAGCCGCCGATCGCTCTTGGGTTTCCCGCTTTATCGTTCGCGCGCCGGTCGGCACGCTTCAGCATCGCTACTTTGCCGAATACGGTACCTCGGCTGCGCGTATTATGTCGCAACTGGCCCTGCGCCAGCGCAATCCCATGGACTCCACGGCTGTGATCAATATGGTGTGCGGTCCTGCAGGTGAACCGATGGTACGCGCGCTCGAAGAGTGCCACCAGGACACGAATCTCTATCGCAACGCGCTCGATCGCCTGTCCCAGGCGGCGGAACTCATGCCCGCCGAGCGCGCCGAGGCCGTGCTGGTGCTGTTTGTCGCCGTCGGTTGTTCGGCGGATGTGCGGTCCTCGGTGAACTATGCCATCGACTACGCGCACGCGACCTGTGGCGGAGGCACATCCACGCCGCGTTCGCTTGGCATGTCGATGACCGCGGGCGAACGCGAACCCGCCCCGGCGCACCCCTTGGGCTTGCTGCGCGTACAAAACAGTTTTGTCGTGAGCGCCCCGCGCTGGATTCAGCCGAGTGAGCAGGGTGTTGAGATTGGCGCGCTGGCCACTGGCGAGGGCGATATTACCGACGTCGGCGACGATGTCTCGGCCCGCCATGCCCATATCTGGTGCGATGCTCAAAATATCTGGCACGTCGAGGACTTGTCGTCCACCAACGGAACCGTGGTGGTAAACGGGGCCACGCGCGTCTGCATTCAGGTCGAACCCGGCCGTTCCGCCCAACTCAATCCCGGCGACGAGCTCAAGCTCGGCGAATCCACTACCTACGCCATTCTCTTCGGTGCCCTCTAGCCGGCAGATAGGGACGTTCCTTTTCTGCCGGCACTTGGGGACACTCCTTGGCGCACCAGAGCCGGTCGCCCAGGGATGGAGGGGCCATTTTGGCCCTTGGCAGTCACCCAAGGTAAACCTTTACCGCCCGCCTATATTTGCCGAAATTACACTTGACGGCGGGGTACAATAAACCCGCATGCGGATTTCCGTTGCGGGCGCTTCCCATCGCCGGGGCGTGCCCGGGAGCATCCGGCATGCGGCCTTTGCGGCGCTCGGTCATGTGCAAGACGGGTAGCTGGGCTTGTGGAGCGCGTGCAGCCCTCCTCGCCTCGGCATGCCTTCTCTCCACGCCATGTACCTGCTGCTGAGCCTGCCTGCCAGATGATTGGAAGCAACAGCGAAAATCCCATCACGCCAACATCCCGGCGATCGCCGGGGCCTGTATACCTATATGAGAGGAGAGGGGTATATGGCGCGTAAGTTTAAGTCTATGGACGGCAACGAGGCGGCCGCATATGTTTCGTATGCGTACACCGAGGTAGCGGGAATCTATCCCATTACGCCGTCCAGCCCGATGGCCGACCATGTCGACCAGTGGGCGGCCCAGGGTCGCAAGAATATCTTCGGCACCCCGGTCAAGGTCGTCGAGATGGAGTCCGAGGCAGGTGCAGCCGGTACCGTTCACGGTTCGCTGGGCGCCGGTGCTCTGACCACCACCTACACGGCTTCTCAGGGTCTGCTCCTGATGATCCCGAACATGTACAAGATCGCGGGCGAGCAGCTCCCGGGCGTCTTCCACGTCTCCGCGCGTTGCGTCGCTTCCCACGCCCTGAACATCTTTGGCGATCACTCCGACGTCATGGCCTGCCGCCAGACCGGTTTCGCCATGCTCGCCGAGGGCAACGTCCAGGAGGTCATGGACCTCTCGCCGGTGGCTCACCTTGCCGCCATCGAGGGTAAGACCCCGTTCCTTAACTTCTTCGACGGCTTCCGCACCAGCCACGAGATCCAGAAGGTCGCCATGTGGGACTACAAGGATCTGGCCGAGATGTGCGACATGGACGCCGTCCAGGCTTTCCGCGACCACGCGCTCAACCCTGAGCACCCGCACACCCGCGGCAGCCACGAGAACGGCGATATCTTCTTCCAGAACCGTGAGGCCTGCAACAAGGTCTACGACGAGCTTCCCGCCGTCGTCGAGGGCTACATGAAGAAGATCAACGAGAAGCTCGGCACCGATTACGGCCTGTTCAACTACTACGGCGCTCCCGATGCCGACCGCGTCGTCGTGTGCATGGGCTCCTTCTGCGACGTGCTCGAGGAAGTCATCGACTACCTCAACGCCCACGGCGAGAAGGTCGGCCTGGTCAAGGTCCGTCTGTTCCGTCCGTTCTCCATCAAGCACTTCGTCGACGTTCTCCCCGAGACCGTCCAGAAGATCGCCGTTATGGACCGTACCAAGGAGCCGGGTTCCATCGGCGAGCCGCTCTACCAGGACGTCGTCTCCGCTCTCTACGAGGCCGGCAAGACGGGCATCAAGGTCGTCGGCGGCCGTTATGGCCTGGGCAGCAAGGACACGCCTCCCGCGTCCGCGTTCGCTGTCTTCGAGGAGCTCAAGAAGGACGAGCCCAAGCGCGAGTTCACCATCGGCATTGTCGATGACGTGACCAACCTGAGCCTGCCCGAGGCCGAGGATGCGCCCAACACCGCAGCCCCCGGCACCATCGAGTGCAAGTTCTGGGGTCTGGGTGGCGACGGTACCGTCGGCGCCAACAAGAACTCGATCAAGATCATCGGCGATCACACCGACAAGTACGTTCAGGCCTACTTCCAGTACGACTCCAAGAAGACCGGCGGCGTCACCGTTTCGCACCTGCGCTTTGGTGATTCCCCGATCCGTTCGCCGTACTACGTGACCAAGGCCGACTTTGTCGCCTGCCACAACCCCAGCTACATCGTCAAGGGCTTCAAGATGGTCCGCGACGTCAAGCCGGGTGGCACCTTCCTGGTCAACTGCCAGTGGAGCGACGAGGAGTTCGCCGAGCACATGCCCGCCGTGGCCAAGCGCTACATCGCGAACAACAACGTCAACGTCTACCTGATCGACGCTATCGACCTGGCCGCTAAGGTCGGCATGGGCAAGCGCACCAACACGGTGCTCCAGTCCGCCTTCTTCGCGCTGGCCAAGGTCCTGCCCGCCGAGGACGCCCTGCAGTACATGAAGGACGCGGCTACCAAGTCCTACATGAAGAAGGGCCAGGCTATCGTCGACGCCAACCACAAGGCCATCGATGCCGGCGCTACCGCCTTCCGTAAGTTCGAGGTTCCGGCCGACTGGGCTACCGCCGAGGATGCCGCTCCCGTCGAGCTCTCCGAGGAGACCAAGTCCGCTATCGCCCAGCAGGTCAAGAACCTGCTCGAGCCCATCGATCGCATGGACGGCGACAGCCTGCCTGTTTCCGCCTTCGTCGATTGCGCCGACGGCCAGTTTGAGCTGGGCGCCTCCGCATACGAGAAACGCGGCGTCGCCGTAGTCGTTCCCCACTGGGACGAGACCAAGTGCATCCAGTGCAACCAGTGCGCCTACGTGTGCCCGCATGCCACCATCCGTCCGTTCGCGATGACCGAGGACGAGGCTGCCGCCGCGCCCGAGGCTACCCGCACGCTCGACGCCATGGGCCCCAAGGCCAAGGGCATGAAGTTCACCATGGCTGTGTCCCCGCTCGACTGCATGGGCTGCACCAACTGCGTCAAGGTCTGCCCCAAGGGCGCCCTCGAGATGGTTCCCACCGAGCAGGAGATGGACCAGCAGCCCGTTTGGGACTACATGGTCGAGAACGTCTCCGAGAAGAAGGAGCTCATCGCGGCCAACGTCAAGGGCAGCCAGTTTAAGCAGCCCTACCTGGAGTTCTCCGGCTCCTGCGCCGGCTGCGCCGAGACCGCCTATGCACGTCTGGTGACCCAGGTCGCCGGCGACCGCATGTTCATTTCCAACGCCACCGGCTGCTCCTCCATTTGGGGCAACCCCGCTGCCACCGCTCCTTACTGCAAGGACAAGGACGGTCACGGCCCGGCGTGGAACAACTCCCTGTTCGAGGACAATGCCGAGCACGGTCTGGGCATGGCCGTTGGCTATGAGGCCGTTCAGCACAAGCTGATCGCCGCTACCCAGGACATCATCGCTGCCGATGGTCCGTCCGATGAGCTCAAGGCCGCCGGCCAGGCTTGGATCGACTCCGTCAACGACGCCGAGGCCTCCAAGACCGCTGCCGCTGCCTACGTTGCCGAGCTCGAGAAGTGCGGCTGCGACGCTTCCAAGGCGATCCTCGCCGACAAGGCTTACCTCACCAAGAAGTCCTTCTGGATCTTCGGCGGCGACGGCTGGGCCTACGACATCGGCTTCGGTGGCCTGGACCACGTCCTGGCTTCCGGCCACAACGTCAACGTCTTCGTCTTCGACACCGAGGTCTACTCCAACACCGGCGGTCAGGCCTCCAAGGCCTCGAACCTGGGCCAGGTCGCTCAGTTCGCCGCTGCCGGTAAGGTGACCAAGAAGAAGTCTCTGGCCGAGATTGCCATGAGCTACGGCTACGTCTACGTGGCGCAGGTCGCCATGGGCGCCAACCCGGCTCAGACCCTCAAGGCCATTCACGAGGCCGAGGCCTACGACGGCCCGTCCCTCATCATCGGCTACAGCCCCTGCGAGATGCACTCCATCAAGAAGGGCGGCATGCAGAACTGCCAGGCCGAGATGAAGAAGGCTGTCGAGTGCGGTTACTGGAACCTCTTCCGCTTCAACCCCGAGGCTGCTGCCGGTAAGAAGTTCTCGCTCGATTCCAAGGAGCCCGCGGGCGGCTATCAGGAGTTCCTGATGAACGAGGCCCGTTACGCTTCGCTGACGCGTTCCTTCCCCGAGCGCGCCGAGGAGCTCTTCAAGGAGAACGAGCAGGCCGCTATGGACCGCTACGCTCACCTGCTGAAGCTCAAGACGGTGTACAACGAGGCCTAGGTCTCCCACCGCAGGATCTGAGGGCTGACCTTCGCGGACGCCCTCGGACATGAAAGAACCCCCGCTGCGCACTGAACTGCCTCCCATTTCTTGGACATGAGAAATGGGAGGCTTTTTATGCGTGTCG
>ENA-UAOZ01000860-UAOZ01000860.1-human-gut-metagenome-genome-assembly--contig:-NODE-860-length-15348-cov-5.098411_pt1 | contig 15348 bp, 16 predicted proteins | sample MGYA00243474_ERZ654565 | MGnify/ENA primary metagenome ERZ654565 (study PRJEB26926, sample SAMN06164854) | human gut metagenome | biome: ENVO:00009003; feature: ENVO:2100002; material: ENVO:00002003...
TTCGTCGGCAGCGTCAGATGTGTATAAGAGACAGGGCACAGGACAGTCGAGAGACTGTCCTTTTTTATTGTCGATGTTGCACAAAAATCATAGGTACTACTTGCGCACAAATTTTACTGCGGGGCGCGGAAGGGCCGATTCTTGCCCGGGTATGACCAAAAATAAAAAGCCCGTTTCGTTACGCATTGCCATCCAATCAGAAAAAACAGGCAGGGAAGGAGGAGGTTCTGTGCGGACTGAAATGAAAATTGAAACATGGAAATTAAAGGACTTGAACCCGGCGGAGTACAACCCACGGAAGCGACTCACCCCGGAGGACAAGGAATATCAGGACATCAAGCGAAGCGTGGAGCGGTTCGGGTATGTGGACCCGATCATCGTAAACCGGGATGGAACCATCATCGGCGGCCACCAGAGATACTTTGTCCTTTCAGATCTTGGGTACGAGGAGGCCCAGGTTTCCGTCGTCGATCTCAACAAGAACGACGAGAAGGCGCTGAACATCGCCCTGAACAAGATAACCGGCGAGTGGGATGAGATGAAGCTGAGAGACCTCCTTCTGGAGCTCGATCTTGACGGATACGATCTGGCAGCAACCGGATTCTCAAGCCAGGAGGTGGAAGACCTCTGCATCCGGCTGGACGAGGATCTGGAGGCGGAAGAGGATGAGTTCGACATCGACAGCGCGCTGGAAGAAATCACAGAACCCACAACGAGAAAGGGAGATTTGTGGATAATGGGGCGCCACAGGCTCATGTGTGGGGATAGCACATCCCCTTCAGACATCGCAGCACTCATGAACGGAGAGGTGGCGGACCTCGTGATCACGGATCCGCCCTACAACGTGAACTACGAGGAGAAGGTGGAGAGCCTGAACCAGTACCTGGAGGCGGATCCGCTTCGGAAGCAGAGTTCTATCGCCAACGATCACATGGATGATGGCAGCTTCTACGAGTTCATTCTTCAGGCATACGAGCGGATGAGCGAGGTCATGAGACCGGGGGCCGCGATCTACGTGTTTCATGCGGACACAAATGGCCTGACCTTCAGATCAGCGCTCAGGGAAGCCGGCCTGAAGCTGGCCCAGTGCCTTGTATGGGAGAAGAACTCCTTCGTTCTTGGGCGCCAGGACTACCAGTGGAGGCATGAGCCGATCTTATACGGATGGAAGGAGGGCGCCGCCCACTACTTCATCGATGACCGAACCCAGGATACCGTCATTCTTGAGGAGGATGCGGACCTGGAGGGAATGAAAAAAGAAGACCTCATCACCTGCATACGTCAGATGCAGGACGCATTCAAGGATAGAACAACCGTTTTCTATGAAGATAAGCCGGCGAAAAACGACATTCACCCCACAATGAAGCCGGTTCCCCTTATCGGAAAGCTCATGAAGAACTCAAGCCGCCCCGGATGGAATGTGGCTGACTTCTTCGGAGGCAGCGGAACGACGCTCATGGCAGCGGAGCAGTTGAACCGCGCAGCGTACATCATGGAATTTGATGAGCGCTACTGCGACGCCATCGTAAAGCGATGGGAAGAATTCACAGGAGAAAAGGCCATCCGCCAGTCAGATGTGGCCCTGGATCTGAAGCTGTGAGTGAAGAAAGAACGCTGCAGCTAGGGGGGGGGGTACAGCTCATGAGCGATAACGGAGAAGTAAGGGGGAGCTTCTACAGAACAGAAATCATCGCTCAGTTGTTCGGGGTGAGTGTGAGGAGAATTCAGCAGCTCACCCAGGATGGAGTGATATCCACCACAAAAATCATAGAAGACGGAAGGACGGTCCGGCGCTACGATCTGGTGCCGACCATCCAGAACTACATCAAGTATCTATCCGAGAAGGCATACGGGAGACAGGGGCGGACCGACAAAGAGATCGAGCTGCGGGAGCAGAAGATGGAGGCTGACATCGCTCTGAAGGAAAGCCAGGGCGAACTGCACAGGCTGAAGACAGAGATCGCGGCAGGAAAGTATATCAGCGTCGAAGAGGTAAAGATGGATTATTCAAAATTCTTCGTCGTGTTTAAGAAATTCGCCGTTTCCATTCCGGCCAGAGTTGTCGGAATGCTGTCCGGCCAACTGCAGCCGACGGAGGCCAGGAAGATCGAGAAGGAGCTCGCGGACGAGGTCAACAGGCTCCTGGGGGCATTTGTGATCGCTGGAGTCGTCGAGCCGAAGGACGTAAAGAATGGAACTCCAAAGAAAAAGAATACGGATTCGTAAGTACGAAACCACAGGGTACCTGAAGGAAGCCCTCCGGTACCTGCAGCCCCCGGAAGATCTCAGCGTTTCAGAGTGGGCGGAGAAGTACAGAGTCCTGGACACGAAGACGTCCGCAATGCCTGGCCCGTGGCGGAACGACAAGACGCCATACCTGAAGGACGTCATGGACGAGCTCCTGAACTACGAGACAGAGGAGATCATCTTCTGCAAATGCACCCAGGTCGGAGGAACCGAAGCGATGCAGAACATGCTCGGCTACATCATACAGCAGGATCCATCACCGACCATGGTGGTGTATCCGACCGATAAGCTGGCGGAAAGCATCAGCGAGAACAGGATCCAGCCGATGATCACGGCGAGCAAGCCGCTGAAGAAGCTGTTCTACAAGAATGAGTCCTCCAAGCTCGAGCTGCAGTTTGAGGGAATGTACCTGACGCTGGCCGGAAGTAACTCTCCATCGTCCCTGGCCAGCAAGGCAATCAAGTACCTTCTCCTCGATGAGGTTGATAAATACCCGGGAGCGAGCCGGAAAGAGGCAGATCCGATCAGCCTAGCCCGCGAGAGGACAAAGACCTTCAGAAACCGGAAGATCTACATTACAAGCACGCCGACGCTGAAGAGTGGCCACATCTGGAAGGCCCTGGAGTCGGCAGACATTGAGAAGCACTACTTTGTGCCCTGTCCTCACTGCGGGGAATACATCGAGCTGAAGTTTAAGCAGATCCACTGGCCAGACGATGAGACATTGAGCTACGCGGATCGCGCAGACATGGCCGTGTACGTGTGCCAGGAATGCGGATGCGCCATCACGGATCAGCACAAAGACCAGATGCTGCGGTATGGGGAATGGAGGACCGTGAGGTCTGACACCAAGAGCAGCAAGCGCGTGGCTTTCTGGATCAACACGCTTTACTCCCCGTTCGTTCGGTTTTCAGAGATTGCGAAAGAATTCCTGGATTCGAAAGATGATCCGGAGAAACTGCAGAACTTTGTGAACTCCTGGCTCGCAGAGCCGTGGGAGGATACGAAACTGAAGACGAATGCAGACATGGTAATGGAGAGGCAGACAGATGTGCCTCCGATGGTAGTCCCGAACTGGGCTCACTTCATTACCGGAGGAGTGGACATCCAGGAGACGTCCCTATACTGGAGCATCCGGGCGTGGGGGCCGTACATCACGAGCCAGAACATCGCCCATGGGCAGGCGCTTTCATTCCAGGAGATCGAGCGCATTATGAACCTTCCCTACCTGAAGGAGAACGGGGACCAGATCGTAGTTTCGCTTTGCCTCATAGATTCAGGATACGATGCGGACAGCACATACGACTTCTGTGCATCGAATTTAGACTGGGCAATGCCGGTCAAGGGCTCCAGTAATCCGATGCTGTCACACTTCAAAATATCGAAGATCAACAGGCCGGAAAGCCGGGCGCACGGAATGACTCTGGTCCTGACCGATGGCGACAAGTATAAGGACATGATCGCGGCCAGGATGAAGAAAGAAAACGGGAAAGGATCCTGGATGGTATATGACGGATGCGACATGGACTACGCGGAGCAGGTGACTGCCGAGCACAAGGTCAACATGAAATCCGGAAGCCGAGTCATTCAGAGATGGGTTCAGAAGCAGACCCACAATGATAACCACTACCTGGATGCGGAAGTCTACGCGATGGCCGCTGCAGATATCCTGGGCGTCCGGACGCTTCACCTGGAGGAGAAGAAAGCAGAGGAGAAGACGGCAGCACAGGAGCAGTACACACCAGAGGAAGACTGGATCCACGGTAACGAAAACTGGATGTAGGGAGGCGAGAGAAAGATGGAGCAGGGAAAAGAAATAACAGCAGAGTCAATGCTGAAGGAAGTCAATAATGCGATCTTTAACGTCCTGGTCGGCGGCCAGAGTTACAAGATTGGAAGCCGCCAGCTTACGAGAGCGGACCTCTCTATGCTGCGGGAGATGAAGAAAGAGCTCGAGGCTCAGATCAATGCGGAGTCCGAAAGCTGCCTGCTGGACGACACATATGTAGCATTTTTCGATGGGCGATGAGAGGAGGTGAGCAGAAATGAACTGGTTAGATTCAGTGATCGCATTCTTCTCTCCGGAGGCAGGTGCCAGGAGGGCAGCGCGGAGGAATAGCCTGGAAGAGATCCGGAGCTACGACGCCGGAAGCCATTCGAGACTAAACGCCGGATGGGGAGTAACGAACACATCGGCGGAAATGACCGACCGAGCGAGCCGGGAAATCGTCAGGGCCCGCGCCAGGGACCTGGAGAGGAACTCCGACATCATGAATTCTGTGCTCGGAGCATACCGGCGGAACGTGATCGGCCACGGGTACCAGCTCCAGGCGTCAACGCCAAGGGAGAACCTGAGTAAAGAGATCGAGGAGCTCTGGAAGACCTGGTGCAAGGCAAGAAACTGCGATGTGACAGGAGTCCAGACATTGAACCAGATGCTGAGAATGGCAGTGGTCCGGAAGAAGGTCGACGGAGGAATTCTCTTCGTAAAGAGGTACACCAAGGAAGGCATCGTTCCATTTCAGATCCAGATGATCGAGGTCGATGAGCTGGACAACATGGCATCCGGAGCCATATCGGACAACCGGAGGATCGTCGGAGGGATTGAGTACAACGAGTACAACAAGCCGATCGCTTATTACATCAGGCAATACAGTATCGATGGTTTCAGCATCACCGATCCGGTCCGGATCCCGGCCAAAGATGTGATTTTCTACTACGAGAAAAAGCGGCCGAGCCAGATCAGGGAGATGTCGGACATGAGCCCGACCATTACCAGGATCAGGGATACGAATGAATTCATTACAGCCGTGTCCGTGAAAGAGCGAGTCGCGGCATGCCTTTCAGTATTCATCAAGAAGGCGCTGCCGGTGACAGGGATCGGACGTTCTTCTTCAGCAGATACCGGCCCGAAGAGAGACTACGACGGAAAGACACTTACTCCCGGAATGATCAAAGAACTGAACGCGGGAGACGAAGTTCAGGTCGTGAACCCAACCGGGCAGGCCACAGACGCGACAGCCTTCACGAAGCTGCAGCAGCGTCTGGCTGGATCCGGACAAGGACTCAGCTACGAGGCCACGAGCCGGGATATGAGCGAGACGAACTACGCGTCCGCCAGACAGGGCGCGATCGAGGACGAGCTTACATACGGAGAAGAGGAGGAGCAGATCCTGTCGATTCTCGATGAGATCTATGAAACGTTCGTGATCTCATGCGTATTAGCGGGGAAGGTCACGATCGCGGATTTTTGGGAGAAAAAGGAGAAGTACCTCGCCCATGCGTGGATCAAGGCTCCGAAGAAGTGGATCGATCCAATGAAGGAGTCATCAGCGACTAAGACGGCAATGAACACAGGACAGAAGACATTCAAACAGATCGCTGCCGAAAACGGAAGAGACTGGAGGCGGCAGGTCGACGACATGGCGGAAGTCCTGGAATACGGAAGAAAGAAAGGTATTGACTTAGGAGGTGTGATCTTTGGCAACAAAGTGGAAGAGAAAGAAGAAATCCAGGCACCCGGAAGCGGATCAGCAGAACAGACTGATCCTTCAGAGAAGCCAGGCGGAGACGGGAAACCAGACGCCGGCGACGAACAGGGGAAGAAATAGCGGATACCGGGAGCTTACAGACTGCTCGATCCGGGCGGTCGAAGGAGAGGGAAATGAAAGAACATTCACTCTCAGCTTCTCCAGTGAGGAACCATATTCGAGGTGGTTCGGACAGGAAATCCTGGACCACACAGAAGGATGCGTCGATCTGAACCGATTGAACTCCATCGGATGCGTACTCTTCAACCATGACCGGAACCGCGTGTGCGGAAAGATCAAAAGGGCATGGGTAGAAAACGGAAGAGGATGCGCAGAGATTGAGTTCGATAAAGACGAGGCATCAGAAACAATCTACCAGAAAGTAAAAAGCGGCACGCTCAAGGGCGTATCCGTGGGCTACAGGGTAGACAACTGGGAGGAAGTAATGCCGAACAAGCAGTCAGAAGACGGAAGGTTCACAGGACCGTGCTCCATCGCAAGGAAGTGGGCGCCTTACGAGATCAGCATCGTGTCCGTTCCCGCCGATCCGACGGTCGGAGTTGGCCGCGCGGAGGATGAGGAGATCAGTGACGCCGAGATGGACTGTAATGAGAGGCAACTTCAAATAAACAAAAATTTAATGGAGGTAGAAGATCATGACAATTAGACAGATGATCGAGCGGCAGCAGCAGATCCTGCAGGCCGCAAGAGCGGCAGGAAGAAACATGACTCGCGAAGAGTCCGATGAGTTCAACCGCCTGCAGAGAGACATCGAAGCCGCAAGAGCAGCAGGCCAGGCTTCCGGAAACGGAACCGCGCCTACTTCTGGAGGCGAGGAAGGAGATGGCCAGCGCCAGGAGCCTGGCGGATCCGGAGAAGAAGGTGGAGAAGGAGATCACACAGCCCTCTCCAGAGCAGTGGAAGCTGAAAGAAACAGGATCCAGACCATCTCAGATATGTGCAGACAGTTCGGCATGGAGCCGCGCACATATATCGAGCGCGGAACAACCGTAGAGCAGATGAACGCAGCCATCGTGGAGCACTTACGTGCGACCGGAGCTCCGGTAGGCGCCAGCGCCACCGTGACAGACTCTGCAGAGGATAAGTTCAGAAGAGCTGCTTCAGACGCAATGCTCATGCGCGCCGGAATCGAGCTGGAGAGACCGGAGGAAGGCGCAAGAACCATGATGGGAATGTCCCTTCGCGACCTCGCCATCGAATGCCTGCAGGCAGACGGATCCAGAGAGACAGGCCTGAACAGAAGATCTTCCGATGAGATCTTCTCCATGCTGCAGAGAGGATTTTTCAATCCTGAGGCAGCATTCCCGGCAATCTTAGACCAGACGATCGAGAAGGCATACCGGGAAGGCCATCGCAAGGTAGCAGTTACCTTTGACAAGTGGACCAAAAAGGGAAGCCTGAAAGACTTCAAGACACACGACAATTACTACATCGCAGGACCGGTAGGAGAGTTCCTGGAAGTCTCTGAAAACGGTGAGCTGAAGCACGATGTATTCACAGATGACAAACTGCCGACCAGAAAGCTGAAGACTTACGGCCGCCAGTTTACGCTTTCCAGAAAAGCATTCATCGATGACGACATCGGCCTGGTAACTTCCATTCCGGCAAGATACGCAGCATCTGCGAGAAAGACGATCAACAAGCAGGTATATCAGATCCTGATCGGAAACTCCAACACCTACGATGGACTTCCGCTCTTCGGAACAGATCATAAGAACCTGCTGGCAACCGGAACAGGGATCACCATGGAGGCAATGCAGACCATGATCATGGCTCTGGCCAACCAGAAGGACCAGTTCGGAGAGTCGATCATCATCAACCCGGCAACGATCATCGTGCCTTCAGGAATGAAATTCGACATGTACACACTGTTCTACAGCCCGACGATCAACACGGAAGGCAACACCCAGGCAGTGAACCCGCTCTACCAGTACAGGGACAGCATCGAAGTCGTGGAAGATCCGACAATCAATGCAATGTGCGGCGGCCTCGGAAACGTGATGCCGTGGTTCCTGATCGGTGATCCGGGAGACACAGACTTCATGGAAGTAGACTACTTAAACGGACAGGAAATCCCGAACATCCGCAGGATGGAGCAGGCCGGACAGCTTGGCTTTGTATGGGATATCTATCTCGACTGGGGTATCTCCGTCATGGACTGGAGAGGTGCCGTGAAGAACCCTGGCGTCAAAGTAGATACGAAGCTGAAGCTGGCGTAAAGAAAGGAGGAAGCAAAGATGGGAAAAGCGACATATTGGCAGAGAGGCGAAACAATCGACTTCAAAAATGAGACCGGAGCAAAGATCGAGGCGAACACGATCATCACTCTTGGATCAAGAGTCGGTATCGCAGGAACCGACATCAATCCGGGCGAAGTAGGAAGTCTGCATGTGACCGGAGTATTCAAGATGGATAAGATCGCGGAAGAAATCGCAGCGGGATCCGATGTATACCTGGATCCTTCCGGAAAGATCACGAAGGCAGCAAGCACCCCTGGAGAAGAAGAAGGGCCGGAAACTCCGCACGTTAAAGCAGGGTTTGCAGCGGAGAAAGCGGAAACTTCTGACACATATGCCATCGTGAAGATCAACGCATGATGAAATTAATCGCGACGCAGCCGATCCTGTACAAGGCGAAACAGTATCTCTTCGGAGACGAGCTCCCTACATCCGACGAGAAGATGGCGGAAGCCTGGATCGGCGCAGGATCCGCCTGCTGGTCTGAAGAAGACGGAGAGCAGGCGGCATCCTCAAAAGCGAAAGCGATGACTGCACAGCCTGGAGCTACAGGGGTGAGCTCTACAGGCAATAACGAGGACCTCATCGGGAGGATCCCGGAAAGTGCAGAGCGCGAAAAGCCGAAACCGCGTAAGCGCGGAGCGTCAAAGGCGGTAAAGAAATGACTTTCAAGGAAATTGTGAAAAATGATGTGCGCCAGGTCTTCATGAACCTGGATGAGTTCTCAGAAACCCACACCATCAACGGGAAAGAGATGCCAGTTCAGATCGACTCAAACGAGCAGATCGAAAGGGAGAAGAGGCTGAACCAGAACATGGACGGAATCTACAAGAACCAGAAGCTGATCTACGTGTCAGCCGAGGAGTTCGGGCCGATGCCGAAACAGGGAGCGATGCTCAATATGGACGGCAAGATGTACAAAGTAGAAGACGCCATACATGAAGACGGGGTGTATTCCATCACACTGGGGGCGAATAGAGCATGATCAGGGTTGAGGTAGACCAGGAGAGCCTGCGGTATGTTCAGAACAGGCTCGGACTGATGCAGCGGAAGGCTCCACAGGTAATTTCAGCAGCGCTCAACGATACGGCAAGAAGCGCCAGAGTGAAGCTCGCAACGAAAGCGCGGGAGACGTACACCGTAAAAAGCGCGAACTTCAAAGGAGAAATGAAGATAAGGCGCGCCACTTATTCAAGGCTCACCGCAGAGATTAAGTCTCAGGGAAAGCCATTGAAGCTCGCCTCCTTCCGCACATCTGCAGGAAGCAGGACAAGTGGAGCGAAGGCCAACGTCGTGAAGGGGAACGGACTCAAGGCTCTCATATCGAGCGCCACCGGAAACAAGGCATTCAAGGGACAAGGCAGCCTGAACGGTCAGATATATCAGCGAAGAGGAAAATCGCGATATCCGCTGAAGGTGTTCAGCTCAAACTCAATCCCTGTAATGATCGGAAACGAGGAAAAAGTATATGGCATCGTTGAGCCGAAAATAAAGTCCGATCTTCAGAAGAACATGGAGCGCCAGATCAAGAGGTTAGTGGGGTAGGAAGGCATGACGCATCAATTTTTGATTACAGACCTCATAGAAGAGGTGGAAAAAATCCTGGACGACGTCCAGACAAAGAACACAGCAGGGGAAACCGTGTCAGGAGTGAAGGGATACGAACAGTCCCTTCCGGTCGTAATGGAAGACGAAGAGGACGACTCCAAGTATTTCCCGTATTTCATTGTGAGGATGGGAGAGGGAAGCACGGAAGACGATAACGATCCATGGACAGATACGGTCAACATCCTTTTTGGTGTTTACGACGATGACAAGCAGACAAATGGGCACAGGCACATCTTGACGATGATCCAGAGAATAACGGATCGGTTCGCAAAAGAGCCGCTCCTGAACAGGAAGTACAGAGCTCAAGAGAAGATGTCCTTCGCGCTCCAGGACGATGATACATACCCGTTCTATTTTGGAGGCGTCGAGATGAGGTTCAGCGTGCCAAAAATGGGAAGGAGTGACGGATGGTCATGACAACAGCAAAGCAGTCTACAGGAGAAAAGCAGAAAGTAGAACCTGCAGCAAAAAGAAAGCAGGCAGAGGACAGCCGGAGGATGTACGTGGGACCAACGATCCCCGGAGTGGCAATTCAGAACGTGGTTTACACACAGGTGCCTGAAGCCGTGGAAGAGGCAAAAAAGGATTGCCCTGAGTTCGCGAACCTGTTCATCCCGATTATGAAATACGGGATGGCCGAGGAGATGATCCGGAAGAGAAAAGGATACATCTTCGATGCCTTTGTAAAGGCGATGGAATATGGAGAAAAAAGAAGGAGGAAATAAGCGATGAGCAAACATGGAGTTTTTATTGTCGAGGAAGCAACAGCGTTGACCGTACCGATCAGCGGCAGATCCTCAGTCCAGGTAGTAATCGGAACAGCGCCTGTCAACATGGCAGAAGATCCGGCTGCGGTCGTAAACACACCGATCCTGGCAAATTCCGCAGCGGAAGCCATGGCAGCACTTGGATACAGCACCGACATGGGAAAGGGAAAGTACACGCTCTGCCAGACGATGTATGCAACGAATAGCATCTATCAGGTTTCTCCGGTCGTTTACATCAACGTACTGGATCCGGCGAGACACAAGAAATCCCTGGAAGAAGCACAGTATCCGGTCAGCCAGATGCAGGCCGTCATTCCGGTGGAAGGCGTGCTCATTAACGGGCTCACCGTAAAAAATGCAGAGGGATCCACTGCGCTGACACTGAACACGGATTATACAGCAGCCTTCAATTCAGACGGACATCTGGTCCTGACGCTGATCGAAGGAGGAGCAGGAGCTTCTGCAGAAAACCTGACAGTATCCGGAGAGCAGATCGATCCGAGTGCAGTAACGAAGACGGATATCGTAGGAGCATACGATCCGCTTACAGGCAAAGAAACAGGCGCGGAGGTAATCCGCCAGGTGTTCCCGAAACTCGGTATCGTTCCTGGCCTTCTCCTCGCACCGGGCTGGTCCCAGGAGCCGGAGGTCGGCATCGCGCTCGCCGCAAAGGCCGCGAACATCAATGGAGTATTCAAAGCAATGGCGCTCCTGGATCTGGATACAACGAAGGCAAAGAAGTACACAGATACGAAGAAGGTAAAAGAAGACAGCGGCTTCACTTCCCCGTATTGCTACCCGCTGTGGCCGTGTGACAAGGTCGGGGACCTGATCCTGGCGAAGTCGGCAGTAGTCGGCGCCCTGGTTTCCTACGTGGACGCATCAAACGACGACGTACCGAGCAATTCACCGTCAAACACGCTCCTCGGAGTTACAGGCCAGTGCCTGGCAGACGGAACAGAGGTTACTCTGGATCAGGACCAGGGAAGCACTGTGAACGAGTACGGAGTGACGACAGCGATCAACATGAATGGATGGAGACTCTGGGGGAACTACACTGGAGCATACCCGGCAAGCACAGATGCGAAAGACATCTGGTTCCCGGTCCGGAGAATGTTCAACTGGCAGGGTAACACCTTCATTCAGACATACTTCAGCAAGGTCGATGATCCGATGAATACCGTTCTGATCGAGTCCGTTGTTGACTCCGAGAACATCCGCTGCGCAGCATATGCGCCGGACAAATGGGCAGGAGCCGAGATCGAATACAGAGCGGATGACAACCCGACGACGGATATCCTGGCAGGAAAGATGACCTTCAGACAGCGGATCGCGCCATACACACCGGCACAGGAAATCGAAAACATTCTGAGCTATGACACAGCGATGTTAGCAAGCGCAATCACAGGAGGTGGAGAATAATGAACGTAATTCCTGAAGTATTAAACCATTTTAACGTTTATAACGATTCAGCAAAGAAGCTGATCGGTATCTCCGGAGAGCTGGAGCTCCCGGAGATGGAAGCGATCACGGACACCATCGAAGGATCCGGAGTGCTCGGAGAGATTGAGGATCCGGTTACCGGCCAGTTCTCCAGCATGAAAATGAAGATTCCGTTCGCGACTCTTTATGAAGACATGTTCTCGATCATGAACACGACGAAGCCCCCGCAGCTCACTCTGCGCGCATCCATGCAGTGCATGGATCCATCTACGGGAGAGACCGGATACTATCCGGTTAAGATCGTGGTTAGAGGAAAAGCGTCCACATCAAACATGGGTAAGGTCGTAAAAGGAAAGAAGATGGAGCCGGAAGTAGAGCTCGAGATCCTTTACATCAAGATTCAGATCAATAACAAGACCGTGCTGGAGCTGGATAAGCTGAACTTTAAGTACGTCTTGAACGGAGTAGACATGCTGGCCAAGATCAGAAGCCAGTGCTAATAGGAGGAAAATGACATGAGCGAAGTAAAAAAGCCGGAGATCGTAGAGATCCCGAAAAAGGAAGCGGAACTGGAGAACGAGAACATTCTCAAACTCTCAAAGGTTTACAAATTCGAAGATACAACCATCGGAGAAATTGACATGAGCGGAATGGAGAACTTAACCGCAGACGACATGATCAAAGCGAACAGAGTTCTCTCTTCATCCGGAAACGTCAGCGTGCTCCAGGAGACAAGCCTGGAATATGCGATCACGATCGCAGCAAGCGCAACAGGGCTCCCGATCGAGTTCTTCAAGGGTCTGTGCCCGAAGGATGCGATCAAGGTGAAGAATAAAGTCACAAGTTTTTTCTTCGGAGAAGAATAAACCCGAATGACTTATCCGAACTCCGGAAATTATGCCTTGCACTGTCAATAAACCTGAAGACAGGCCTGGATTTTTTCCTAGGCCTGTCTTTGTTTGAACTAATCGAACTGTGCGAGGATCTGAAGGAGGTGCAGAAAAAGAAATGAGTGAATACAAGATCGCGATACAGATCGCAGGTGAGCTTCAGAAGTCATTCGGCAGTGCGCTAAAAGGAGCACAGTCCGGACTGAACGGGCTCGCAAAGATCGGAAAAGTAGGAGCTGCAGCCATCGGAGCAAGCACTGCAGCTCTTGGAACCCTTGCAGCGGCAGGAATACGCGCAGGCGTGGAATATGAGCAGGCGTTTGCCGGTGTAAGGAAAACCGTTGACGCGACAGAGCAGCAACTTGCATCTCTTAACACCGGGATCCGGAACATGGCAAAGGAAATGCCAACGTCTGCAGTTGAAATCGCAGGAGTGGCGGAAGCTGCCGGCCAGTTGGGAATTCAGACAGATAACATCCTCGGCTTCACGAAGACCATGGTTATGCTGGGAGACTCCACAAACTTAAGCGCAGACGAAGCAGCCACGGCACTGGCAAGGCTGGCGAATATCACAGGCATGCCCCAGGACAGCTTTCAGAAACTCGGCTCTACCATCGTAGCACTCGGAAACAACTTCGCCACGACGGAGAGCGAGATCACTGCAATGGGACTCCGTATAGCCGGAGCCGGATCCCAGGTTGGCATGACGGAGGCGCAAATCATGTCCTTCTCCGCCGCCTTAAGTTCGGTCGGCATTGAAGCAGAAGCCGGAGGCTCTGCGTTCAGTACCCTGCTCTCCAACATGCAGCTTGCAGTGGAGACGGGAAGCGAATCCCTCCAGCAGTTCGCAAACGTGGCAGGAATGAGCGCTTCGGAATTCAAACAGGCATTCCAGACGGATGCTGCCGGAGCCATGGCAAGTTTTATCAAGGGACTGTCTGAGAGCGAAGCTAAAGGAAAGAGCGCCATCGCCGTCCTGGATGAAATGGGAATCACAGAGATCCGTATGCGTGACATGCTCCTGAGAGCGGCAGGTGCTTCGGATACCTTTACAGAAGCACTGGAACTGGGAACCGCAGCTTGGGATGAAAACGTGGCACTGACCAACGAAGCCAACCAGCGGTACCAGACCATGGGAAGCCGGCTGTCGATGCTGAAAAATAAGGCATACGACCTCGGCATCACATTCTACAACAGCGTCAATGAACCGATGGGACAGGTGGTGGACTCCGCAGGAGAAGCACTGGACAACCTATCGGCAGCCTTTGAGTCCGGAGGACTGGAGGGGCTGGTCTCACAGTTTGGAACAGAGATCGCGAACGCAGCGAAAGGCATCGCCAGCGTTTCGCCGGAAATGGTGGAGGCCGGCGCATCCATGATCGAATCTTTCCTGACCGGGATTGATGAGAACTCGGAAGAGATCGCAACCGGGATGGCGGACACAGCAACAGCGGTCGCGGCCGGACTGGTCAAGTTGGCGCCAGACATGATCACGGTAGGCGCTCAGTTTATCATCGAGTTCGCGCGCGGAATATCAGACAACCTTCCGGAACTCAGAGCGGCAGCAGAGGAGGCGGCATCGGAACTGATCGACGCGGCCGGAGATGCAATTCAGTCGCACATGGACTTCCTGCGGGACGATTCAGTCGGAGCATTTGAGAAAATCGTATCTCTTCTCCCGGCGGCACTTGCGGGCTTCCTGGCATTTAAGAAGATCGCAGGCGTGGCCAAAAACGTGAAGTCATTCGTGGACTCAATCAAAGGCGCCGGAAAGATCGGAAGTTCAGCGAAACAGGTCCAGAACGCATCGAGCGTCATGTCTGCAGCGGCGAAGAATATGCTCGGCGCAGGCGTCGGGTTCGGAGCGGCAGCGGCCGGATTATGGATCCTCGTAGATGCGGCAATCCGGATCGGAGAAGCCGGACCTGGGGCGGCAGTTGGAATGATCGCCATGGCGGCAGGAATCGTCGGAATGATGGCGGTCGCAAGTAAGGTCGCACCACAGCTTCAGACGGGAACACAGGGCCTCCTGGCGTTCGGTGGAGCGGTTCTGATGGCATCTGCAGGAATGAGCCTAATGGCGATGGCAGCAGCGCAGATGGCAAGCGCAGGACCACTGGCGGCGGTCGGATTGACGATCATGACAGCGGGAATGGTCGGAATGTTAGCTGTGGCCGGAGTCTTTGGACAGGCGCTCTCAACAAGCGCAGCCGGCCTCCTGGCCTTTGGTGGAGCGGTTCTGATGGCATCTGCAGGAATGAGCCTGATGGCAATGGCGGCGACTCAGATAGCGGCAGCGGGCCCGTTGGCGGCAGTATCCCTCGGAATTATGACCGCGGGGATGATCGGCATGCTGGCGGTAGCCGGAGCGCTTGGCCCATCCCTGACAGCCGGGGCAGTCGGCCTTCTGGCATTCGGAGCGGCCATCATTATGGCAAGCGCGGGATGTCTTATCATGGTTCAGGCAGCAACACAGCTCGCGGCAGCAGGAGCGCCGGCACAGATCGCAATGGCAGCCCTGGCAGCAGGAGTCCTGGTGATGGGCGCAGCGGCCGGAGCACTGGCTCCATTGTTACTGGCTGGGGCAGGAGCCCTGGCGGCATTC
>ENA-UAOZ01000868-UAOZ01000868.1-human-gut-metagenome-genome-assembly--contig:-NODE-868-length-15277-cov-7.096439_pt1 | contig 15277 bp, 17 predicted proteins | sample MGYA00243474_ERZ654565 | MGnify/ENA primary metagenome ERZ654565 (study PRJEB26926, sample SAMN06164854) | human gut metagenome | biome: ENVO:00009003; feature: ENVO:2100002; material: ENVO:00002003...
GCTTTATCAAAGGCATAAACGACATCGTGAGAGATTTCATCAATGCCGGATTGAACTTTATCGGCAGCATATTCTTCTGCCGTGTTTTCATTGGCATTGACAGAGCGTTCCGCTTTCTCTTTTGTGGCGATATATGCCTGTTTCATCTTCTGACCGGCAACGGTTGCTTTATCCAAGGTCTTTATCGTGCCTTTGACGGTATCTCTTGTCTTTATATCAGCCACGCTGAACCTCCTTTCTAAGCCGGTTGAATAACTCTTTTGAATTTTGTCGAGCTGTCGGCAATAAACTCGTTAATCAATCGGCTTTCTGATTTTGTTTCGGGATAAGCGGTTATAGAGATTGTCTTTGCGTTCCAGTCAAGGGTGTAGCTGTCGCTTGCAACATTCGTAATGTGGTGCTGTGCAAGAAAATCTCGCAAACGCTTCATTTCTTCAAGGTCATCGGACATAATCACATTCACATAGGTTCTGTCCTTTGACATTTTCTCGTTGATAAAGCAAGCGAGAGAACACCCTACACCACCGGCAACGGCAACAACAAGCATAGCCAGTTCATTATCAGCCGAAACAACACGCTTTGTTATCCAAAAATAAATGAAGTCGGATATGATAACCGCAATGCCTGCAAGTATCCACCGACTTCTCTGTACCAATATTGTTTTTGTTGTACTTAGGGCATTGTCCGCAACCTTAGCCGCAAACAATACTGCTAAATTTATGAAACTAATCATACAAGGTTCATTCCTCCTTATTCGGCTATTTTCTTTGCAACAACAACCATTCTTCCGTTGTTACGGGAATACTCACAGGTGGAAAGCGTAATCAATTTGTCGCCGTATTCAGCGGTTACTCCCGTATCATACAAGGCAAGCTCTTTGCATTTGGTGATATAGGCATTAAATTCATCTCCCGTATCTGCGTTGATGAACTGATAGTATTTGAAACTTTCGGGACTGTCGGTATATACCACCGTCTTAAATGCAGCGATAATCTCATAGTCGCATTTCTCGGTTAAAGTATCGAAGCTAATAGTCTTATGGCTTTCCCAAAAAGACTTATCTGTGTACTTCATAAGCCCCGAAAACATTGAACTGTCCTTCATATTATGACCGTAGATAATGAGGTTGTCCGACGGAATATCCACATCGCAGTTTTCCTGAATATAAGGGCAACCGTAGTCGGTATACGCCTTGTCGAAGCCGTGTTTCAAATAGAAATTCGGATTATCCTTTGACTGCATAACAGGATAATTGATTTTGGTGTCCTCAATCTTTATCCACCCCACCATATCGTTGTTTTGCAGATACAAATCCTGATAGTCCGACAAGAACGACTTGTCTTGCGAATACGTCATTGTATCTTTTTCGGTATCTGTTTTCTCAATGGTTTCAATCAAGTTGTCATAGAGTTCAGACTGCTTTTCGGAGTCGATATAGTGCTTTATAAGAAAGCCGGAACTGACAGCAAGCAAAATGCTGAAAGCACAGATTAAAGCAATATAGATTCTATTTTTCATAAGCGTTTCCTTTCTGAGTAAAAAATGAGGCAAGGGTTATGCACCCTCGCCCGGTTTGGTTGTCATTAACTTGTAGAGCTTTGTATTCTTCGGGAATTTATTCGCAAACGGCACAAGCGAACTACCCACTTTAATAAGTCCGTGTCCTGCATCAACATTTGTGATATACGAAAGCTGGCGGTCGGAAATATTAAGGAGTTTTGCAAGTTCCAAACGGTCGGTAGAAGCCTGATTGAGCATAATCAAGAACTCGCTGTTTGCAAGCATTGTTCTTGCGGTATGGCTCTGTAAAAGGTCATCTACATTCTGTGTAATACCCGTTGCGTAAGCACCATACTTTCTTACACGCTTCCACAAAGTGAAAAGGAAGTTTGCGGAATACTCGTGTTGGAACAAGAGATAAATCTCATCAATGAAGATAAAGGTCTGTTTGCCTTTTGCTCTGTTCTGCGTAATGCGATTCAAAATACTGTCGAGAACAACAAGCATACCGATAGGCATAAGCTGTTTGCCGAGGTCAAGAATATCATAGCAAATAAGGCGGTTATGCGTATCCACATTGGTCGGCTTTGCAAAGGTGTTGAGTGAACCGTTAGTGAACAGCTCAATGGCAAGGGCAATCTCTTTAGCTTCTGGCTCGTCCTGCTTGAGAAGTTCTGCTCGGAAGTCCTGCAAGGTAGGAACAGTACCGGTATAACCTCTCTGCTGATAATCTCGGTACACACTTGCGGTACAACGGTCAATAATGGACTTCTGTTTTGCACCGAGGTTCGTACCACCTATAAGCTGTTCACAAAGCGACATAATAAACTCAGATTTCAAGATAACCGGGTTTGCGCCATCGCCGTATTCCTTGTTCATATCCATAGCGTTAATATGGCTCTGCGAAGTAGCGGAAATATTGATGATTTCACCGCCGAGAGCCTTTACAAGCTGTGAGTATTCTCGCTCCGGGTCGATAATAATAACATCGGCGTCGGAAGAAAGAATGATATTTTCAATCTCACCCTTTGCCGCAAAGGACTTACCGCCACCGGATACGCCGAGGATAAAGGAGTTACCGTTGAGTAGCTGTCTGCGGTCGGCAATTATCATATTTTTGCTGATTACATTCTGACCGTAGTAAATACCGTTTTCGTGGTAAATATCCTGAACCTTGAATGGAATAAAGACTGCGAGGCTTTCGGTTGTAAGCGTTCTGAATGCGTCAATCTTGCGTGTGCCAAACGGCATTGCGGTATTCAGTCCGTCCGGCTGCTGATATTTCAAAACGGCGAACTGACACAAGTTCTGTCTTGCTACCGTAAGCAACGCTTCGGTGTCATCATCAAGCTGCTTTTTACTGTCCGCAGTATGAACCAGCGTGAGTACAGCGAACATCATTCGCTGATCACGAGTGGTGAGGTCATCAAGGAACTCTTTCATTTCCTTTTTCTGCTGTTCCATATCATAGGGAACGGTAGCGGAAAAGTTGTTGTTTTGATTTTGCTTTCTCTGCCAGTTGGTGATATTGGTTTCTACACCGAGAAGTCTGCTTTCGGCTTCACGCACCGCTTCATCTGTTGGCACAGGTACAATATCAATGGACATCATAAGGTTACGGTTCAAATCGGTAAGGTCAGTTACCATACTATCCTTGATATACGAAGCGTACTCACGAAGAAAAAGAACTCGTCCGTAACGGTCGCCCATCTTGAAATAGTCCTTTTCAAACTCCATTGTGTCGGGGCAAACATAGTCCTTAAAATCGTGTCCTTTCTTTCGGGTTTCCTTAATATCAAAGTGATATGCGGTTTCTTCTCCCACACGGAAGAAGTCGTGAACGATACGAAGTCGTTCATCTGTTTCAAGTTCTACGCATTTGCTTCCGAGCCTTGAAAAATGAGCAATCAAATCCGCACCCACACGGGCAAAATATGTTCTTGCGTCCTCAACGCTCTTTTTGTTGATAGAGATAGTAACATACTTATCCTGAACGATGGCGTTTGCACCGGTTGCCTTATCAAGAAGCATTTTGTTATATTCTTCTCTGTAAACATCAAGGTCATCTCCGGTTTCGGGAATAAGGATTGTTTTTTCAAAATCCAAACGGTTAAGCCGTCTGTTGTTGATTGTCAGTTTTGTAGTAGCACCGCTGTCGAGAGAATTGAGAAGTTCCGAATATTCAAGGAACATTGCTTCTTTATCTTCACGACTTGCAACGGCATAGTTAATATCCGTGAACTTAAAAGACTTCGAATATTTGTCCTTTCCAACACGGAAAATGCCGTCATCATAAATAGCGGTAATAGGGATACAATCCTGTACGCCCTTTGGAACTACAAACTTTTCTTTATCCTGCTTTAACAGGTTCGTAAGGGTTTTAATCATTGTTCTTATAAGCCTCCTTATGTTTTTGTTCGATTGTCGGTTTCATAAGTTCGTAGTAGGTGTTCGTAGAGTGAAACACCAACTTCTTAGGCATAAGAAATTCGGACTTAATCCACGCCCATATAAACTTCTCGGCAGTCATTCCGTTGTATTTCACAAAGCCGAGAGCCGCAAAAGGTGCCGCTCCCAAAATACACACCCACGATACCGTTTCTGTTCCGAAATGCGGTCTAAGTAGGAAATACAAGCCTACCGCCACACCGCAAGCAAGAACAGAAAAAATGAACTGTCTGAGCGACAGTCCAAAGAACATTGATTCTGTGTAATTTCGTATTTCTCTGTTAATCTTTACTTCCATTGAAATTTCCTTTCTCTGCGATTATCGACAGTATAGATACAGGTATCTGCAAGACAAACTCGTTTTCCTTTTCTTTTACCGCCGTTATATACGCAGTTTTTGCATTTGCGGTCAGACGGAATATACTTCTGCCGACCTGTTCTGTTTTTGTTTTTCATTTAGTCAAAACCTCCGATTACAAGCCCATCATCTCACGAATGATACGGTCGCTCATCTTAACCGCACCCACAAGTACAAGCATATTGAATACAAGTTCTCCGATATATGCCCACACCTGAGTAACGGCTGCTGCATTTGCATCAACCACCGGCGGCGTAGAAGCAAATAGGGAGAAGATGATACAAGCAAGTACAATTACCGCACCTTCAAGCAGTACGGCACAATAGCTTTTGATAAAACTTTTACCGACATTCTGCGACGGTTCTCCGGCAAATGTTGAAAGCGGTATCGGAGCGAGAGCCGTGTACATATACAGTTTGAAAAATCGTCCGTACACCGTCATTATCATAATGAAAGAGAGAACTGTGATAAACAGTCCGCCGATAAGTGTTACAGCCCATAACGGAATACTTTCAAAAAATCCGCACTCCTCAATGGTGGTTATCATTTCGGATGGCAGTGTCGTTTGATTCGGTGTACCAAATCCTGCTGATGTCATTATGGTTGAAATTGTACCTTGTACGATATTAAACAAAGCGAGCATAAGCTCCAAGCCGTAGGTTATAACACCTTTGGCAATGGCAAAACGGATAAACAATTTTAAAGCGTGTTCCGGTTTCTTTACTTCGGTAAAACTTCCGCAAGTGCGAACTACACCGACAACAAAGAACAAAACAAGCAAAGCAAGTCCGATAGCCTGAACCGCACCGTTGATTGTTACCATCACATTCCAAATGCTTCCGCCTTTGAAGTCCTGCGGTGAAGTGGTAAGCAGTTGCCATATTTCCGATAACTTGCTGTTCCAAGTGTCGAGGGCATTTTGTAGGTTTTGAACTACCCAGTTATCACTCATCTGTTTGCACCTCCTTAAAGATTAAGGGGCATACCCAAAATCGGATATGCCCCTTTGATAACTGTGTTCTTTTAACCGGCAATGAGGTTAAGAATTTCCTTTGCAAAGGTAATAATGATACCGCCGGCAAGAGTCAAGAAACCGTTTGCACGCTGAGACGGGTCGTGAGATTTCAAAGAAAGTCCGACCTGAACGATACCAAAGCCGAGCAAAATCATACCGATTGCACGAATAAGTCCGAAGATGAAGTCAGACAGGTTATTTACCACGGTAATCGGGTCGTTAGCGGCAAAAGCGGTAACGCTCATACCGAAAACAAGGGTTGCTGCTGTAACAACAGCGCAGTAAGTATGAAAGCCTTTCTTAACCTTTCCGGTCATAGGCAATCTCTGAGTGGTTTTCTTTTCGTTGTTCTTATTGAAATTAGTCATTGTAAATTCCTCCGTTAATATATGTTTTTATTTACTTCAAAGTCCTCATCGGACAGAAGTTCGTAAGTGGTTTCTCCGTAGTTTTCCTCCGGTAACTCATTCGGGTTAAGAGAAAGAACAGAGATAGACGAATGCTTGACGGTAACTTCTCCGTGTTTGTAAGCCGAAGCTTTACCGTCTGTGGTAAGCGCTACATTTGGGTGTTTCAAAATATCGTATTTGAAATCCATAACCGGGCGTTCTCCACGAATAAACAGAATGGCATATTGGTTATCAAGCATACGCACCTCATCGGGAGTAAGTAACTCTCTACCTGAAATTTGGTAATTGGTTGAGTAGTTTCCGCTTCGTCCCGAACTCTTACCGTATGTGTTGGTATCAATGGTTTCCTTGCCGAGAAGTTCAGACACATATTTATGAGTGCTTTGCTCGTTGCCGCCGAGATATAGGAACTCATCGCAGTTGCCCACAATGCTTTCCCATTGTTTTTCAAACAAGGCTTTTAGCTGTGCTAAGTTCTGCAAGATGATACTTACAGAAACCCCACGGGAACGCATAACCGACAATATCTTGTCGAAATCATCGGGCAGGCTCACATTGGCGAACTCGTCCATAAGAAAATGAACAGGAACGGGAAGCGAGCCGCCGTGGATATGGTCAGCAGCATAAAACAACTGCTGAAACAGCTGTGTGTAAAGAATAGATACCAAGAAATTAAAGCTGGAGTCGTTGTCCGGTATCAAAGCAAACAGAGCAACCTTTTTTTCTCCAAGCGACGGCAAGTCAAGCTCATCTGTCGTGGTTAAAAAAGCAAGACTTTCAAGGTTGAACTTTTCCAATCTTGCCGCAAGAGTTATTTGTATGGACTTTAATGTTTTTGCCGCACCGGAATGATAGGAACGGTAATATTTAAGAGCAATATGGTCGGGATTTTTCATTTCAAGCTCGGCAAACAATTCGTCGAGGGGAGAAGGTCTTGTATCTTCCTCGTCCTCAATCGAACCGGCTCTTAGCATTTCCATAACCATTGCGAAGTTTTGTTCTTCTTCCGGTGCTTCATAGTGCAAATAGAACACCAAAGCAAGCAACAGCATTGAAGCGGAAGTGTCCCAAAATGGGTCTTGGGACTGACTGCCCTTTGGAGTGGTACTCTTGAAAAGGTTCGTCACGAGTTTTTGCACATCATTGTCATTCTGCAAATAGACAAATGGGTTATAACAATGGCTTTTTTCCATTGAAATCAAATCAAGAACACGAACTTCATAACCTTTGCTTTCAAGAAGTTTTCCTGTGTCCCTCAGAATTTCGCCTTTCGGGTCAAGAATAACGAATGATGTGTTGCATTGCATTAAATTAGGTTTACAGTAAAATCTTGTCTTACCTGCACCCGAACCACCACATACAAGTGTGTTTAGATTTCTTCGATGTTTCTTTGCATTAAGCCCGATACAAACATTTTGCGTCATCAGTTTGTTTGCGGAATCCGGCGACTGTCTGTATTTCTTATTTACGGCTCTTGCGTTGCCCCATTTAGCAGAGCCGTGTTCTTCACGCCTTCGGTAATTTCTCTGTGTTGAGAAGTAAATTCCAAGACCGAGTCCGTAGCAGAGAAGCAAAACGAGGACAGTTTTTAAGCTGTCCTCGCAAACTTCAATATGGAACGGTTTGTTAAAAGCCGACAAAAGGCTTGGCAGAATTTCCGGCAATCCTCCTTTTACAGAGGGTGCAATCAAAAGTGCCAGCCATACGACCGGGATAATACCGATGACGGAAAGAATAACAGCAGTCTGCCTTTCGTTATCTCGATTCACAAGAGCGTTCCTTTTCGATAACTTTGAACTTTTTCTTTGGGGCAGTTCCGACCTTAATGATAAGGTCGTCAACAGCGTCGGTGGATTTACCCTCGTTCATCAAGTCCGTTTTTTCATCATTGAGAGAACGGATAATAATGCCGTGTTCGTAATCGTCCAACGCTATATGATACATTTCTTCTTTCGCCATAATCTAACCTCTTATCTTTCATAGTCTTTTGAGCGAGCCTGCTTTTTCTTGTAAAGCTCATCGGAAACACGGGAATGAATATCCGCCATCGCATTTCTCGTTTTGGAAAGTTCATAGCGAATATCCTTTGGCTCTTTGTTAGCGAGCTTATCCGGAATACGGTTGATGGCAAAATTCTGCGTATCAATACCGTACTTTTTGCAAAGCATATATCCGATACATACCGCCTGAAAGCCCATATCGGAACGGCTGTAACTGTCGCTGTTGATAGAAAGCTGTGCGTGGCCAAGTTCCTGTGCTACGCACTGTGCAACCGCTACGCTGTCGCCTACATCACGCTTAACATACAAGGTCTGTTCCTCGTTGTTATAGAATGCTGCCATATTCGGATACGGCAGGTCGTCTGCCGCTTCCACATTGACAGGAGAAGAATCAAGCATTGTGGTAATGAGTGCTTTCGGGTCACGGTTGACTGTCGGCGCAGGCGGTCGTTTGCCATTGGTCTGAGATACATCAAAGACCTTTTTCACATTGTAGGAAATTCCGGTTGTACCGTCACGCTTTGCATATTCAACTGGTTCAAGAATAGAAATGCTCTTAGCACCTTTCGTGATTTTGATGTTGTCTTTGCTCCAATCGTCAAAGTTTTTAAGCTGACTTGCTTCGGGCAGCTGCTTAAAAATGAGGAGAGCGTTGACAGCAGAGTATCTGTCAAGTCGGCTCTGCGTATCAAGGAATGCTTTGAACTTCTCCGGGTCGGAAACAATCCCCGTTGCGGTTTCATCAGCCATTTGATAAACGGCTTCTTTTTCTTTTCTCATCTTCTCGGCATATTCCTCTTTGGAAAGTCTCGGACGCTGACCGCCTGCCTTTGCAGGAGTAAAATTTTTTGTCATTATAATTACCTCTCTTTCAATTTCTTAGGTTTATTTTCCGGCTGTTTGTGTACCGTCTGTTTTGGTGCAGAGTTACTCTTTGCCTTATCTACCTCCGGCTCTTTGCGTTCTGCTTCTTTCTGTTGCTTGGACTGAGCCTTGTATCGGTCGAGTTTTTCTTTGACCGACGGCTTTTTCTGTCCGTCGCTTACAGCACCCTTGTCAGTTTGCATATCTACCGGCTCTGAGTTTTGCCTTGACGGAGGGTTTTTGTCCGTCTTGGCGACTGTGGGGTTTGATTGCGAGTACCCGTCTTTCTGAATTGGTTTTCGGGTTGCTTCCTCGGTAATGATTTCGTTTTTGGTTTTTGTCGGCTTGTCCTTTTCTAAGGCTTCTCGTTTTTCAACCGCTTTCTGCGACTCTGTAACGATGGCAGCCTTATCCACCTTACCGAGTTCAAATCTCTCAACGATACGCTGAATTTTGGAAGCGTCCTCCGCACGAGCAATAATATCAATCGGTACATTATCGCCATTTGTGTTTTTATCCCTCAACACGCAATAAAGAACGCCGTAGCGTTTTGCCTGTTCGGTGAATTTCTTCAAGTCCTTATTCGGGATAGAAAACACTTTCAACTCTTTGCCCGATTTAATCATATTGGTAAGACGGGCTTTACCTCTTGTCTTGTTTGCCTGCGTTGCTTCCTGCTTTAACACGGAAGCGAGAAGAATAGCAATATTCTTTGCAGCCGAACCGGTTAGTTTAGCAGCAACTTCAAAGCCTTCAAGAGATAATCTTACGACCTGTTCTGCTGCGTCACCTGAATTTGTCATTTCGGTTTTGCTCCTTTCTTTCTTGTTTTTCTTCGTAGGCTCTTACCGTTTCAAGATTGGCTTCAATAACCTTTGACCTTTCGGCAATGTCATCACAAAGACCGACCTCTTTACGGAGAGTCCACAATTTGCCGGTGATTGTTGAAATCTGTTCTTTGACCTTTGACAGCTCATCGTCACTCAAATTTTTTCTTAACTGTTTTCGCAGGTGCGTTCTGTCGTCAGTCAAAGTTTTGATTTGCGACAACACCGACTCTTTATATGAGAAAAGCTGTTTGTCCGTAGAAATATTTTCTCGTCCGAGCAGCCTTGTCTCCTGTGTGATTTTATCCAGCTTCAATAAATCTTCTTTGAGAAGGTAATGAAGCCTTGCGGTATTTTGTTTTTTGTATTTAGGCAGATAACCGAGCTTGTAGCAGTAATGCAGATACAGCCCATACAGTCCGCCGACCTTTTTTATTTTGTGTTCTCTTGTAGGCAGTCGGTACTGTCTGACGACTACCGTCTGATTTGCAAACGGCATTAAGCGTACGCCTTGATTTTCAGTAAGCCTACGCTTGATTGCTTCTTCGGTGTAATCTTCACCGAGATTTTTAAGCCTTATCGGTTTTTTGTATCCTTTCGGCACAATCGTCCAATACTTACGGCTTTCACTCAAACAATGCTCATAACCCATTTGAGTTAAGGCATAATCAAGACTTTTAAGGTTCGTGCTGTGGGCAATAGCTTCGTCTATGGCTTGACGAGTCATTGAGTATCGAGTCGGCATTCCGGCTTGTTCCTGTTTGTAATAGTAGGATGATTGCTTACTGCGATTTGGATTTGGATTATAATAAAGTCCGTACTTTTCGCAGATTTTATCTGCAACCAAGCGAAACTTGAACCACGCTTTTTCGTCGCCCCATAATCTCTTACCGTCCACAAAGGAAACTGAGTTGATTACATAGTGGCAATGCAAATGCTTTGTGTTCAAATGCGTAGTTACTACCGCTTGAAATCTTTTGCCCCAAACTTCGTTTACAAACTCCATTCCGATTTTCTGTGCAAGCTCCGGCGAAATATCTTGTTCCTTAAAACTCAGGTATCCGTGGTAGGCTTGTATTCCTTCCTCTTTACCGTATGCCTGTTTAACCGATACAAATTGGTCACGGGCTGTAAGCGGATTGCAGTTGATACCTTCGACGAAAAATTCACGCTCGGTTTTTTCTTCGTCCTTTGCGTATGCCAACACATCACGGAGAGCCTGATACTGTTCCTCGGTGTAATTATCTGCCGCCGTTTTTGCGGGATTGGCTGCGTAATCAATAACCTGACCGAGCCTTGAAGTTACTGCCCACAACTTACTTACTGCCATTTCATATCGCTCTCATTGGGTCTGAGAAAAACTCGTTCAACATCTGCCTGAAACTTATGCCAACGCTCCGCTTCTTTTTTAAGCTGCGTTGCGTCTGCAAAGCCGAGCGTGTTTGCTTTTGCGGCAAGCTGATTGATGTTGTTACCAATTGCGGAAAGCTCACGCATAACATCGTAAAATCTTTCATCGGGCTTTTCTCTCGGCTCGTAACCACGGAGAAGCAAACGGATAAGTCCGGCTTCACTAAGGCAAGCCTTCTTTGCTTTTTTCTGCAAGTCCTGTGCTTCATCACGGCTGAGCCTAACAATCTTCTGAATGTTTCTTTTTCTCATTTTCTTTGTCATCCTTTCTTGAAATAAAATAGTGCCTGTCCTTATTTATTTGAAACAGGCACATAAAAGTAACTCCGAAAAAACCGCCGATGATTAAACCGGCGACTGTTAATACTATCTCTTGCAAAATTTCTCTCCTTTCTCTTTGGGGTATTAGGGGCAACCCCTAACGAGTTTTACCGTTTGGAAACCTGTGGTTATCCAAATGGTCTGCTCGCTAAGTTTGTGTAGACTCGTAGGGTTGCCCCGGAGATTGTCTCTTTATCTCTCCATATCCTTCGATACCGGCTTATACGCTTTCGCTACAATGCCGTTATCTGTTTGATAAAAACGCTCCGGATACTTGAATTTCTCCTCATACTTTTTCATTAAATTCTTTGGCATACTGAGAAGTTTCTCCGACTCAATCGGTGCATAGGCAATGAAAAACTTGCCAGCTATAATGTCCAGCATTTCACGGTTGCTCTCGTCTTTCACATAGCACTTTTCAATCTTCCAACCGTCCTTTCCACCGTATTCATCAGCCATATATGCTTCCAGTCGCACATTTTTATCCGAGCCGTCAAGGGAAGAAGCATAGATAAAGTATCCACCCATACCTTCGATGAAAGCCTTATTGTTACTGCCGACAACATAGGTTCGTTCTTCCTCTGTATAAGATTTGTCGAAGCTGTCAGCTGTAAAAACAATATATCCGACAGTATGACTTCTATCTTTTTCTGCCTGCCGCAAATAGGCTTTCAACTGCTGATAACTCATCTCAACATTTTCAGGTTCGGAGTAGATTGCCCTGTTGAGTTCAGCACCGTTCATCTTGCCTTCTTCGTTGCAAATGATTGCAACCTCATCATCAAACGGCATATATTCCTCAATATATCCGCCTACGGTTTCCTGCATTGCTTCAAGCGTATCCTCGATTTCAATGACCTTTGGATACTTGTCCGGTTCAATAAGAATGACAGAAATCTTTTCAGAGGTTTCAACCTTTTCAAAGGTATCCTCATCAATGTTTAGTGCAAGTGAGCTGCCGTTTTCCCACCTCATATGGATTTGACCTGCGTCGTCAATGAACTTAACCGTTCCTTTCAAACCATAAGGCATTTGGTTTTCGCCTTGCATTTCTTGAAGGATAATCTGCGTTCCCTCCGGGTACATTTCTCTGATTTTTTCAACATTCATCTTTCAAAACTCCTTTCGTGTTTCTTTGATATTCCTAACTTGATACAAAGAAAGTCGTTGACATCTTTTCCGCACTTGGGCGGATCGTCAACGACTTCGTACTTATCCGAAAGAATAGTTTGCAACGCCTTGGTTGCTTTTCTTCCGGCAATATCATTGTCCAAATGGAGAATGATACGCTTAATTGACTTGTCTTTTTCAAGCAAATTTCTAACCGTAACAGGCACTTTCGAGTCCCCGATATTTTGCTTTGGCGAGTACACTCCGGCAAGAGAAACGAGATTAAGTTGTCGCCAATTCTTTCCCTCCAACTTCATCAAAGTTGCATAGGAGAGTAGGTCGATGGCACATTCAAACAAATGAACCTCGCCGGTGTTTTCGGCAGTAAGACGGAAAGAATATTGCTTTTTGCTACCGGTGCAGTCGCCCATAAGTCTTGATTGATTTGTGGCTCTGTAAGCTGCATACTTTGGTTTATTGCTTTCGTCGTAGCCGATAAAAACAACATTGTGATACGGCAGCGATTCAATTACCAGTTCCTTTTCCAAGCAGTAATTGATGATTTCGTAATCAATGCCACGCCCGAAAAGATATTCAAATACCACATCCGTAGTGGGACTTCTTTCGGGGAGTAGCAACGGTTGATTATTATAGCTTTTTGTGTTTTCGGGTATCGGAGACCTTACTGAACTATTACCCATAATGGTCTGAACCGCTTCAACGAAGTCCATTCCACGAACTTTTATAAGGTAATCTATGGCAGATTTGCCCCCGATACCTCTTGACCACCACATCCATTTTCCGTTTGAAATTTTCAAGCTGTCGTGGGTTCTTGTGGTATAGGTGTTGTTTGAATACTTCACAAGCTCGTTCGGTTCATACTCTCTGAGATAGGTCAATAAGTCCATTCGCTTGGCTTCGGTTATGACCTCCGGTGCGATATATGGCATATAAACCACCTCTCTTTACACAAGGAAGTCGATTACCTTATCACTTATCTCATCGCAATAAGCGAGCTTCGCAATCAGCAAAAGAACATCGGTGACCGGACACTTAACATCATTCCAGAAAAGCCAAGCAATTTCCGCAAGGTCTTCCTCCTCATAAAGAGCGATAATGTCAGCCTGTGAAAAATCGGTTTGAATGCAGATGTCAATGAGTTCTTCATAGAAACTGAGTTTAGCAATTCTGAGATTGATTTCCGCCTTATTAGCCGGAATTTTTTCGTTTTCCAGTTCGTGATAAGCATTACTTAATCGACGAACAACGCACATCTGTGGTGCGTTAAACGGATTGATTTCCTCGTTTCCGAAAAAGAAATCTACCGTCAAGTCCTTTTCTTTCATATTATCTTTCATAAGTTTTCTCCTTTCGTGCAGTCGGCACTTCGCCCTCATCAGGCTCGCCACCGACAATTTCATTTTCTGTTTTGTCCATATTGAGCAGGATATTGAGTTCATCAAGCCTTGCAAGTTTAGTCCTCAATTCGTCCTCTTGGATAAACGGTTTTTGGACTTCTTTCTTTGCAGTTTCAAATTGAGCTTTAGTGTTTTCAAGTTCACTTTCGGCAAAGGTTAAACTCTCCGCAAACTTCTCAATGCCGTTGTCAATACGAGTGATGTTGCCGTGTGCGTCGTCGCCGAGCGTAATGTTTTTGCTTGTCGCACCTTTAATCCTAACTTCGTAGCTGCGCTCTGTGGTGTTGAAAAGAAGTTCCGTTTCAAATCCTCTGTACTTGCCGAGAGTAATAGGGTCGGGGCTGTTCATCTGCTTGCAAGCTTCAATGATTGCTTTGCCGGCTTCTGCTTTTTCGGAATAAAAAACACCCTTAACCTCCATACCGATAAAGCGGTCATCTGTTGGTTTCGGGTGCTGCTTCGCAGTTTCCACATCTGCTTTTAAGCCGTTTATGCGGTTTTCAAGAGAAGTGATACGCTGCGGGTAATATTTGATTATCTTATCTTCCAAAGCGTATTTTTCAGAAAGAAAATTGGATTTTAACAGTTTCAACTTTTGTACCTGAATATCTAAATCCATCTTCTCTTTGATATACGGATTGCCGGTTGCAAGCATTTTAATCTCGGCATAAGACAGTGCGGTTTCGTCAATATCTTCCGCACTTCTGACCGGAGATTTGCTCGTCATAATCTGACTTGCAAACTTTTGCTTGCCCTCTACAAGCTGATAGAGATATGCGTCAAAGGTCTGTTCCGTAACATAGCGGTAAATATCTACTTCCGGGTTTGAGTTGCCTTGACGGATAATGCGACCGCTGCGTTGCTCCAAATCTGCCGGTCTCCACGGACAATCAACATCGTGAAGTGCGATAAGCCTGTCCTGAACATTCGTCCCGGCTCCCATCTTTTGAGTAGAACCGAGTAGCACTCTGACTTCGCCTTTTCGTGTCTTTTGGAATAACTCCTTTTTCTTAACATCGGTGTCTGCTTCGTGGATAAAGCGAACTTCACTTTCGGGAACGCCTCGCTCAATCAACTTCTTTCTGATGTCGTTATACACCGAAAAAGTACCGTCGTTCTTTGGCGTTGATAAGTCGCAGAACACAAGCTGCGCTGATTTCTTGTCGGTTGTTTCTTCCCAGATGCGATAGATGTTGTCAACGCAGGCATTGATTTTGCTGCCCTCATAATCGGGTAACATATCATTGAGCATACGCTGGTCAAGTGCCAACTTTCTGCCGTCGTTTGTGATTTTAAGCATATTGTCAACGCTTGAATCCACACCGCCGCTGCGAACTTTCTCGGCTCGCTCTGCAAGAGAGGCAACCATTTCTTTCTGCATTTCAGACGGCTTGACCGCTACATTGTGAAAGTGTGCTTCGGGTACAGGCAATGCCAACATATCCGCTGTTTTAATGTCCGCAACCTCTTTGAACATTGCCATAAGCTCCGGCAAGTTGTAAAATTTTGCAAATCGTGTTTTTGCTCTGTATCCCGTACCCTCGGGAACGAGTTTGTCAAGATGATTTTTGTAAGTTTTCTAAATTCAAATATTTA
>ENA-UAOZ01000874-UAOZ01000874.1-human-gut-metagenome-genome-assembly--contig:-NODE-874-length-15166-cov-5.294355_pt1 | contig 15166 bp, 10 predicted proteins | sample MGYA00243474_ERZ654565 | MGnify/ENA primary metagenome ERZ654565 (study PRJEB26926, sample SAMN06164854) | human gut metagenome | biome: ENVO:00009003; feature: ENVO:2100002; material: ENVO:00002003...
TCTAGCTTCGTCGGCAGCGTCAGATGTGTATAAGAGACAGATTTTAGGATTCCATCTTCTTGTCTGATGTCCGAAATGAACACCGGCTTCCAGTAACTGTTTCATTGAAATTACGCTCATTGTTTTATCTCCTTATGGTTTTATTCTTCCCCATGTTTTTTCACCTTGGAACCTGTTTTTCAAAAAACAGGCACCATCCTTGGTACCGCATGGGTGCTTATTGTGCAACAGTAAGATTGTATCACAGAGTTTTTTTCATGACAAGCATTTTTTTCGCGGATTCTGCGGTTTTTTTCTGTTATTTTTGTGTTTTTCCCTGTTTATCCTTTAAAAACAGATACCAGAACGTTCCGGCGCAGATTACCGCTTCCAAAAAGATGAACATCCATGCACCTGCCGGCGCTTTTTGGGTCATCCAGGATACGAACTGGCTCCGGTAAAGTCCCCAGATATTTTCTGCCATGTGCGCAAGAACCGGGGCAAGGAGTGTTCCACACCGCTCATAAATAAGGATCAGAAGCACACTTACCACGGCTGCATAGACAAACTGCGTCACATTGCCGTGATATGCACCGAACAGCAGACATGATGCTGCGATGCCCCAGCCGGTTCCCCAGAAATCTTTTGCCCTGCGGTAAATCATGCCGCGGAAAACAATTTCCTCTGCGGCCGCGCTCAGCACACCGACGGACAGGATCAGAAGCAGCGGGTTCTGTCCTTCATAAATCTTTGATGCCATGTCCTGATAGCCGGAAAAGATTCTGGTAAAGCCGGTCACGTTCATGACAGTGTTCAGGAGATGGCCGAAGGTCATAACCAACAGAATACAGGCGGCTGCCTCTGTAGCACTCCACCGTTTTTCCGGTTTCGGGAACATGCCTTCATCTTTTTTGTACTGTTTCCAGAGAACCGGGATCGCCGCCAGACTGCCGATTGCTGATGCAAGAACGGATGTCGCGTGCATACGCTCTTCCAGATAACCGCCGGTCGTAAACGTCATCAGGATCAGCGCCAGAAGTACGGTTGCTCCGATCAGAAACAGTTCGTACGTCAGAAGCGGTTTTAAAAGACGCCATAGCTTCCGCTGGATAGGAATTACGATTTCCTCCGTTTTTGGCTCTGTTTTCGCTGTCCTTTTTTCTTTTATATTCTCTGCTTTTTTCTCTTTCGGCGCAAAGATTCCTGTTCCACTTTCTCCTCTTGTCAGCCACGGGATACGCTCCGGCTTCATTTTTTTGATGCGGTCGCGTCTTTTCTTCTCTTCTTTCGGATCCTCCGCCAGCAGTTTCAGTTCTTCCGGTGTATCACATACCTTTGCGGCACCTGCTGCCTCGAGTTCTTCTCTTCCGCCGTAACCATACGATACGCCGACACAGAGCAGTCCGTTTTCTCTTGCCCCGATTACGTCATAGCTTCTGTCACCAACCATCACCACGTCGGAACGGCTGTCTTCTGCTCCGAGTCGGCGCAGCGTCTCTGCGATGACTTCTCCTTTGTCGGTTCTGGTTTCGTTCATTTCTGAACCGGTTACTACGGTAAAATACTTTCTGATTTCGAAATGCTCCAGGATCTGCTCCACGTATTTTTCCGGTTTGGACGATGCTACCGCCAGAATTTTTCCCTTCTCTTTCAGATACGCCAGAACCTCCGGGATTCCCCCGTATACTTCATTTTCAAAAATGCCCTCTGCCTCGTACCGCTCCCTGTATTTTGTGATGGCCTGCTGTGCTTCTTCGCAGCCAAGGCCTGCAAAATTCATGAAAGATTCCAGAAGCGGCGGCCCCACGTAACAGTTCAGTTTTTCCAGATCCGGCTCTTCGATGCCAAAGGATGCCAGCGCATACTGTACGCATCTTGTAATTCCAGGACCGGAATCGGTCAGGGTTCCGTCCAGATCAAATAATATCATATCTGACATACTCTTATTTCCTCTTTTACTTTTTTTATCGTATGACATGTCTTTTATTCTAGCATATCGAAATTAGAAATACAAACAAAACCGGATCAGGCTATTTTCTGCAGAGTGCACGCAGATAGCGGGTGGTCTGATTCTGAATTTCGGCAATGGCACGAATCAGGTTCCAGAGGCGCCTCAGGGACTGCCAGAGGCGGGTTCCTTTTGGTTTCTGGCTGGTTCTTTGGCTGACAAGTGTGGAAGTTTTTGGTTTCACGTTGACTTCCCACGGTTTCATGGTTCGAACAATGCCGTCTGCGCCACGCACTTTTACAGTGATGCGGTTGTAGCCTTCGGAAAGGCTCTCGGCTTTCAGACAGATTTTGTTTTCTTTCCATTCATATTCGGCTTCGGAGCCATTTACCATGCAGGAAAGAATTTCAGCCGTGTCGGCGGCTCCCTCGAGCAGAATTTCCGGGGTATAACCGGGATCTATTTCGACGCTGGTGTCGGCCGGGCGGATAATCAGGGGGATCGGCGCTTCGAAATCTTCGTCTGCTATCTGTGATAATATGAAATCGGCGATGATCTGCGGCGGTATTTGAGATGGCTCCTCCCCGGCACTCTCAGATGGAGTTTCGGCAGGCGGAGGACTGCTTTCTTCTGTTTGTAGTGGAATATCATCTGGATCTTGGGTCACCTCCTCGGGCGTGGCTGCAGCAACGGGCAGCTGTTCGTCTGTTTTGAGTTCTTCTTTCTCCGGAGACGATTGCCCGGGCTCCGTTTGTTCCTGCTTTTCTGTGTTTGACTTTCCGGCATCTGGCATTACGGTAGGCTCCTCTTTTTCTGGTGCTTTTGTTTCCGAGGTTTGATTTTCTGACTCTTTTTCGGTTGACGGAGATTCCTGCTTCGTTTCTTCCATATCAGGCTTTTCCGGTTCCGGATCTTCTGGCATCAAATTTTCCGTTCCGGATTTTTCTGAACCTGTATCTTCATAATCTGGTTTTTCTGTGTCCATTTCTCCAAAATCCGTTCTCTCCGAATCTGACTCTTCTGTCTCTGATTCTTTTGTATCTGTTTCTTCACATCCTTCCTCTGATTCCGATTCCCCGGAACCCATATCTCCTGCCTCCGGTAATTCTTCTGGCTTCCCCGATTCTGAATCTTCCGAAATTTCTTCCTCCTCTTCTTCCCACCTTTCCGCTGGTTCTTTCTCCGGATCCGGAATTACCGTCGGGGGAAGCATTTTTTCTTCTCCTTCTGTCTCTTTCTTTCCGATCTCTGCCGGATCTGTTTTCTCTTCCGGCGGCTCTGGTTCCTGCTCTGGTTTCTCTTCTATAGGCGGTTCTTCTTCTGACTTTTCGTCCGGCAGCAGTTCCTCCGGTCCGGCTTTCCCGTCCGCATCTGTCACATCACTGTTCTCGATGATTTCAGCTTCTAATTCCACGCTTTCCACCGCACTTGCGGCCTCGCCTGTCGTCTGCTGTGTCTCCGCGTGGACTTCGATTCCCTGGACTGCCAGGAATCCTGTCATCATTGCGCATATGGTCTTTTTTCTCATCCTGCTTCCTCCCATCTTTTTCTGATCTGCTGATAAAAAATGTCCTCCTCCATTCCCAGAATTTCTGCTGCCTCGTTGAGGTACTGTTCTGCTTTTTCCTGCATGTCGAACTGAAGTGCCAGCTCTGCAGCCCTGAGCAGATTTTTCCGCCGGTTTCCATCCTGTCTGCTGCACAGAAGCCGTTCGTAATAGAGAAAGCTCTCCTGGCACCAGTCCTGTTCTCTTTCCCCATCCCCGGATTTTCCGCCAAGATAGCACGCATCCGCCAGTCTCTGCCAGATAACCGCCTCCCACTGCCCCTCCATATTCTCGCCTGCGGCCTTTTCCAGCACTTCGATTCCTTTCCGCATGGCATCTGTGTCATTTTCACGCGCCAGTTCTTCGGAAAAACTGAAATACATTCCTGCAACAGCAAGATATCTGCGGCAGCGTTTTTCTTTTTCCGGCTCCTGCTGCGTGTCATCATAAAATTCAGCCAGCAATGGCTCCATCTGCATTTTTTCCCTTGCCGCATCATCCGCCAGACAGTATTCCACAAGTTCCTGCTCCACACGCCCCGCCTGACTGAGATGGTCTGCCTTTAAGAACGCTTCCCGCGCTTTCTGGTAGTTCGGCAGACTGCCTTCTTCCACCGGATTTCCGCAGAACCAGAGATCTCCCTGCTCCTCCCATTCGTCTGCCGCCGGAAACTGCCCCCATGGCATCCTGCTGGCAACTGCAGCCGCTCCTCCTGTCAGAAAAGCAAAAACTGCAAAGATCCGCAGAGTCTTCCTGCCTTTTCGCTTTCTTTCCAGCCGCCGCAGTGCCTTTTTGACTTCTCCGGCAGACGCATACCGCTCCTCCGGCTTTTTCTGCATACACTTTTCCATCACCCGCCAGAGTCCTCTTTTCTGCCGCTTTTTCGCATGCTTCGCCATTGCCGCAAGCAGTGCGCCGAGTGCATAAAGATCGGAACGGGCGTCACACTTCCCGTCATACTGCTCCGGCGCTGCATAACCGCGGGTTCCATAACGGACTTCCACACCCGTTTCTTCTGTTCCGGCTGCACCGAAATCCACAAGGTATATTTCACCACGCTCTGTTATCATCACGTTGTCCGGCTTCAGATCCCGGTAGAAAACCGGCGGGTTCTGTGCATGGAGATAACAAAGAATCCCGCTCAGGGCAATTCCCGTTTTCAGAATTTCCCGGCTGGAAAACCGTTCTCCCTTACGCATACGCTGTCCGATAGATTTTCCGTTTACAGCTTCCATCACCAGAAAGCTTTTTGTCCTACTTTCCAGAAGTTCCACCGCACAGGGAATCCCGGGATATGAAAACTTCTGTAAAAGAAACGCTTCCCGGCGCAGTTTTTCCCTGTCACATATACTTACCTTGACTGCATACCGCTTTCCGGATCCAGTTTTCTCTGCAAGATAAACGACAGACGTTGCCCCTCTTCCGAGCACTGACAGCAGGCGATACTTCCCTCCCGGAAGTTCTACTTTTCCAATGATCCCGCCTCCTCTTTTTACGTCAAAGTGTTTGTCAGTCCGATATTCTGTTTTTGTACATGGATATAAATTGAGCCGAATGGCTCTTCGATAGAGTAATATAGAATCGATTTTTCAGGACGAATGTCCAAGCGGATGAAAAATCGTGATGTAAGTATAACACAACAGCCGCCGTTTCTGCAAGAACTACAGAAGCCGACGGCTGCCAAAAAAATCGCCTGTTTTTTATCTATTTTTTCCCTCTTGGCGAATCTTACATCCGTTCCGGTGCCGAGAATCCCAGCAGGTCGATGCAGGTCTCAAGTACCTCGCGGACAAGATCCAGCAGTGCCAGGTAAGATGCTTTTCTTGCCTCATCCTGCTCACTTAAGATCTTGGTCTCGTGGTAGAAATGGTTGAACTCGTTTGCAAGCTCGTAGATATAAGCACAGATCTTATGCGGTGCTTTCTCCTCGAATGCGTTCTCCACAACGCCGTTGAAACGGGATACGGAAAGCATCAGAGCTTTCTCACTGTCGCTCTTCGGTGCCAGAAGTGCGCCTTTCTTCAGTTCATTTCCCTCTTCTTTATATTTTCCGAGGATGGATTTTGTACGAACGATCGTGTACAGGATGTACGGACCGGTGTTTCCCTCGAAGGAAGTAAATCTCTCAACATCGAATACATAATCTTTCGATGCCTGGTTGGACAGGTCACCGTATTTAATAGCAGACAGTCCGACAATCTGTGCCGTTCCTCTTGCATCCGTATCTTTTACGCTGCGGTTCTCCACGATCTTCTGATACATCTCATCGTTGATCTCGCCGATCAGACGCTCCAGACGCATAACGCCGCCCTCACGGGTCTTGAACGGTTTTCCGTCTTTTCCGTTCATGGTACCAAAGCCGATAAAGGAAAGAACGGTATCATCATTCACCAGTTTTGCTTTTCTTGCACAGCGGAAACACTGTACGAAGTGAAGCTCCTGACGTTTGTCTGCCAGATAGCAGATCTCGTCCGGCTTGTACAGTTTCATACGCTGGATGATGGTTGCCAGGTCTGTCGTATCATACAGAGCTGCTCCATCGGATTTTAAGATCATGCACGGCGGGATCTCTTTTGTGTCTGTCTCTTCTTTGACATCAACAACGAGTGCGCCCTGGTCATAATGTGCATAACCATTGTCTTTCAGGTAATCTACCATGTCCGGAATGTACTCCTGTGCATCGGACTCACCCATCCACAGATCGAAATGAACGTCGAGGTTTCCATAGTTCTTTTTCAGATCGGCAACAGAAACGTTCATAATGTGTTTCCAGATCGCACGATATCCTCTTCTGCCCTGCTGCAGCTCTCTCGTTGCCTCGAGTGCACGTTTCTTATAGTCCTCGTCCTCTTTCGATTTGCCGCTTGCGCAAGGATAAATCTCCTCGAGCTCGCTGATCGTAAACGGTGCTTCCTCCGGGTACTCTCCCGTAAAGGACTCATCAAAATAAACAAGCTCCGGATGGCGCTCCTGCAGCTCGGTGATGATCAGTCCCATCTGCAGACCCCAGTCTCCAAGATGAACGTCACCGATCATGTTGTGGCCCATGAAGCGTCCCATACGCTTGATGCTCTCGCCGATGATCGCGGAACGGAGATGGCCGACGTGAAGCGGTTTTGCCACGTTTGCTCCGCCGTAATCTACGATGATGGTTTTCGGATTTTTTGCTTTTTCTACAGAAAGATCTTCATCGTTCTGCATTTTGGAAAGATAATCTGCCAGAAATTCCGGGTTGATTTTCAGGTTGATGAATCCCGGTTTTACGGCTTCAATTTCACCGATCACGCTGTGATCGGTCACTTTTTCTACAACTGCTTCAGCCAGCTGGATCGGTGCTTTGTGGTATGCTTTTGCAGCTGCCATTGCGCCGTTGCACTGGTATTCGCACAGATCCGGGCGGTTGGAAACGGAAACCCTTGCATAGGACGGGTCCATCTCCGCAGCGGTAAAGGCTTTTACCAGCTCTTCCTGGATAAGATCGATCAGTTTTTTCATAATGTTTCCCTCATTTTCTTCTTTACTGCAGAATCATCTGTTCTGCGTTTTGTTTCCGCGCGCTGCGCCGGGCTTCTTCCTCTTCTTTAATGCCGCTTTTCTGATAACAGTACTGGATGATATCTCTTCTTCGGATGATGCCGATGAAGATTCCCTCGTCATCCACAACCGGAACGAAATTCTGCCGCATGGACATCTCGATCAGGTCCTCGATGTTGCTGTTGATGTTGACGGACTCATAATTCCACCGTTTCGGAACCTGCCAGAGCGGGATATCCTCTGCTTCATGGTAATTCAGCAGATACCGTTCTTTTATGATGCGGAGCAGATCTCCTTCCGTCAGTGTTCCCACGTAGCAGCCCTTTTTGTTCAGTACCGGAACCGCCGTGTATTTATGATATTCGATCTTCTCGATGGCCTGCCGAAGTGAGCAGTCGTCATACAGATAAGCCGTTTCACTTTTCGGTGTGATAAAAAACAAAATATTCATTCGCGTATACTCCTTTTCGTTGGTCATACTCTTGTTTGATTATACCATAAACGAATGTGAAATGTCTTTGAATCTTTCTTATATTTTCATAAACATACCGAATCTGAAACTCGAATGCCTCTTTGCTGCGCCGCAAATTGCGCTTATTTTCCAGTATAACCGACTTTCCGCAAAAAGTAAAGATCTTAAGTTTCATCCGCACACGCCGCACAAAAAATCCGCACGGATCCAGCACCTACGCTGTACCCGCACGGATTTTTCAACTCTTTTTTGTTCTATTCTCTTCGCAGCGCATCGATCGGATTCAGGTTCGCTGCTTTTACCGACGGCAGCAGTCCGAATACGATACCGATCACCATGGAGAAGACCACGGAGAAAATGATCGCCGGAATACTGATCGCCACAGGCGTCTGCGATACCCTCGAAATCACCTGTGCCATGATAATGCCGCCCAGCACGCCGAGCAGTCCGCCGATGCTGGTGAGCACCGCCGCCTCGGTCAGGAACTGGAACAGAATTCTGCGTTTTCTTGCTCCGATCGCCTTTTTCAGGCCGATCTCGCTTGTACGTTCCGTTACAGATACCAGCATAATATTCATAACACCGATACCGCCGACCAGAAGCGAAATGCTCGCGATCCAGATCAGCTGCTGGTTCGTGCTCTGGCCTAACTCCTGCAGACTCTTTGCTTTCTCCAGCAGATCCTCTGCCTGATAGGAAAGAGAATCAGTTGTATTGGTCACGGATTCGTTCATGATATCCGCTGTTGTCTTTCCCACCGTGCTCATATCCTCGGTCGTTTTTGCCATCACAACGGCATTTTCCGGTTCATCATACTGGAATACGATCGGCCAGCAGACATCCGGCATCAGCACCAGCGGATAAGATTCCTGATTGTACGTATAGTAGTCATCTCTGGAATTGATGACCGGCTGGAACGAATCGGCTTTTTTGATCACGCCGATCACCGTGAACGGCTCTCCCATGATCTCGATCGTTTTGCCGACCGGCGACTCATCCGGGAAGAGTGTCAGCACTGCGGTATCGTCGAGGAGGACAACTTTGTGGGTCTTCGAGAAATCGCTCTCCACAAAGCCGCGTCCCTGATAAATCTGATATCCGCACGTCGACAGATAATTTTCATCCACGCCAAGCGCCTTCGCACTGTCCAGTGTTGTGTTTCCTTTTGCGATGCCGCTCACATACGTTCTTTCGGTGTAAAACGATGCATTTTCCACCTGATCCTGCTCGCGGATCCGCTTTTTCTGATCATCGGACAGTTTCGACACGCCGCTTGGCAGTCCGTTGTCCATCCAGTAATCGCCGTCGCCCTGCTTTAAGCTGACGGTCACGTTGTTGTTTCCGGCTCCGATCAGGTTCTGTTTGATCTGCTCATTCGTTCCCTTGATCGTGGAGACAATTGAGATGATCGATGCAATTCCGATGATAATACCCAGCATCGTCAGGAAGGAACGCATTTTGTGTGACCAGATTCCCTGAAAGGAAAGTCTTACATTTTCTAACATAATGCGCCTCCTTAACTGTTGTAATAATCCGATGAACTGGATTCCTTCGTGTCTGCGCCTTCCACCACGGTTTTGCCGTACGGAAATGCAATGTAATCCTCTTCGGAAAGACCGCTCTTCACTTCGTAATAACTGCCCCACAGAAGTTTTCCGGTTACCACATTCTGTTTCTTTAATTTATCATTTTCATCCCGGATATAAACGAATTTCTGTCCGTTTTCCTCGCGGATGAATTCTTTGCTGACGTACAGGCCGTTGCCGTTTTCTACATCGTTTCCGACAGTGATTGCAATCTCGATCCAGTCACCGTTTTCAAAACCTTCTCCGCCTTCCGGGATAACGGCTGTGAACGGATAGAAGGAGGCTGGTGTCTCGCTGTACGACATGTAGCTTGTTGTCGGGTACGGAGAAATCTCGGTTACGGTTGCCGCTGCAAAAGCACCCGAAGACCAAGAAGTCACGTTGAGTTCATCGCCGACTTTTACCTGATCGAGATACGTCTCGCTTAAGTAGCCGCGCACGTACAGACCTTCGTTTCCACTGACCTGGATAAAGGCGCTTCCGTCGTTGGACGGGTTTTCTGCATTTCCAACCTTCTTTACCACACCGCTGATCGTCGCTTTTACGGTCTGGGAATCCAGGGATTTCTGCGTATTTTTGACTTTGAGTTCCTCTTCCTTCTGATCCAGCTTCAGATTACGGATCTGGCTTTCTTTTTCGCTGATGGCTTTTTTCAACTCATCTTTTGTGTAGGTCATCTGGGTATCATCACCGGAAGAAGTATTGTTATTTGCGCTGCTTCCTGTGGATGATGTAAAGAGGGACTGTACCGATGCTTTTTCACCGTAGAATACGGTTTTTGCTGTCGTCTGCACTGCTTCCGGCGCATCTTCGCTCTGCGGTTCCGCTTCCGGTTCTGCCGGGGCTTCGGTCGGCGTCGGCGTTTCCGTCGGAACTGGGGTCTCGCTCGGCACCGGAGTTTCTGTTGGAACCGGCTCTGTGGTCGGAATCGGTGTTGTACTTGGTTCCGGGCTGACGGTCGGCTCTGGAGTTACACTCGGTCCCGGCGTAACTCTCGGGGTCGGAGTTACACTTGGTGTCGGGGTAATCGTTCCTTCTTTTACCGCCACATTTGCAGTGCTGACTGCCATGGAAGTACCCTTGTCATTTTTCGCTGTCACTTCTACTGTATAGATTCCGGCATCCTCTTTTGTGATGTTTTCTTTTGTGTAAGTATCCTTAAAATCTCCGTCGATTGTCTTTCCGTTGTGTTTCCAGACGTATGTGTAAGTGACATCCGTTTCGGTGTTTTCCGTGGAATCGTCTGCCTCACCGCTTCCATTTCCGGCTTCACCCGGCTGTGTCACATCGTCCTCGGACGGACTCTCGGTTCTATCATCCGTTTTATCGTCGGCTTTCTCATCCGGATTCTCTTCGGTATCTTTCTTCTCATTGATTCCGATTTTCAGCTTCAGCTCGCCGCCCTCTGTCACTTCTGTGTTGGCAAGAGGCGTAGTAATTTTTATTTCCGGTGCATCCGCAGATTCGGATTCTTTCAGACTCAGGACTGCTTCATACGAAGTCTCGTATGCTTTCGCAATCTTCGTTCCATCCTGCTCCCACACGGTTTCCAGCGCCTCTGCGGCTTTGTTTTCCTCATGAATCTCCAGGCGAAACCAGTATCCTTCGCTGTCCTCTTCTTTTTTCGTTCCCTTTTCATCCGCGTATCCTGCCATCTGATTCAGGAATCCGCCTGTCAGGACTGTTCCCGGTGCGCAGAGATAGGTGTATGGGGCTTCCTGCGTTCCTTCTCCTTTGTATGGTTTGGAACCAAATACAAGCTTATTCGTACTGCTGTACAGAACAGCATCCTCGTACGTCGGCTCCGGTTCTGGGGTCGGAATCGGTTCGTCCGGGAAGTCCGGATCGATGGGTTCATCTGGAAAATCCGGGAAATCCGGCTCCACCGGATCCAGCGGCGTATCCGATACCGGTTTTGTCTTTTTCAGCTTTTCCAGTTCTTTTTCACTCTGCTGGATTTTCAGCTTTGTCTGTGCAAGCTGTAACTGCTGCGTTTCCAGATCCAGCTCGATCATGCTGGTATCGTATGTCATCAGCGTGTCTCCGGCATTTACCACATCGCCCTCTTTGACGAGAACCTGGGAAATGGTCTGGCTGTCGGAAAGATAGATGTTCTGGGAAGCCGTCGAGGTGATCTGGCCTTCCATGTTCATGCTGTCTCCCCAGTAACCACTCGTAAAGTCACTGACCGGATACACTTTTACGGTCGTCTTCTGCGCCTGGCGGATGCCGTAATAACCGCCGACACTGACACCGCCCACGGCAACTGCGGTCACAACTGCAATCGCGGCTTTCTTTGCTGCTTTTCCTTTTTTCATGTTTCGGCCACCTCCTTCGATTTCATCATTCCGTCGCGGATCTCCACGGTGCGCTGTGCCATCGATGCGATCTCCGCGTCATGTGTAATCATCAAGATGCTGACGCCCTCGTCGTTCAGGCTCTGGAACAGCTCCATGACCTGCTCGCCGGAATGGGAGTCGAGCGCTCCGGTCGGCTCATCAGCCAGCAGAATTTTCGGATGGTTGACAATCGCTCTTGCAATCGCCACACGCTGTTTCTGTCCGCCGGAGAGCTGGGTCGGTTTGAAACTCATACGGTCGCCGAGCCCCACCCGCTCGAGGGCAATCGCTGCCCGCTCTCTTCTCTCTTTTTTCGGCACGCCCGCGTACGTCAACGGCAGGCATACATTTTCCATTGCGCTCTGTCTTGCAAGGAGTTGGAAGTTCTGGAATACAAAGCCGATTTTCTGCAGGCGGATGTCCGACATCTGATTGTCACTGCATTTGCTGATATCCTGTCCGTCGAGGATCAGCCGTCCGCTCGTCGCCTGGTCGAGACAGCCGACAATATTCATCAGTGTTGTTTTTCCGGAACCGGAAGGACCCATGATCGCAACGTACTCGCCTTCTTCCATGGAGAAGTTGATGTTTTTCAGAACCGGAACCGGGATTTTGCCCTGCATATATTCTTTACAGATATTCTCTAATTCCAGAATCACGGCTGCACCTCCCCGTCATCTGCTGATCCGGCTTCCTGTGTTTCTGCCGGTTCTGCCTCACCATTGTCGGCGCCGCCGATCACGTTCGTTGTATCTTCCTCACCGCTGTACTCTGCGCCGTCCATGGTATTGTCGACCATGCCGTTTTCATCCTGCGTCATACCATCGTCGACCATTCCATCGTCGTTGTCAAGCATACCGTCATCCTCCATTCCGTCATCCTCGCCGCCGGCCGGATTGCTCTGTCCCAGCGAACCATCGGTACTAACAACGGTCTTCATGCCCTCTTCCAGTCCATCCTCCGGGAAGGTGATGGCATCCTCCTCTTTGAGACCATCAGTGATCTGATATTCCATCATATTTTCATCGTGTGTTCCCAGCGTTACGCTTCGTTTTTCCAGTTTGCCGTTTCCATCATCGGCCCAAACGTAAGGGTTGCTGTCGACATCGTTGATAAAGTAATCGGACAGCCAGATTCCTGTTTTGACTTCCTGCTGGCCGATATCCGGCTCTACGTAAACGTGCTGGCCGAGCATCAGGCCGTTCGTTCCGTCGAGCTGCACATAAAACGGATAGTTGCTTGACTGCGTCATACTGTCTCCTGAACTGCTGTAAACGTTATTGCTTCCTGTCCGTGCATTTTCCCGATCAATCTTTGTCACGGTTCCAGTCCAGGTCTGATTCTCATCTACACGAGAATGCACGATCACCTGGCTTCCTTCGGTAATCGAACCGTCGCTCATATTCTGTTCATTGATCTGGCCTTTTACACGGAAATCTCCCGTTGCAAGAACGGTCAGGAAGGAATTGTCGGAGTTGTCACTGGAGTAAGCGCCGGCGCTGCTGTCACCGTTGTTGATTGATTTTACAACACCGGCGATTTCGCTGATCACGGTCGCATTGGTGATGTTATCGTTTAATTTATCAATCTCCGCCTGTTTTGATTTTCCTTCATATTCTTTTTTCTTTAAATCCAGCTCCGCTTCCTGAATTTCCAGTGTGATGCTTGCCTGCTGGTCTTTTGATGCCTGCTTTTTGTCTTTGTAAAGCTGGTCGATATTGGTATTCATACTTGAAAGTTCATTGTTTATGCGTTCCAGATCCAGCTGCGCCTGCTCGAGGTCACTCTGGAATTTCTCGGTATCGTAGGAGAACAGCGGTGTTCCGACCTGAACCTCCTGACCGACTTCCACATAAACTTCCTTTACCGTTTTCTCGCTGTTTTTCTCTACCTTCCAGGTATTTTCCGACTCCACAACACCGGCATAGCGGTTTTCCATTCCATTTCCGGTTCCCAGATTGGTCAGGGCTTTTACAGTATTGACATAGACGACGTTATCGTCCTCTTTTGTACTGTTTCCAAGGAAATGCCATGTCACTCCCCCTCCGGCTGCCGCCAGCACTGCGACTGCGCACACAATCGCGATTATTTTTTTCTTCATATGCTTCCTCCCACTTTTCTATTTTACAAATTAATTTTCTGCTTTCCCAAGTTAGTTCTATCGTATCACATTTTGTTTTTTGTTTTCTTACTTTTTCCTTACTCTTTTTTTAGCAAATACTGGCTTTTTCTGAAAATAGATTTTTGTTTTTGTCATTAAAAACCTGCCTCCGTGTTTATGACGGAAAGCAGGTTTTCTTTCGAATCTGTTAGATTTTATTTTTTATGCTACAAGTTTCATCTCCCGCAGAATGCGGTATACGAGATAACAGATCAGCGCTGCACAGACCAGTTTGAACAGAAGCGGAACGACGGCGAACACGATTTTAAATCCAAGCCAGATCACGCCGATCGGGAGAAGAATAGTGGCGCATGCGCCGAGGACTTTTCCTCCAAATTTCAGCAGAAGTCCGACGATCCCAAATAGAATTCCAATTCCGCAGAGCAGACCAAAACAGGTTGCCAGCATGACTAATGTAACTAACATAGTGATTCCTCCTTGTCTTTTTCTCTATGTGTTCCACTTGCTGTGGATGTTTCCGTATCTTTCTTACAAACCATATTGTAGCACTTTTTTCCAGCAAAACAACGGGGAAGACGGGGAAGAATTTCTTAAGTTTTTCTTTACACCGATCGAGTGAAACCTAAAAAAGGACAGACAACGCTGCACTTCTGCAAAATTGTCTGTCCTGTAAATTACAAAATTTTCTTTACTCTTCTGTTGTCTCTTCTTCTGCCTGCGGCTCAACCTCAAGACCAAGCTCTTCCAGCTGTGCTGCGTCAACCGGTGACGGAGCCTCGGTCATCAGACAGGAAGCATCTTTTACTTTCGGGAATGCGATGACGTCGCGGATGCTGTCCTCTTTTGCCATCAGCATAACGAGACGATCCAGTCCGTAAGCCAGTCCGGCGTGAGGCGGAACTCCGTATTTGAATGCATCCAGAAGGAATCCGAAACGCTCATGTGCCTGTGCTTTTGTGAAGCCAAGCATCTCAAACATCTTCTCCTGCACATCGTTCTGGTGGATACGAACACTTCCTCCGCCGATCTCGGTACCGTTCAGGACGATATCGTAAGCTTTTGCACGAACTGCGCCCGGATCGGTGTCCAGAAGCGGCAGATCCTCGTCCATCGGCATGGTGAACGGGTGATGCATTGCGGTGAAACGGTTCTCTTCATCGGACCACTCCAGAAGCGGGAACTCGGTAATCCATACGAAACGGTACTCGTTCTTGTCGAGCAGTCCCATCTGCTCTGCCAGTTCCAGACGAAGTGCGCCAAGAACGTTCCAAACAATCTTGTTGCGGTCTGCTGCGAAGAGAAGAAGGTCTCCAGCCTGTCCGTCCATGGCTTTGATGAGGGCTTCCATCTGCTCCTCTGTCATAAATTTGGAGAAGGAAGATTTCCAGCTTCCATCCTCATGGATTGCAATGTATGCAAGACCTTTTGCACCGTAACCTTTCGCAAACTCAACGAGCTTGTCGATTTTCTTTCTCGGCATTGCGCCCTGTCCCTTTGCGTTAATACCGCGGACAGAACCGCCGTTTTCAAGTGCGCCCTTAAATACAACGAACTCGGTATCTTTTACGGTCTCGGAAACATCAACCAGTTCCATACCTGTCTCTTATACACATCTGACGCTGCCGACGAAGCTAGAAGTG
>ENA-UAOZ01000877-UAOZ01000877.1-human-gut-metagenome-genome-assembly--contig:-NODE-877-length-15145-cov-5.423194_pt1 | contig 15145 bp, 10 predicted proteins | sample MGYA00243474_ERZ654565 | MGnify/ENA primary metagenome ERZ654565 (study PRJEB26926, sample SAMN06164854) | human gut metagenome | biome: ENVO:00009003; feature: ENVO:2100002; material: ENVO:00002003...
GCGTCAGATGTGTATAAGAGACAGCCCGCAAGCGCTGCGTCCTCGCCCGGCGTCGTAGCCTGAGCCACAGCCTCGGCAATGCCCTCGGCGCCCTCGGCCCACAGCTGAGCCGGCGTGGTGCTGAAGGCCATCGCGAAGGCCAGGAATGCCACCAGGCAGCGCTTTGCCACGCCGCGCGCGATTACGCCACGGCGACGAAGCGAGGCACGCTGGCACTCGTCCTCAAACATATCCATTTGTCTCCTATTGTCTGTACTTGGAGCGTTGCCTTGAAGCTGCCCCACGTCATCGCGCATGTTGCGCCCGAGTTCCCCCATCGGGGTCCCCCTTCCCTCCAGAGCCCTATGCACACCGGCGGCATACGCCGCAGCCGCATGCAAGATGGGAGGCGATCCGACTTAACCTTAACGGCTCAGGCGCGCCGTCCGATCTGCGACGCGAACATCCCGAGCCAAGAGGAATTACGGTTACTGGTACAGCCGGGGACTTGCACCCCGATTCCCCCAAACGCGCAGGAAAACCGCGCATTCGTGCGTCTCCGCACCACCATCTAGGCCATCGATTAAAACCGTCAATATGCTATCACGCAAAAGGGCCTCGCACGCAGGCGAAGCCCAAGGTAAAAGCTATTGTTTGCGAAAGGAAAATGCGGTGACGGTCGCAGCCTCTAGCGCTTGCCGCCGTGGCTGTTGAGCCAGATATTGCGGCCCAGCATAAGCGCCAGCACCAGCGCGCTCACGTAGCCCATAAAGCCAATGACCGGGATACCAAACACAACCGGCTCGATGCGCGCGTAGTACACCACCGACGAACCGATAAACAAGCCGGCGATAACAATAGCCATCGACATGCGGTCGATAATTCCACCCAGCTGTCGCAGCGCCTTATCGCTGCTCATGATCTGCGTGTTCACCTTAAGCTGGCCGCGTGTGAGCATGCGCGAAGCCAAGCCCAGATACTCGGCCGCCTCGAGCGAGCCCTTCGCCGCGCGATAACTGCTCGCTGCAAAGTCGCGGCTCATCTCGCGCATGCGGGCGTAGGTGCTCTTCTCGTTTTTGATGTGCGTCTGGATGATCTGGATCATGTTGACGTTGGGCATGTACTCGGTTAACAGGCCCTCGAGCGTCACCATGCCGCGGGCGAACATCGTCACCACGCTCGGCAGCTCAACGTCATTTTTGCGCGCGAGGTTTAACAGCGAAGTCAAAAACTCGCCGATATCTAGGTCCTTAAGGTCAAGGCCCGCAAAGTCAGCCACGATAAAGTCCAAATCGGACAAAAAGGCCGAATGATCGAGCTCAGCCGAGTCGCCACGCGTCACGGCGAAGCGCATGAGCGAATCCTTGAGCTTGGGCACGTCGCCCTCGGCCACGGCGAAAATCATGTCCTTGACGATACCGCGGTCGTGGCTCGACATGCGTCCGACCATACCCAAGTCGATAAAGTAAACGATACCGTCTTTGAGGATGATGTTTCCCGCATGCGGGTCAGCATGGAAAAAGCCGTCATCAAGCACCTGCGTCGAGTAGTCCTCGACGATTGCGGCACCGATCTTTTCCAAGTCATAGCCCTCGGCCACCAAGCGTTCAGGATCGGCGATCGAAATGCCGTCGACGTAGTCCATAACCACCACGTGTTCGGTGCACAGGTCCAGATAGGATTTAGGGCACGTCACGCCATGAACGCTCTTATGGAACTCGTAGAAGTCGTTGAGGTTTTTGGCCTCGGCCAAAAAGTTGGTCTCCTCGCGAAACGAGGTCCACAGCTCCTCGACCACGCCGTGCAGGTCAACGAATTGATCGGTGTTGACGAACTTGGAAACGATACGCACCACCGAGCGGATGATATCGATGTCCTGCGCCATAACCTGCTGCGCACCGGGGCGCTGCACCTTGACGGCCACGTCCTCGCCCGTCACCAGACGAGCGCGGTGCACCTGCGCGAGCGACGCGCTACCGAGCGGGTTGGGGTCGATCGCATCGAACATCTCCCCCAGGCGCAGGCCGTATTCTTCTTCCAGACAGCTGAGTACGACCTCGTACGGCACCGGCTCCACGTCGGAGCGCAGACGACGCAGCTCGTCGCAAAAGCGCTGCGGCAGAATCTCGGACCGGTTGGCCAAAATCTGCCCCATCTTGACGAACATGGGGCCGAGTTCCTCGAGCAGGCGGCGCAAACGAACCGGCGTGAGGTTATCCCACACGCGGTACTTTTTGACCAGGCGTACAATCTGCCCAATGCGTTCGCGACGACCCGCCGGCGTGAGCTGGTATTCCTCGTCCGGCGCCATCGCGTCGGGCTCCTCGGGCACCATATCGACGGCGCGCGGCTTCTTGCGAGCGCCCGAGACGGCGGCGTCGACCTCATCGACAACCGCCGCCTCGTCACCCAAGGGATCTAGATTGTTGTAATCGGTGGTGGAATCTGCCATCTGCGCTGCTACTCGGCCTCTTCGGTATCCTTCGCATCGTCGGGCTCAACGGACTCGACGGGCACCGAGGTCACGTTGTCCTCGACCGAATCGACGATGTCGCGCACATGGGCCAGGAAGGCAGTGCGCTCGGGAGCGGTCATGACGCGGACGCGGGCAAGGATAAGCTCGTCAAGCACGCGCTGGGCCGCGGTCTCGCCCTGCATGCCCAGACGCTCGGTCAGGTCGGAGATGGTGCCACCGGCCTGCTCGAACATATCGGACACGCTGCGGGCGATATCGGGGGTGGCGGTGTCCTTGCGGACCTGCTCGCCCTTGGTGTTAAGGTCGTCGAGGACCTTCTTGCCGCCTTCGACAGCAACGGCGGCAGCGCCAAAGCCAACGTTGATGGCGCCGTTAACAAGCTGATCGAGTTTCATAACCATGGTTGTCTCCAATCATAAACAACTGCATTGGCGTTCTTGTACCCAAGATCGAGTGAAAGCGACAAAGCGTTTTAGCGCTATTCGATCGACGGGAAATCCCTACCTCACGTTGTCGTTCATCGCGAAAGAGTTCTTCATGGCGCAGCTCGTGGTGTAGAGCACCTTGCCCAGTAGAGCATCGGTCTCCACACGAACACACTCGGCAAAGGCCTCATTGGCGCGTGCAAGCTCGGCAGGCACCTCGGCCTCAGGCAGAGCGGCTACGGTAGCATCGACGTCATGGATCTGCTTGTGGCCCATGCCACCGACCTTCTCCTGGTAGTCCTCCACAGCGCGGCCGCACTCATGGAAACGGACGTCAGCCAGGGCGCCGATCAGGCGGTTGGCCCAGTAGAAGTTTTCGGACGTCACGCGAGCCTGCGTGTCGGCATAGTACTCGGGCATGGTCTCGACGTTGGCGTACAGCGGAACCAGCGCGTTAAACGAGTTGGAACCAAAGGCCATCCACTGCACGGCGCGATACGCCGGCTGCGCATAGGGGCGCAGCTGCAGCACGGCGAGCTGGCTGTTGCGGTTGATGCCGATGGGGCGATAAGCGCCACGCGTGGCGGGCGTGCCCTTGCTGCCGTAGCAGTCGTACTCCGTGCCCTGGTAGTGGCTCGAAAGCACGTACTTAATGTCCTCGATGGTCACCTTGCGCTCGGGCACGCGGCTCCAGGGGATATCGTCGCTCTCGGGCGTGTAGTCGGCGTCGGGGCCATCCCACACGTCACTGGGGTTGAGGCAGCGCTGCATGTACCAGGCGCGCGGCGTGTTGTAGACATGGTCGCTGTCGCTGTGCGAGCCAAAGGCCTCGCGCGGGTTAAAGACCGCAGCCGGACCGTCGCCCTCAACGCCCAGCGTCAGGTCCAAATGCCACTCGGCCATCCAGGAGCGCAGGTCGGCGGAGCACATGTGGTCGGCCTGGGCGCCCTCGGCGTCATCCAGGTCAAAGCTGTCGATACCCAGCTGGTTGGGCATGGTCACATAGGCGTCGTCAGGCACGCGCTTTGCGATCCAATGGTGACCGCCGATGGTCTCGAGCCACCAGATCTCGTCCACATCACTAAAGGCGATGCCGTTGTTCTCGTAGGTGCCGTAGCGCTCGAGCAGGTCGCCCAGGATACGAACGCCGTCGCGGGCGGACTTGGCGTACGGCAGGACCAGGGTCACCATGTCCTCCTCGCCCAGGCCACCGGGCTGTGCCGGAACGTATCCATCCTCGCCTTCGTTGCCCCTAGCGGGCACGTAGTCCACAAGCGGGTCGGCGCCGCGGACGCGCTCGTTGGTGGTGAGCGTCTCGGTTGCGGACATGCCAACATTGAGCTCGTTGAATCCGGCCTCGGCCCAAATACCGTGACCGGGAACGACGTCGGGGACGCTCGTGTAGCGCATGGGATTGTCGGGCAACTCAACGGTCAGGTGGCTCAGGACGCTCGTGTAGACACGCGGCTGCTCGTCGGGATGCACCACGCGCATGCGCTTGGGCTCAAACACCCCGTTGGACGAGTCCTCGTTGCGGGCGACCAGCGTCGACCCGTCGTAGCTCGCGTTCTTACCAACCAAAATCGTTGTGCACGGCATGCGCATCCTCCTTGAGCGAAGAAATCAAACGGCAACAGTGTATCGCTTCGACGCAAAAAGGGCGAAACCACGGCCTCGGCAGCCCCCGTGGTCAAAAAATGCCAAATATGAGTACTGTCACCAATTTAGTGGCAGCAAATTTCCCTGTAACGAGTGCCGAAAATCCCCATTTGCCCAAAAGCAAGACAACGTTATTCCCCATAAGTTCAATAAAATAGGCTTCCTAACGATAATGGATACCGTTAGGAAGCCAAAAAGACGTAAGACATATGTGACTATCTTGGCAACAGTACTCATATTTGGCATTGTTTGACCACGTGGTATATAGCTAACCCCCTCAAACAGCCCAAAACGCCTATTTCGATGCGCGCTCCGCCGCCTCAATCACGTGTTTGGCGAGAATCGCGGTGGTCACAGCTCCCACGCCGCCCGGCACAGGCGTGATGGTGTCAACAACCGGCTCTGCAGCATCAAAATCAACGTCCCCGACCAACTTGCCAGCGGCCTCGTCCCAATTAATGCCAACATCGATGATTGTCTGGCCCTCGCGAACCGCGTCCACACCAATCGTGTGCGCGCGCCCAACGGCCGCAACCACAATATCAGCCGCACGGCACTCGGCAGCAAGGTCGCGCGTATGCGTATGGCACGTCGTCACGGTGGCATTGCGCGCCGTAAGCATGGCGGCAACGGGACGCCCGATCACCAGCGAGCGCCCGACCACAGCAACCTTAGCTCCATCCAGCTCAACGCCGTAATGATCCAGCAAAGCAAGCACAGCTTCGGCTGTGCAGGGGGCAAAACCCTCGCCGCGCCCCGAAAGCGTGGTGAGCAGCGAAGCCGGCGTCATGGAGTCAACATCCTTGGCGGGATCGAGCGCTGCGGCGACGGCGTTCTCGTCAAGGCCGGCGGGCAGCGGGCGGAACATCAGACAGCCATGAACAGCCGAATCGGCATTGATGTCCTCGATAGCCGTCAACAGCTCGTCCTGCGAAACATCGGCAGAAAGCAAAACGCGACGAGCCTCAATCCCCACTTTTTCGCAGCGCTTGAGCGCACCGCGCTCGTAGGATAGGTCGTCCTCGCGTTCACCTACACGCACAATAGCCAACGTCGGAACAACGCCCCGCTCGCGCAGGGCTGCGCAGCGAGCAGCAAGTTCCTCAGTCAAAGCGCGAGCAACGGGAGCACCCTTCAGCAGTTCAGCCATGGCTATCCTCTCTTCCTTGCAGCGTCAGAGGCGCGGCGCGCCAGCGCCTCGGCGCGCGGCAACCATGTGTCGAGCAGCTCATCACACGCCGTCTCGAGCTCCTCGGCACGAACGCGATCCTTCATAGACGTGGTGTTCGCAAAGAGCGTCAAACTCGCGCCTTGCATAGCGGCACGGCAGAACACGGCGCCGCACGCCACATCGGACAGCAGCTGACGCGAACCCTTGTCGGCCATGTCCTCGAGCAGCGCCAGCGCACGCCCGCAGGCATCCATAATGCGATACGGCGGCAGAGCGGCCACATGCAGCGCATCCTGAATCGCGGTCGCTCGAGCCGGATCGTCACGCGGAATACCGTACGCCGCGGACACCTGCCCGTAGGCACGAACGTCCTCGGCAACCAGACCCACAAGTTCCTGCGCCAACTCATCCGCCTGGGCAAACGCGCGCGTCAGATCGTCTGCGCGATCGGCAAGCGCGGGGTTTGTCGCCCCATAGCGGGCAACCATTCCGCAAAGCGAGGCGCCCAGCGCACCTACAAAGGCGCTCGCGCTGCCACCACCGGGAACCGGCTCGCGCGCGGCCAGCGCCTCGGCAAAACCGCGACAGGTTTTATCCATCATCTCTTGGCTCATACGCACACGCACCTTCAAGTCATATATATCGGTCGGGCGGCCGACGCCGGCCGACCGCATCGATCACGTAATGGTGCTAAGTCTAGCCCATAAGTACGCGAGCGTCAGCGCACCTGGCCATCGCGGATTTCTATGGCACACGATAGGCCATGCCAACGCAAACATGGGACACATGGCCCACCTTTCGAGACTCCCGAGCAGCACAAGCTGGGGCATATCTATAAGTAAGGAACCCGTTGGGGAACGGCCGCGCAACGGCCACAAGCGATGAACGGAGGCATAAGTCGCACAGTACACAGAGACATCCGCCGCCAGCGCAATCAGTACCCCAACAGCATGCGGCGCCGTGATGTCATCAGCAGACAAGGAGGACGCCACCATGATGAAAAAGACCCTATCAATCCTTTCCCTTTGCATCGCCCTCTTTGCCGCGCTCGCCCTTGTGGGCTGCGGCGGGAGCGCATCGGGCGGCGGCAGCGCCCCCAAGAGCGAGAGCAAGGAAAAGGCCCCCGTCGCCAAGAAGACCGACTACATCTGGTTTAAGGTCGAGATGCCCGAGGGCGTCGGCGTAAGCGACTCTGCCGGCAAGAATGCCGACAGGGTCCAGCTCACCTTCCCCGAAGACGAGAACGCCTCGGCCGATCGCTTTATCCCCGTTTGGAAAAAAGCGCTGACGGCCGAGGAATCCCACGCCGACCAGGCGGAAAAGAAGGGGGATACGTTCCAGTGGAAGGATGGCGGGTCCGTCGAGTATAACGGCAGGACGTGGCTCGTCGGAACATACGAGGACAACAGCGGCATCTCAACCATGCTTTTTACCGATGTTGAGCCGGGAAGCGTCTACGTCCTCATCTCGAACTTCGACCAGCACAAGAAAGAAGCCGAGGCACTCCTCAACTCCATCGAGTTCCCCGATGACATGGAAGAGGCAGTTTCCGAGGCACGCGAAGTCGAGATTTCGAGCATCGAGATCAAGTAACGGGACACCCGCACGCGCCTACGCGCACCCGCGCACATGCGCCCCATTAAAACAACGGGCGCCCAACCCGGGGAGGGCCGACAGCACCGGCCCTCCCCTCTTTTGGACCCGTGCATATTGCCACTTAACGGCGCAAATCCGGCCCTCAGAATGGGACACATGGCCCACCCTAGCGAGCCGTCCACGCGTACAGTAAAGGCAGGTAATCCATGGGCGGTTACAGATCGAGGAGGACACGACCATGAAAAAGAAGGCCTTTGCGATTCTCACCCTCTGCATCAGTCTCTTTGCCGCGGTTGCCCTGGTGGGCTGCGGTGGCAGCGGCGGCGCTACCGGCAGTGGAGGTGGCGGCGGAGCAGAAAAGCCAGCCGTGGATATGAGGACCGACTTCATTTGGTTTAAGGTCGAGGTCCCCGAGGGCGTCGAGATCACCGACGTCGCAGGCGACACCGCCGACAGGGCCCAGTTTAAGTTCACCGAGAGCGAGCACGCCAGCGATCGCTTCATCCCCGTCTTCGACTCTGACAAGAACGCCGATGAACTGTTCGACTACGAGGCAAAGTGGAATGCCAGCTTTGAGTGGACCGAGAATGACCCCGTCAAGTACAACGGCAAGACTTGGCGCAACGCTTCCTATACACACTCGGGCGGCGTAACGACCGAATACTTCACCGACGTTGACGGCGGCAGTGTGTATGTGCGTATCGACAACGTCGAGGAGCACAAGGACGCCGTCGAGACCATGATGAAGTCTCTGGAATTTGCCGACGACATCGCCGAGGCCAAGACCGAGGCCATGGACGTCAAGCTCGACGATATCGAGATCAAGCGCTAAGCGACTGGCGAGCGCAACGGGAAACACGGTCGCAGTGCAAACAAGCGACGGTACCCCAGCGCTTCGTACCCAGGGAGGGCCGGTAAACCGACCCTCCCTTTCTTATGCCTGTAGCCGACGAACGCGAGGATGCCGGACGCCGGAACCGCCCCAAATGTGGCAACAGTACGAAAACGACAAACACCCCAACACGTCCGCCCACCGATTTATTGCGCCGCGCAGACAATTAAACCAGCATCTTTAAACATCTGGGCAGTATAGTGACCAAAACTATCGCATAACCGCACTCTGCGAATGGAGAAGTTATGACCGAACACCATGCCATCAGCCGCCGAGCGTTTACGCTGGGCCTAGGGCTTGCGGCGTTGTCACCACTTGCAAGCCTGCCCGAAACCGCAGCGCCGGGCATTCCCCTGCGAGCGGCATTTGCAGACAACACACCCGCACCGTCGGACAGCCTCCACAATTTCGTCATTCGCCTTCGCCCCGCGGGCTATTTTCGCACCGCGAGCGTCAACCAAGACGGCAACGTTCGCGGCAACGTCTGTCACCTGTTTAACGACGGCACGTCCAGCAAGCTCATCCTTGAGAACGTAACGACCAAGAATGACGATACAAACTGGTACGCCATCCGCACCTTGCTCAATTTCGAAGAGCATAAAAAGACGGGCTACAGCATTTGGTCGGTCGACGACGACTCGGACAAAGATGGAAAGGTCATCCACGTATGGGGCGGCGAGTATGACAACAAGCCCAGCCGCGCTTTTGCGTTCGAGCGTCAATCAAACGGAACCTACATCATCCGAGACCGCACGGTCGAGAAAGAAACCGAGAAAAAAGACATTAAGTACCTGGCAATAGAATCGAACGGCAAAGACCAGGACAACAATAAGATCTGCCATAAGAGTAAGAGCATTCCGTGGGAGCTCGAACTTATCGGTTACGACATGAAAAAGAACGATGCCACGGTTAGCAGCCTCGACTGGATCACGTACAGCAGCTACGTCGACGGACTATGTTGGATGAAATACGTCGACGACAACAAGTTCCTCGACGAGCTGAGCATCCCGGGTACGCACGATTCGGGCACCTGCAGCGTGGACAACGACACTGAGCCCCAATCCTCGCAAGTAAAATGCCAGCAGGATTACATTCCCACGCAGTTGCTCGAAGGCATTCGCTATTTCGATATCCGGCTCGGAAAGGGCGATGACCCCGGCATCGACCACGGGATTTTCTACCTACTCAAAAAAGACGGGAACTATCTGCATCTCTCCGATGTCATAGGCTACTTCAAAACGTTTTTGAACGAAAACCCGACAGAAGCGCTCATCATGCTTGTATCACGAGGCAACGACGAGGCTACCGACGAAAGTGTTACGACGGCTTTCGCCAAGGTTTTGGACGACAACCCCAAACTGTTCTATACGTCGAGCCGCGTTCCCACACTGGGCGAGGTGCGCGGAAAGATCGTCCTGCTACGTCGATTTGGACTCGACGGCGACAGCGTAAGCGGCCACACGTGGGGACTCGACCTCACCGAATGGGATAACAAAATCGCAGTGCACACCGACAGCAGTTCCATGTGTCTCGTCCAAGACGCGCGGGGCTTTGAAGCCGCGGGGGAAACAGGCGACAAAGAGCCCTATTGCACCAAGGTATACGCCCAGGACAAGTACAAACTCACGGGAACCGACAAGCTCAGCTGGGTCGATAATGCGCTGAAGGAAACGACCGGGCGCACGCGCAACGAGGTAGATGTCGAGGACGATAACGGGGCCAAGGAGAAAGTCCTGGAGCGTTGCTGGTCTATCAACTACACCAGCTGCACGGGCTTGTCGCACGGAGGCAATCCTTTTACCTCGGCACGAGTAGTCAACGAGCATCTGTATAAGAGCCCGTACATCAATCCCAGCGGCATCGAGGATACAAAGTCAGATTACCTCAAGCACATTGGCATCATCGCATCCGACTTTGTTGATGCGGCGCTGGCCCGGAGCATCTACCAGCGCAATTACAATTACGATACGAAGCACACGCAGTCGGCTTCGTGCTGCCTCCCGACCCGCATGCGCATGACGTACGGCGACTCGCTGAGCGATGCCTCGCTCCAGGATGGCAAGACCGTTGGCGAGGGCCATTTCCGCCTTGTCGACAGCAGCAACGTACTCAACGTGGCGGCTTCGGGCCATGCGTTTACCATCGAATACGTGGATGTCGACGCCTTGGGCAACGAGACCGTTACGGGGCTGCAGGGATCCGTGCCCATCGATATCGATCCGCGCGCACTGACACCCCACTTTGAGGGGCTCGAAGGCCTTAAGGCCGGCGAGGATGTGCGCACAAAGGTCGCGGCGCTGCTCGAGGGCAAACTCGAAAACGATGCCTGCACGGCTCAGCTCGAGTTTGTGCACGACGCGGACGGCGCTCCGGGCACGGCAATGGTCGAGGGCGAGGCATTTACCGCGGGAACGTACTGGGTGCGCGCGAACGGTCTTTTGGGCGACGCGGCGCAAAACTACAAGCTTGCTAATGACGGAGCCGCGAGCTTTACCGTAGCGGCCTCGAGCAGTGCAGGCGGCACCGACACCGACGGTGGCACGGGTTCCAACGCAGGCAGCGCTGATAAGAACGGTAAGGGCAACAAGGGCAAGAACTCGGGCGGAAAACTCGCCGACACGGGCGACGGCTCCGGCATTGCCGCCGGGCTCGCTGCCGCCGCCGTAGCGACAACGGTCGCCGGCGCGGCAATGCTTGCCAACGACCGCGAAAACGCTGGGGACGGTAGCGAATAGGCAAGCCGGCCTTTTAGACACATCGACTCAATGGGGGGCGCAGGACACCGTTCTGTGCCCCCGATTTTTACCTTGGCCCAAACGCCGCCATAGGCTACATCACCATGTTCAGCGCGTTAACAAACTCCTGGGCCTTCGCACGGCTGCTCAGGCTAAAAACACAAGCAGTCAACAGCCTGTTACGCAGAAAAACATCGCGGCCCTTGATCCTGTTGACCCCCGTAATGTCCTTAAGATAGACAATCTCGGTGTGCTTGCCACCAAAAGTGCCCTTCTTGAGCACCTCAATACGGTTGGGGTAGATCTTGACGTCTTTATACCTACCCGAACCTTTGTCCTGGAATAGCAGCGTGTTATTGTCCATACGCGTCACTCCCGTGGGATTCGCTAAAACTGCCTCTATGGTCACATTTTAGTCACCGCAAGGCCCCATGCGAAGATGTCAGACAGCACAGCAATTCGTGTCCGCGCGAGGCTTTAAACTAAATGCGATAAAGACGCATTCCACAAAAGGAAAGTGGGGCGACAGTGATGGGCGAACTGGTAAACCGTGGAGAATCGGCAATCGTGCCCGAAGGTTTTTACAAGCAGGTCTCCTCGATTCTCAACGCCGCTCGCGACAAGGCCTATACCGCCGTTAACTTTGCGATGGTTGAGGCATATTGGGAGATCGGCAAGAGTATTGTTGATGAACAGGGCGGAGAGGGGCGCGCCAAGTATGGCGATGCACTGATCGACGAACTTGCCGTTAGATTGACTAAGGATTTTGGCAGAGGCTTCAACGCCAGAAGCTTAAGATACATGCGTCAGTTTTATCTTGCGTTCCCAATCCGGAACGCGCTGCGTTCCGAATTGAATTGGACACATTACCGCAGGTTATCGCGTATAACCGACCCTGATGCTCGAACATGGTACATGAACGAATGCGCCGATTCTCGTTGGAGCACGCGTCAGCTCGAACGCCAGATCAACACCATGTTCCGCGAGCTCCTACTTGCCAGCAAGGACAAGGAGGCCGTCACCCAGGAAATCCAAAAGAGCGCCCCGGCTCGTCGCCCCGAGGATATCATCCGCGACCCATATGTACTGGAGTTTTTAGGTTTCTCGGACGATACTGCGTTTCGCGAGAGCGATCTAGAGCAGGCGCTCATCACGCATCTTCAGAAGTTCCTGCTGGAGCTTGGCCGTGGTTTCGCTTTCGAGGCGCGCCAAAAGCGCATCACCTTTGATGGGCGCCATTTCTATATTGACCTTGTTTTTTACAACTATCTGATGCGCTGCTTCGTGCTCATCGACCTTAAGACGGACGACCTTACGCATCAGGACCTGGGCCAGATGCAAATGTATGTGAACTACTACACGCGCGAGCTCATGAACGAAGGCGACAATCCGCCCATAGGCATCGTGCTCTGCGCGGACAAAAGCGATTCGATTGTCGAGTACACGCTGCCCGAAGACAACGACCAAGTGTTTACCGCCAAATACCTGCCGTATCTTCCAAGCAAGGAAGAGCTGGCGCGCGAGCTGAGTGCCGAGTACCGCGCCATCAACGAAGCGACTAATGGCGAAACGCAAGGGTAGCAGCACGTTGCGACCGAAGCCACCGCAGCCGTCGCAGGCGCACTCGCGGTTGCGACGCACGCTACGAAACAATACCGGTCATGGACGCCGGCAACGACATTCTAGCCGTGGCTGGCGAGCGTGACCTGACAGGCAAAGACGCGGCCTTCGTCTGATGTGGGTCCATTGACTGCCACAGAAAAGGGCCGGTTGCAGCCGGCCCTTTAGACGATAATACCTGCGTTGCCCGCGCTTCCGAAGTGTGACTAGCTGAGGAGCGGGTTCCGCGGCACAACCTGATTTTACCCAGTGAGGAGGCTCTTTTGCAGCCGCTCCACTGTTTATTTACATCTGGCACCCTCAAACAATCAGACGGCAGCCCGCACTCCTGAGAGCTGCCCCGCACCCCCGGCCATCACCTTACGGCAACAACCGGTGCTACTCCCCTACTTCCCAAATAGCGCACCCAGCAGACCGCGGCGTTTGGGCTTCTCCTCTCGGTAGGAACCCTCGACGGCGGCTGCAACCTGGCGCGGTTGCTCGCCGCCTCCACGGCGCACGATCTGGTACAGGAAGGGCGATTTAACGTATTTGACCTCGAAGGGCGTGGCGTGCACGGTGCTCTCACCGGACAGATGCAGGCTCGGGCTGAGCGGCGCCACGATATGCGTTTCGCGCTTGTCGCTAAACACCACCGCGGCCGCGCGGCCCGTCTGGCCGTTTACGGCAATGCGCACCTGCTCGCCATCGCGGCCGTCTGTCGCCGGACGATCGACAAAGTAGACCGGCACCATCACCAGGCCGTCCTTATGTTTGCGGGCCTTGCGCGCCCACATGCGAATGCTCTTTTTATTGAGCCCCAGTACAGCCTCGGCGTCGTTGCCCGCAACGTCGAGCGCCAACTTATCAATGACCACCTGGTCCTTGGTAGACGCATCGACTGAGACAACGCGAAAGTCACCTTCCTGCATGGCGGGATCGAACGGACCGACCTTGGCAAAGTCCCACGGCTCCAAAATGCCCATGAGGCGAACGTCCAGGTAGTTTGCCCTGGGGTATGCCCAGTCGAGCACCTCGTAGTACACCAAGGCCTCCTTGCTCAGGCCCTTGCCCGGGAAGCTCGCCATCATGCGCAAGTCCGCCAGCGCCATGGGGAAATAGAAGAGCATCATGTCGTTTTGGATCGCGTCTTCCACGTCGTGCCCGGCAAAGGCATCCGGATACTGGCGCACCAGCTGCAGCGCGTTGGCACGTGCCTGCTGCGGCGAGATTTCGCAGGGAATACCCTGCTCGGGCACATACTCCGCACCAACGCCCATGGTCAGGCGCTTGCTAAACGTCCCCGGCTTGAGCAGGTCCGCAATGCCGATCTTATTGCCGCAGGACGGGCACTCAAACACACACTGCGTTGACTCGCCCTCAAAGGACGCTCCGCAGAAGGGGCAAGGAATGCTCACATGCGTGGCCTCTTGGAACTCCTGCGCCGTGCCGCGATCCTCCCACAGCAGATGTTCCAGGACCGACTGATTGCGCCAGTGCGCATTGAAGAAATACCAGTCCGGGTCCTGCGGGCGCTCGAGTTGCGACACATGCGTGAGTTTGAGCAGTCCATCCACCACCGTCAACGGCGTATGGCGAATACCCAAAGCGCTCTTGGGCTCTCCGGCGTCCGCCTGCCACGGAACCACCGTGCCGCAATAGGCGCACTCAAAGCTGCGCTTAGCCTGGTGCGAGTACATAGGGCCGCCGCAGTTTTGACATTTTATGGCAAACATCTCGTCCATGGAAACGTCCTCCTTTGCACAGGGGCTGTCGACATTAAGTATGTCGAGCAAGCAGGCACATGCCCATACCCATGTGGCCCAAAATGGACCACCCAGGCAGACGAGAAGGCTCGTTCGTTAGCACCGGCAGACTATTGCTGCATTTTCTGAGCATCGGCGCACGGCGCCCCCGTGCGAGCTACACTATCCCCTTAAACATGATTGTGAGGACGACCGCTATGCTATTTGTAAATCGGCTGGTACATACGCTTGTTCCCGGCAGCGAGAGCGAGCCGGTCGATGCATCTTGCCGCACCAACGCGGGCTTTTCCGCAAGCCTCGTCTGCATTGGCCTCAACATCACCCTGTGCCTGGCCAAGGGCATCGCGGGTCTGCTCGCCGGCTCCGTCTCCCTCATCGCCGACGCTTTCAACAACCTCTCCGATGCCTCGAGCAACATTGTGAGCCTGCTCGGTTTCCGCCTTGCCAGCCGCCCGGCAGACGAAGGCCACCCCTATGGTCACGGCCGCTACGAGTACCTAGCCGGCCTGTTCGTCGCCGTCCTGGTTTGCGCCGTCGGCATCAACCTGATTCTCGAGTCGGTCACCAAGATCATCAAGCCCTCGCCCACCGCTTACACGTTTATTTCCCTTGCGGCACTGGCTACGTCCATGCTCGTTAAGCTCTGGATGGCAGCGTTCAACCGCACGCTGGGCAACCGCATCGATTCCGAGACACTCATCGCCACGGCGCAGGACTCCAAAAACGACGTCATCACCTCGGGCTCGGTCTTAGCGGCGGCGCTTATTTCGCAAGCGACAGGCTTTGACCTCGACGGCTGGGCGGGCCTGGGCGTGGGCATCTTCATTTGCATCACCGGCATGGGCCT
>ENA-UAOZ01000895-UAOZ01000895.1-human-gut-metagenome-genome-assembly--contig:-NODE-895-length-14920-cov-4.815742_pt1 | contig 14920 bp, 8 predicted proteins | sample MGYA00243474_ERZ654565 | MGnify/ENA primary metagenome ERZ654565 (study PRJEB26926, sample SAMN06164854) | human gut metagenome | biome: ENVO:00009003; feature: ENVO:2100002; material: ENVO:00002003...
GGCAGCGTCAGATGTGTATAAGAGACAGCCATAATGGTGAGGTCGGCCGAGAAATCGGTGTCGAACACGTACTCAAAGCCAACGCGGCGCAGTGCGCAGGCCAGACGCTCGACGGTTGCCTCCTCGCGAGATATGCCGAGCTCCTCGCCCCAGGCGCTGCGCACGGCAGGCGCGATCTGCACCAGCACGATCTTGTCGGGATTAGCGAGCGCGTCAAACACGGTCTCGGTATCGTCGCGCTCGCGCAGTGCGCCCGTCGGGCAATGCGTAATGCACTGGCCGCACGCGACGCAATCGGTCTTGCCAATCGGCGCGCGCCCGCGGGTACCCACGGCGGTATGCGTGGCGCGGTTGGTCAGGTCCCAAATCCCCAGGCCCTGCACGCTCTCACACACTTTGATGCAGCGCATGCATTTAATGCACTTGTCGTTTTCGCGGATGATGGGAAAATCGAAATCCCAGCCCTCGCCCGCCAAATGCCTTTGATACGGCAGATAGAAAATGCCCAGGTCGTTGGCGATGGTCTGTAGGTTGCAGTTGCCGCTGCGCACGCAGCTCGTGCATTGCGAATCGTGCTGCGAAAGCAGCAGCTGCACGTTGGTGCGACGGGCCTCGCGGGCCTTGGGGCTGTTGGTGTGCACCACCATGCCGTCGAGCACGTAGTTGTTGCAGGCGGCAACCAGCTGGTCGCAGCCCTCGACCTCGACCACGCACACGCGGCAGCCGCCGATCTCGTTTAGATCGCGCAGATAGCACAGGGTGGGAATCTGAATGCCGGCGGACTTGGCCGCATCCAGGATCGTGGTGTGCTCGGGCACCACGACTTCGCAGTTATCGATAATGAGCCTGACCATGTTGTGCGCTCCGTTTTCGGTGTTGTCGCTGACGGTGGTTTTGTTGGGCTCTACCATTCCAGGTTCCTCCCTCCGCGGAACGCGCCAAAGCCAAAGTGGTCGCAGCGCAGGCAGCGACTCGCCTCTTGGCGTGCCTCCTCCTCGGTAAGGCCCTGTTCGACCAGATTCCAATCGTGAATACGCTCGCCGGCCTCGCGCTCACCCAGCTCGCAGCGGCCGCACTCGTGCTTGCCCTTAAACTGAACGGTCGGCGGCTCCACGTCGAGCTTGATCTTGTGGTCGAAGCCCAGATAGCGGTCGATGTTTGCCGAAGCCACGCGGCCGGCGTTGATGGCACGGATGACGGTGGCGGGGCCGGTCTGGCAGTCGCCGCCGCTAAAGAGGCCATCGAAGTTGGGCACGGCACCGTCCGAGTCGGTGACCACGCAACCCCACTTGCAGGCGATGCCCATGTCCTCAAACGGCTTGGAATCGATGTCCTGGCCAATGGCGACAAACACGCGCTCGCAGGGGATGACGCGCTCGGGCGTAGCGGCGGCACGCGGAGCCGGACGACCGCGGCGGGGCTCGCCGATAATCTGCGGCTGCACGCGCAGGCCGCTCACGCGACCGTCCTCGCCCGTCTCGATGGCGAGCGGGGCTGTGAGCTCCAGAACCTCGCAGCCCTCGGCCTGGGCACCGGCGATCTCGGCGTCTTGGGCCGTCATATCGCAGATGCGACGGCGGTAGACGATGCTCACCTTTTCGGCACCGCAGCGCACGGCAGAGCGTGCCACGTCCATGGCCACGTTGCCGCCGCCGATGACGCACACGCGCTGGCCGCTCAGGTCGGGCAGTTCGTCGTCACCGATGGCGCGCAGCATCTTGACGGCCGACTCCACGCCGGGAGCCTCTTCGCCCGGAAGGCCAAGCTTCTTATCGCTGTGGGCACCGATGGCCAGGTAGACGGCATCGAACTCGTCGCGCAGGCGGGCGAGCTCCTCGCCGCTCACGGAGTGGTCGAGCTCCACGTCGACACCGGCGCTCAAAATCCAGTCGATCTCGGCCTGCAAGCGCTCGCGCGGCAGACGATAGCTGGGGATGCCGTAACGCAGCATGCCGCCCAAGTGGTGACGTTGCTCAAAGATGGTCACCTTATGGCCCATCACGGCCAGGTAGTAGGCGCAGGAAAGGCCGGCCGGGCCGCCGCCGATCACGGCGACGCGCTTACCGGTGTCGTCCACTACATGCGGTTTGTGGTCGTTGAGGTCGCTGTGCTCAACGGCAAAACGCTTGAGGGCGAGGATGTTCATGGGGTCGTCGACCATGCCGCGGCGGCAGTGCATCTCGCAGGGATGCTCGCACACCAGGCCGCAGACGAGCGGCAGCGGATTGTTCTTGCGGATGACCTTGACGGCATCGGCATAGCGGCCGGCCTCGACGAGCGAAATGTACCCGGGAATGTCGACGTGCGCCGGGCAGCCCGAGACGCACGGAGCGCGGGCCTCGCGGTCAAAGCCACAGGAGTGCTCGCGGATGTGGTGCTCAAAATCGTCACGGAAACCGCGGATAGCCGTAAGCGCCATGGCGCCGGCCTCGTAACCGATGGCGCAATCGCTCGAAAGATAGATGGTGCGGGCGGTGCGCTCGATCAGATTGAGCGTGGACTCGTCGGCGCGGCCCTCGAGCACATCGGCGAGCAGATCGCTCAGCGCGCTCAGGCCCACGCGGCAGGGCGTGCACTTGCCGCAGCTCTGGGTGGAGCACAGGTTGACGAGCGCTGCCGTAAACTCAACGGGACACGGGGCGAGCGAACTCACCGCCAGACGACGTCCGAGCGCATCGTGCAGGTCGTCCATGACGGCCTGAGCGTGGCTGCGTTCCATTACGTGCAGTCGAGCCATAAGATCCCCTCTCACATGGCAGCCCGGAGGCGAGGCCGGGCGAAATTGCTACACGCACAACACTGACCTAAAAAGTTGTGAGGTCTCCATACGGTTCGGCAGGCGGTATAAAATGTCACCCTCAGCGGTGAAATAGAACATTACCGCAGATAAATGCCATATTTGATAAAACGCGTTACCAAATTGCATTATTCAATGTGAAAAAGAGCGCCTTACTATTTTTCCTTTTTGATCCGTTTTCCTCCGTCCCCTTCGGATCACATGATCCCTTGGGAACGGAGGAAAACGGATCGTTTTTGGTGCAAAAGGGCCAGGTTTGTTTGCACCAATCTCACTTGCGCTAGATAAAGAGCTCGCATTCCTTCCGCACGACGCAAACCTTGCTCAGCATCTGGGAAACAGCGGATAGCTTGTTGGGATCAACCTTACGAGCACCTCGCGGACATACGGCAATGCAGCGCATGCAGGAGATGCACGCCTCGCCAGCTGCTCGTTTGGGGTCACCCTTGTCGATAGCACAAACGGGGCACGCCGCGGCGCATGCACCGCAGGAAACGCAATCCTCTGTTGCCTCGGGTGCCATGCGGTGACCTCCAGCTTGTTTATAAGGACGATTGCCGGGGATAGAGGGCTCGGACGCATCCTCAGCCAACAGCTTTTGCTGAATTTGCTGAGCAAACTCAGCAAGCTGCGCCGCATCCTGCGCATCCGGACGACCGGCAGCAAACTGTCGCGCAATGGAATGTTCTGCAATGGCTGCAACTGCCGCGATCACCCGGAATCCCGCATGCTTCGCAACGTCCTCCAGCTCTACGAGCGTGTCCTCAAACGCGCGGTTTCCGTATACACAAACCAAAACAGCCCGAGCCCCGTTGCCGCGCACCATGCCCAACCGGTCAGCCACCACAGCCGGGATTCTACCGGCATACGCCGGCACAGAGATTACGGCCACGTCGTCCTCAGTCATCGAGACAGCGTTGAAATCCAACCCGCTATCGGTCAGATCGACGGTAACGGTATTCTTGCCCAGTGCTCCGGCCACAAGGCCTGACACCTTCTGCGTTCCACCCGTCGGACTAAACACAATTTCGAATACGCTCATCGAGGCACCCTCCCCTACGCCTGGCAACGCGTCAAGCCGCTTTCACATCCAGCCAGAGTATACGGCACGTGGGGTCCCCGTTTTAATGCACCAAGCACCCCAATGCACCCACCCTACGCTGTCTGCCTCTTCGTTTTGTATAAATTACGGTACAAATTGTATATATTTACGGGATACCGCTGTGTTCTCCTGAGGTACCCCATCCTAGCCCGTGCAAAAAACGGAGTATTCTGCAACGTAACCACGCCAGCACCGCCGCGGGTGGGCAAAACTGTAGGGCGCCGTATCATTCTAAGTCCCGACATGGCGAGAATGACGCGCCCCTGCTCCGGAAAACGGCGAAATCTGACTCAGAACGCTCGCTAGGGATATCCGAAGGCCACCGTTGGCGACGTCGAATCATATGCAGACAACTCGAACTGCAGAATACTCCAAAAAATGCACGGCGCACCCCATGGGACCCATTGCTGCATGGCAGAAAATAGGTCCTCGGCATCCCCCAGATGCATTCCCGAGAACATCACGTTTGAATTAGCGATGGACACGGCAAACAAAAGGGCCCGAGCGTTGTTTGCTCGGGCCCTTAGCTTGTCTCACGCTAGCGCGCGATGCGCATCTTACTTGCGCTTGCCGCCGCCGTCGCCGGGGCGACGGGAGCTGCCACCGCGCTTGCCGCCACGGCTGTTGCCGTAGCTGCCACGGTTATCGCGACCGCCGGCACGGCCGCCACGGGAGCCGGCCTGGTTGCCGCCACGACCACCACGATAGCCGCCGCGACGCTCTTCGCGGGTATCGTCGTAGTTGCGCCAGTCATCGCGACGATCGCGGCTGGCACGCGGGTCACGACGATCACGCGACTCGTTAGAACGACCAGCGCCGCCGCGGCCGCCATTGCCGCGAGCACCCTCGCGACGCTCGCCGCCGCGGCTACCGCGCTCTTCAAAGCGCTTGCCGCCACGGGACTCACCGCCACGGGCAGTACGCTCACCGCGACCCTCGCCGCCGCGACGCTCATCACGGCCGCCGCGCTCGTCATCACGACCGGAACGCCGGCGGTCGCCCGCACCGCGCTTGCCACCGCGCGAACCGCGGCCCTCGTCCTCGCGCTCGACACGACGACGACCGCCGCGGTCCTCGTCCTCACGACGACGGCGGTGTGCCTCGCCCTGGAACTGCTTGGCACGACGCTCGGCACGGTTGCCGCGCGCAGGCTGCTCAGCGGCACCAGCACCGCCGCGCTCCTCGGCAGCTACCTCGCGAGCCACGCTCTCAACAGCCTCGTCCACGCGAGCCTGAACGCCCTCGCGCACGCGGGTCTTGCCGCCGCGCTTGGGACGGCTCGGACGCTCGCCGTCGCCGCGGCGCTCGTCGCGACCGCGGTTGGAACGACCGGCAACATCGCCGTAATCGTCGCCGTTGCGCTTGCCGTCGCGACGCGCCTGCTCAAGCTTCTTCTTGCTCTTGGACTTGCCGCGCTTAGTCTTCTTCTTCACCTTAAAGGCCGCAGGGTCGCGCTCGGGATCAACCGCAGGCGGGTTGGGACCCACATGCAGGTCGCCGGCTTCGTAAATATCGGCCGTCTTGTCCATGAGCTTCTCGATCTCGTAGAACTCATCGACGTCCTGCTCGGTCACAAACGTAATGGCCCAGCCCAGCTCGCCGGCGCGGCCCGTACGGCCAATGCGGTGGATATAGTCGGTCGGCTCGGCCGGCACGTCAAAGTTCACGACGTAGCGCACGTCGCTAATGTCGATGCCGCGGGCGAGAACATCGGTTGCCACCAGCACGTCGACGGTGCCGTCGCGGAAGGCAGAAAGCGCGCGCTCGCGCTGGGCCTGGCTGCGGTTGCCATGAATCGCGGCGGCCTTGATGCCCTTACGCTCCAGACGACGGCAGCAGCTGTCGGCGCGATGCTTGGTGCGCATAAAGACGATGGTGCGCTCCGGGCCCTCCTTCTTGAGGAACTCGGGCAGCAGGTTGTTTTTGGCCTCGATGGACACCGGGAACACAAACTGGTCGACGGTGTCGGCGGTCGACGTGGCGGGCGCGATCTCCACGCGAGCCGGATCGCTCACCAGGTCGGTGATCTCGCCCACGGCCTCCTCGTCGAGCGTCGCCGAGAACAGCAGCGTCTGGCGCTCGGCCGGCGTCTCGCGCACAATGCGGCGGACGGCGGGCAAAAAGCCCATGTCGAGCATGCGGTCGGCCTCGTCGAGTACCAGCACCTTGACCTCGTTCAGGTGGCAGGCGCCCTGCTCGATCAGGTCGACCAGACGGCCCGGCGTGGCGACCAGGATATCGCAGCCGTACTTGAGTGCCGCGGTCTGCGGCTTGTAGCTCACGCCACCCACGACGGTCACGGCGACATGGCCGGTGACGTCGGCGATCTTGCTCGCGACCTCGTCGATCTGCTGGGCGAGCTCGCGCGTGGGGGTGATGACGAGCATCACGGGGCCGCGGCCGTTGCCCTCGGGCTTCTTGGCACCGCGACGGCGGTTGCGGCCGCCGCGCTCGCGCACGGGTTTGGGCGGAGCAATGTGCTCCAGATTGTTCATGGTCGGCAGCAAGAAGGCGGCCGTCTTGCCGGTGCCGGTTTGAGCGGCGGCAAGCAGGTCGCGACCCTCGAGCACCACGGGGATCGAGCCGGCCTGCACGGGCGTCGGCGCCGTGTAGCCCAGGTTCTCGATAGCACGGAGTATCTCGTCCGAAAGCTCCAGCTCGTTAAAGGCGGGCAGGCTCTCGGTAGCGGACTCGACGGCCTGGGCAGCATTGGCCTCATCGGCGGCATCGAAGGCGGCCTGGGTCATGGCCTCGCGGGCCTCGTCCAGAATCTCGGCGTCGGTGACGTCGGATACAGAATTACGCATATGTTGTTGTTCCTTATCTGCACGCGTCATGAGCGCGGCATGCGGCCGCGCGGGCGTGCTTGGTAGTGCGCTAATACATACAAAAACAGGTGCGCACAGAGAGGACGTTGCTCAGCACGCTGGCGATCGCTTTGGCAGCCCTATCACGCGCCGTCCAGACGCAGCAGCTCTAAGCGATGGAGCAGATTCGCCGCCGGTTAGTATACCCGTACTCCGTATGCCCCCACGTAAACCACAGATGACGAGGCGGACGAGGTGGGCCTGGCCGATTGTGTCAATCTGTAACAGATGCAGGGCAAAACCGGGTCCAAATGTTATAGAACAAGACAGAGGGGGATTTCCGTTCAGTCCAACCAAAATCTCTCGGTCTTCCTGCAATTTCGAACATGTGGCCTATAATGTTGCTTTGGTTACGCTATATATTGCGCAGCCATTTAATACGTCGCCCACCGGGGGCCATTAATTCCTATCGCCATATTGGCTAGGAAGCAATCAAAGGAGGTATCCGTGGCAGCAGAGACGCCTTGCTCGGTCCTCTATAACGATATTCGCTCGTTCGGCGGTCTTAAACATCTCGAGATCGCCCGAATGCTCATCAATGGAAACTCTTATCTCGGCAGTACCCTGCTCGAGAAATGCTCTTCCAACCGCTCGTATCTCACCCGTTACATCGTCCATCGCAAGCCTGACCAGTGCGCGCCCTCCATCTACAGCGACTTTACCGTCACCACGCTCAACCTTTCCTCGGCAATCTGCAGCAAGCTCGGCGGCGGCGAGTCCGCCTATCGGGCAATCGCCGAGCACTATCGCGGTCCGGCCGCCAACGAAATGATGTCGGCTCTCGCCAGCTACAAGCTGGACAGCCGCCTATATGCAAATGCCCTCAATCGCATCGACAACTTTGACGGCAATGCCGTGCGCGAGAAAAGCACGCTTTACCTTATGCTCTTTGTGGCAACGGGGGCGCTCGCCGATCCCGTTCAGGGTGTGACCACCGTCGAGCGCTTTTGCGCCAGCAAGACGGGCGGGCACTTTGGCACCACCGAAACTACCGTCGGACGCGGCTTTATGAGCAGCCTGGAGCAGCCGCACACCGTCGCTCCCAACCTCGGTCTGCTCAGAACCCATGCCGACAACTGCGCCGACATGCAAATCCATCCCCTCACACGCGATCCGCGCGGCACCGTGATTGGTTCTTTGCCCAAAACCTCGCCCAGCATCACCGATGTAGGCGCCGACGCCTCGCGCGAGCATCTTCGCATTTGGCTCGAGGGTGAGCACTGGTACGCCCAGGGCCTTGGATCGACCAACGGCACAGTGCTCGAATCGGGCGCGGGCGACGGCGATATTGTGATTGAGCCGCCGCGCGACCAACGCGAACCCGGCAAAGTCTATCCCCCCGTGGAAATCGCCAACAGCGACAGGCTCCATCTGGGTCTCTACACGACATTCCTTGTCATTGTGGACTAGCACGGACAGCGATCGGAAGACGGTCGCCGTCCGTCTTTCGTCTTCTACCTTCTGTGTCGTAAACGACAATGCTCAGCGGTATACGTGGGCAGTGCGGCTATCATGGTACTTTACCGATATCCGCACTGCTCGCGTAAACGTGCGGCAACCCATGCCAGACAAAGGAACGCCATGGATACTACCGATAGCGCCTATGGCGACAAACTCGTCCGTCTCGATACGTTCGATACCGCCGTGGCGGTCGACCCCAGCGCCGAGGACGACGCCAAGCGTCGGTTTATGACGCTTATTCTCCAGACGGCCCACCGCAACAACGGCAACATCGGGCACGTGCTGCGCGCGACCAACACGAGCGGCGAGGTCTTTGCCGTCAAGCTACTCAAGGACAATGCCATCCTTTCCGGCCAAGCCCCCGACCGCTCCGCCGAGCAAGCGGCTGCGCACCTGGCCAATACCGCCGCGCTGTTCGAGGAGTACCGTCATCTGTGCACTGTCTCGCACCTGCGCGGATTTCCGCGCGTCTATGGCTATGGATCGTGCGAGGACGACCCGCTCATCCTCATGGAGTGGGTCGAGGGCACCTCGCTCAAGCAGGCGCTGCCCTTGCTTCCGCACGATGCCTCGGGCGGGCTAACCACCCAGATGGTGGCCGCCGTTGGAAACGCCGTGCTTCGCGCACTCCTGATGACCCAGGGACTCGTAAATCCGGTCGTCCATCGCGACCTGTCGCCCGCCAATATCATGTTCCGTACCACCAGTCGAACGCTCGAGCAGCAGATCGTCGATTGCTCCTTTGACCCCTGCCTCATCGACATGGGCTCCGCGACCATGGCCCTCGGCGATGACACGATCACCCGGCGCGCCGACATCTGGCGCTTTGCCACGCCCGCATACGCCGCGCCCGAGATGCTCACGCAGGATATCGAAGGCATCGCGGCCCTTCGCCGCTCGCCCGCAATCGATGTCTACGCGCTTTCGAGCATTCTGTACCAGCTCTACAGCGGTCGCAAACCGTTCGATGTGGAGTCGACGGGTGCCGCGGCAACCGGTTCGTTCTACCTCATAAAGACCAAGACCAAGCCGGCGCCGCTCGAGCCGCGATGCAGTGACGACGAGGCGCTCGTCCAAATCATCATGAAAGGCATCTCAGTCGAGCAGCGTGATCGTCCCACCGAACAGCAGATGCTCGAGGTGCTCTCGGCATACCTCACCGATGCCGAATCCGAGGGCCGCGAGGGCGCGGGCAGTGACACCGCAATTGACATCGACTCCGGTACGCACCTTAAGGTCGACGTCGCCGGCGAGCGCGCGAGAGAGATCCTGGAGCAGGCCCGGCACGATGCCATGACCCGCCGCCGCTTTATTATCGGTGGCGTTGTCGCAGCCGTTGCGGGGCTAGGCGTTATCGGGGCGGCAACCCATGGCTTTGGCATCCCCGACTACCTGGACGGCATCCGCAGTTCACTTGACGACTACACTTGGGATCAGCTGCAGGAGATTTCGCTCAAGATTAAGGCCACCGAGACCCGTAGCGAGGCACGCGAGATTGCCAGGCGCTATCATCTGCTCGATGCCGATGGGCATATCCCCTATCCGTGTACCAAGCGTGTCACGCTCACCAACGGGCTGCAGGTTGGCGCGCAGCTTGTGGGCATCCGCCACGATGAGCTTCTGGACGGGACGGGCAAGGCCGGACTAACGTTTATGTTCGACGCGGGTATTGCCGAGCGCAACGCTGCGGCTGAACCGCCGAGCGCCGGCTGGGCAGATTGCGAGCTGCGGGAATGGCTCAACGGCGACGGCCTTAAGCTGCTGCCCAACGAGTTGCGCGCACTCATTAAAGGGGTCAAGAAGGTCTCGAACAATGTGGGCGCCGCCAACAGCGCATCGTGCCTGAGCGAGTTGCCCGCAACCCTTTGGCTGCCCGCCATGGTCGAGCTGTGCGGTACGCAACCGCCCGATTCGTTTACCGAGGGCTATCACTACCTGGCAGACATCTACAACGGCGAGGGCAGGGAGTATCAGCTCTTCCGCGAGCTCAAGGTGAGCCCGTATTCCACGAACGAGACGATGGTCCGCCAGTGGAAGGGCAAGGACACCTGTTGGTGGGAGCGCACGGTGAGCCCCGACACATCGGAGAGTGAAGGCACGCTCTATATGAACCGCGTGGGGCACGACGGCGACGTCTTTACGTACGCAACGCCTGCGGAAAAGCCAAGCAAGCTAACCTGTGTGATCCCCGGGTTCTGTATCTAGGCGGCGGGCGTCTTGCCGTGACGGGACCCCTCCCCGGCAATTGTCTCGATCTGTAACAGTAAGGGGTCAAAAACCTCTCTAGATGTTACAAATCAAGACATTTGAGTTGACCGCGGACGGTTTGTCTCGATCTGTAACATCTAGCAGGAAAAACGGTCCTTAGGCGTTACAGGTTGAGACGTTAAGTTGTGGCTCGATGTAATGTCTCGATCTGTAACAGTTACTCGACAAAAACGGGTCTAGTTGTTACAGATTGAGACATTAGACCGGCTACGGTCCGCCGACCTGGCTATCACCTCGACCAATACCAGAATGTCATACATTTCAATCTCCACTGGACACCACCAGGGGGTATGGGTGTATAGTATCGGATGGTTAACATTTCCGACACTACGCCACAGAAAGGAGAAGCCATGGCTCAAGATAAGTTCGATGTGGGCGGCATGACGTGCGCCGCCTGCCAGGCGCACGTGGACCGTGCCGTGAGCAAGCTCGACGGCGTCCAAAGCGTCGCGGTCAACCTGCTCGCCGGCTCCATGCTGGTCGACTACGACCCCGCGCAGGTCTCCCCCGACGACATCTGTACCGCCGTCGATCGCGCGGGTTATTCGGCCTCGCCCGTTAGCACGGGCACCGATGCCGCCAACTCAAACGGCAACGCGCAAGCCAGGTCCGGCGCCGCCCATATGGAGTCGCCGACCAAAAAGTTGGAGGCCGCCGCCTCTGCCATGCGCACCCGCCTCATCATCTCGATCATCTTCCTCATCCCACTGTTCTACATAGGCATGGGGCACATGCTCGGTTGGCCACTGCCCGGCGTCTTCACCGACCACACCCACAGCATGACGCTCGCGCTCACCGAGCTCGTCCTGCTCATTCCCATCGTCTACGTCAACGACGCATACTTTATCAACGGGTTTAAATCGCTTACGCACGGCGCGCCTACCATGGACGCCCTTATTGCCGTGGGCGCCACCGCGTCCATCGCCTGGTCGCTCTACGCCATGTTCATCATGGCCGACCAGCTAGCCGCGGGTCAGGTCCACGAGGCCATGATGACGAGCATGGACAACCTGTATTTTGAGAGCGCCGGCACGATCTTGTCGCTCGTCACCGTAGGCAAATATCTCGAGACACGCAGCAAATCCAAGACTGGCGGCGCCATCGAGGCGCTCATTGACCTGGCGCCCAAGACCGCGACCGTCGTGGCCGTCGACGGTACCGAGACCACCGTCGATGTCGATGCCATTCTGCCCGGCCAGGTGCTGCGTGTGCGCCCCGGCGAGTCCATCCCTGTCGACGGCGTGGTACTCGAGGGCGCTTCGGCCGTGGACGAAAGCGCACTGACCGGCGAGTCCATCCCCGTGGAGAAGACCGCCGGCGCCACCGTCAACGCCGCCACCGTCAACCGCACCGGATCGTTTACCTTCCGCGCTACGCGTGTGGGCGCTGACACGTCGCTCGCCAAGATTATCCAGCTCGTCGAGGACGCCAACGCCACCAAGGCACCCATTGCTCGACTGGCCGACAAGGTCGCCGGCGTGTTCGTGCCTGTGGTATTCGTGATCTCGGCCGTGACCTTTGTGGTGTGGATGGCACTGACCAGCGACGTGAATGAGGCACTCACCTCCGCCGTCGCTGTGCTGGCGATCAGCTGCCCGTGCGCGCTGGGCCTGGCCACGCCCGTCGCCATTATGGTCGGCACCGGCAAGGGCGCCGAGATGGGCATTCTGTTTAAGAGCGCCGAGGCGCTGGAGAACCTGCGCAGCGTGGGCACCGTGGTGCTCGATAAGACGGGCACGGTCACCCGCGGCAAGCCTGCCGTGACCGATATCGTGGTAGCCACGCGCGCTGACGGCTCGACCGCCATGAGCGAAAAGGCGCTGCTCAAGTTGGCCGCCGCGTTGGAGCGCTCGAGCGAGCACCCGCTGGCCGAGGCGATTATGGCCGAGTGTGAGACACGCGGGATCGTCGCGCGCATGGTCGAGGACTTTACTGCCGTGCCCGGGCGAGGCGTTACGGCACGCGAGGGGCAAAACGCCATTGCCGCCGGCAATATGCGCCTGATGGACGAGTTGGGCGTTACCGTGCCCGCGGGTCTTGCCGAGCAATTTGCCGTCGAAGGCAAGACGCCGCTGTTCTTTGCCAAGAACGGCGAGCTTGCTGGCACCATTGCCGTGGCTGACGAGGTCAAGGAGACGAGCGCCGGGGCCATCGCCGCACTGCGCTCGCTTGGCGTCGACGTGCGCATGCTCACCGGCGACAACCGCGTGACGGCCGAGGCCATCGCCCGCCGCGTGGGGCTGAGCAGCGAACAGGTCATCGCCGACGTCCTCCCCGCCGACAAGGAACGCCACGTGCGCGAACTGCAGGATGCGGGCGGCAAGGTCGCCATGGTGGGCGACGGCATCAATGACTCCCCCGCCCTGGCGCGCGCCGACGTGGGCCTTGCCATCGGCACCGGCGCCGACATCGCCAAAGAAGGGGCAGATGTGGTGCTCATGCGCAGCGACCTCATGGACGTCGCCCGCGCCATCGAGCTTTCGCGCGCCACGATCCGCAACATCAAGCAGGACCTGTTCTGGGCACTGTTCTACAACGGCATCGGCATTCCGCTGGCGGCGGGCGTGTTCTTCCCGCTCACCGGATGGCAACTCTCGCCGATGTTTGGCGCCGCGGCCATGAGCCTGTCGAGCGTGTGCGTCGTGTCCAATGCCCTGCGTTTGAAATCCTTTAAGCCTAAAGTGGCAAAATAGGCTCACCATTAAGTCCATTTAGAACGGGTTTTCCAAGTGCCCGAGATTGACCTGAAAGAGGAGCGACGCGTACTTTGGTACGCGAGCGACGGTTTGAAGGTCAAGGTCGGGTGCCTGGGAAAGCCGACACAACAGAGAGGAATACCCATGCGTTTCACAATTAAGACTTCCGGCCTTATGTGCGGCCACTGCGACGCCACCGTCGAGACCGCGCTGCTCAACGTTGCGGGCGTAACCGACGCCGACGCCGACCACGAGACTCAGACCGTCCAGGTGGAGTGCGCCGACACCGTAACCGCCGAGCAACTCGCCGCCGCTGTCGAGGCCGCGGGCGAGAAATTCCACGCCCTGTCTGTGACCGCCGCATAGCAGTCGCTGCCTACTGAATCCTCAGAAGTTGCGGTGAAATACGGACTGTTGTGCCGCCCTAGGCCTTTAAACGGTCCGTATTTCACCGCAACTGACGGGGACATCCGGAAGATCGACCAGAAACGAGGACCCGCCATGATGGCAGACCATAAATCGGTGACCCGCATGCTCAAGACGGCACGCGGTCAGATCGACGGCATCCTGCGGATGGTCGAGGAGGACCGCTACTGCGTCGATATCTCCACGCAGCTCATGGCCACACAGGCGCTCCTCGCGCGCATTAACGCCGACGTGCTCAAGGCGCATATCGAGGGCTGCGTGACTTCGGCAATCGAATCGGGCGACGAAGACCTCAAAGCCGCCAAACTCGCCGAAATCGAACGCGTCGTCGACAAACTCTCCAAGTAATTGGGGCATTGGGGACAGGTACGTTTGCACCGTCTTGGTATTCCGGGGACAGGTATGTTTGCACCACATTGGTGCAGATTAACCTGTCCCCCTTGCTCTAAATCGGGTATAAAGGCGTGCAGCATATCGAACGAAAGGCAATTTGCATGAATGACTTTATGAAGGGTCGCAATGGTGCCGATGAACTCACCATCGTGATGGGTTTTGCCGGCATCGTCATCGCGATGATCGGATCGATAGCCCGCATCCAGTGGCTCAGCTGGATTGCCATCGCCGTAATCGTGATTGGCGTGCTGCGCGGCCTGTCCAAAAATATCGACGCACGTCACAAGGAGAACGAGGCCTTTGTCGCCGCGACTGCAAACGTCCCCTGCCTGGGCAAATTCGTCGCCAGCTTGGGCGGCGGAACCGCAGCGGCCAGCACCTCACGCGCGGCCGGCACCAGTAAGGAAGACTTTGAGCGTGCCAAGCGCACGGCCAAGAAGATGTGGAAGGGCCGCAAGACCACGGCCTATCTCAAGTGCCCCAACTGCGGCCAGATGCTCTCCGTCCCCAAGGGCAAGGGCAAGATCCGCGTCACCTGCCCCAAGTGCCACGCCAAGATGGAGACGCGCTCCTAGCCGCCATACCATAGGACAAATAAAAGCCGAGGCCTCGCGCTGAGACCTCGGCTTTTTGTATGCGACAACGGAGCTGTCCCTTTGTCACACCTATGCTACGCCGTCGCGGGCCAGCTCCTCAGCCAGCGCTTCGGCTGGCATGGCCATAATCGCGTCGAGCTCGGCATCCACCTCGGGGATGCGCTTCACCTTGAGTTTGCACACCAGATCGCCGCGACACATCACGTGCATCGGCTCACGCAGAGCGCACAGGTCATCGAGCGGGTTCTCGCGCGTCACCAAGATATCGGCGGCCTTGCCGCACTCTGTCTCTTATACACATCTCCGAGCCCACG
>ENA-UAOZ01000917-UAOZ01000917.1-human-gut-metagenome-genome-assembly--contig:-NODE-917-length-14746-cov-5.914029_pt1 | contig 14746 bp, 12 predicted proteins | sample MGYA00243474_ERZ654565 | MGnify/ENA primary metagenome ERZ654565 (study PRJEB26926, sample SAMN06164854) | human gut metagenome | biome: ENVO:00009003; feature: ENVO:2100002; material: ENVO:00002003...
GTCTCGTGGGCTCGGAGATGTGTATAAGAGACAGTTTTCAGGCTGTTCTTCATTAGAAACGCTTGTAATTCCGGATAATATTGCTGATCGTGGTATAGCATACGGTGCTTTTTCCGGTTGCACATCACTAAAAAGTATAAATATTCCCGATAATATTACTGCAATACAACGATATACATTTAGTAATTGCATATCCTTAAAACAGTTAGTTTTGTCTAAAAATATTAAGAGCATTGAATGGGGTGCTTTTGAAAACTGCACCTTGCTGGAGAAAATTATCATTTACGATAAGGCAGAACATATTGCGGATAATGCCTTTGAAGGTTGCGATAAGCTCACAATCTATGGAATAAAAGGCTCATATGCAGAACAATATGCAAATGAACACAATATACCTTTTGAAGAATTAAATAACATAGTTGACTGATTATATTTGCGGAGATTAAATAAAGTCAAATTTTAGAATTTAAATGCCGACAAGTTATAGCTGTTAATGCTATTAACTGTCGGCATTATTTTTTGCCCTTTTGCGTTGAAAGCAGAAAGGGCAATTATGATTTGTAGAAACAGGCTCAATGTCAATAGTTGGGGTAACCCGAAAAAACAGAATATATGATAATTACAAGCGGCAGCGAATTAAGCTGTCGCTTGTTTTGTTGTAGAACTGATATGTTTGTTGGAAAACATATGTAAGATGCGGTTACGAAAACGCTTGAAATTTCTGTAGCCGTAAGCATTTCTTTTGAGAATGTAACCGTCAAAACAGCCACCGTGTAAATTCACGGTGGCTGAAATACTAATCACTTGTTTTTGTTGTTTTAGTTCGGCACGGTTGTGGTCAATTTGCAGTCTGCCGTCTTCGATGTTCCTTCTCAGATACGGTTCTTTCTCAATCAGATAATTGACCGCCTTGCCGAGTTTACTCTTCAGCGCGATGTTTCTGTGTGATTTTGCCCGCGCAAAGAACGCATTCATTCAGCAGGATTATCGTTCACTTTGATTTTATTGTTGCAGGATTCAATAAAGCCATTGGTGGTTAATGTAGAAAAAGAATTTATTCGCTTATGATCTATTATTTTAGAAAGTTTGAAAACCTCTTTGTTAAAAGTGCATATGCCGCATAAAAGATAAATCCAACAATTGCAATTATCCATCGTACTATCCAAAACTCCATCAAAAGATAGGCAATAATGATTGCAATAATAAAAATTAAGGTTGGAACTGCAAACTGTTTAAGGGGAAACAATTCTCTGTCAAGCTTGCGTGAATGCTTTGAGTGCATTAAGAATGAAACCATATAGGAGATCACCGTAGTAAAGCAGGCTGCCATTCCTCCGTATAAGGGAACAAAAATGAAATTAAGCACAATGTTTGTGATTGCGGCAACGATGGTGTTAAACGCAATGTATTTTGTTGACTTATAGTAGTATTCTACATTTACATATACAGTGTACATATACATCTCATAGGAGGCAAATACAAGAGGGGGAATCATATATATACCACTGTAGTACTGTTTTGTCGCCATAATTTTTACTATTTCCGGAGCAACAAACATAAGGCACAGCATGACTACAAGGGCAATTTCAAGGTATTTTGTGATGTTTTTGTTAATGGTTGATTTCTCACCTGTCAAAAGTTTTCGGGTGAACCACGGGACCCACACAGCCTCAAGAGATGCGGTGACTGCCATGGCAACCATACTTAAATTATAAATCAGACTATAAACTCCGGCTTCAGATGAGTTATACAGGTTTGTAATCATAATTCTGTCGGAACTTGACAGAAGAACAAGTGAAAGACCATGGAATATAAGTGGCAGGGAATATGTGAGTGCATATTTCCAATATAATTTGTTTAAAGGCTTTTTTCCTCGGATAAATGACGAAATTACAAAATATATTCCGACCACCATATATACTGCGGCGTATGGGATAATATATCCGAAGTATTTTTTATCGCCGTGCATATTCATAATGGTGAATATTGCAATAACCTGAATCGTCAAATTTGGAAGTGCCAGCAAAAGAGTTTTTCTTATGTAATCAACTTTCATCATATATTTTGTTGTCATAGCAGTTGCTACAAATTGAAAATATGACTGTATAAGACAGCATATGACGAGAATTATATCAATGTTACCAAAAATAAACATTCCGGCAATGATTAAAGCTGATGATACAAGAAAACTGAGTAATGACAGACCAAAAATTGATGACATATAACCTTCAATGTCATCGTGAAAATCAACATATGCTGTTCGGATTGAGTTACCAAGTGAAAGTCCGACAATAAGAGTTAATATGCTGACCCATGACAAATAGGTTTGAGCAATTCCGTACTCAGAAGTTGTAAGAAGTCTTGTAAATATTGGTATGGTAAAAAATGCAAGAGCTTTGTTAAATAGGTTGCCAACCATATAAAAAGCACTTGCCTTTATATTTTTATCGTTTTTCTTACTTGTATTGTTCAAGTATGAATCACATCCCTAAAATTTAATCGTTGCTTTTTTGGATTTAATTCGTTTGTTATTTTTATATATAAAGTTACCGTCACTATCTCTTTTGGGAAGAGCATACGATATAAAAGTTGATAAGGTGAGAATTGAAAAGAAGTAGTATATGTTGTAATAAGCCTCGCTTTGAAGCATAATCATAAATGCACAAAGAGCACCTGACACAACAAACGGTATCTTGCCGTTTTTGCGATTTTTGTATAATGCAATACCACAAATAATAAGGATGGTAAAGAAAAGCAGAAATCCGGGGACTCCGCTTTTGTACAAAAGATTCAGGTAATAGTTATGGGCATGTGTAGCGCCTATCAGATCTCTTGAAGCCTGATTATCGATTTCTCCGACACCGAAAATAGGTGATTTATAAAATGCCTCAAGAGCACTGTCCCATATGTTGGTGCGACCTGTGAAAGATAGATCCCTTCCAAGCACATTAACAATTATAAACGAAAATGCTTCCTGTACTCGCAGGATAATTACTCCAAAGAAGTAAATGATATTTATCACAATATAAGTAACAATGTTAAGAAATTTTGGCATCCAGTTGATGAGAGCCAGAAAAAGGAACAGTATAAATATCATAATACCGATAACACTGGTTGCAGAAAATGCTAATATTACTGTTGCGGTTGATATGACGCAAATTAGAAAAGAAGACACAGTCAGTCTGTCATATAATCTGAGGGATCGAACAACCGAAAAAATCATTGCAGGAAAAATAAGCATAATCGAATTATTTCTATAACCAAGGAAGTAGTTATTTGTGAATGTGTTAAACTCATACATTCCTTGTGGAAACAAAAGTACAGTGATAAAGTTAATTAACACGAATATTCCCAAAACAAAGGTCGCGCCGTCAAGCAGTGCATCAGGGTCAGTTTTTAGTCCCATTTCAACAACTAATACAATTGCAAGAGAATTGAATATTGTCAGAAACAAGGAAGAATAGTTTCCGTCACAATAAATCGTTGCCAGTATCCTCCAAACTTCAAAAAACAAAAATATTACAAAGTACATTGAAAATTTTTGATAAAAGAGGCAAAACCACACCAGAAGGACGGCAATGATGAGTACCTTCAGCACATTTGAAATTTTATCAAATGTCTGATATTGAGGCATTTGTGAAAATATTGCAGGTTTATACAAAACCATAAATACTATGGCGATAAACCAGTTTTGATTCATTAGTTTTTTCATCAGTACTCTCCCGTCATAATTTTCTTTTTATCTTTTTAAGTAATGGAAGGACTCCAATTTTATTAAGAATTTTATTTCGTTTTATTTTATACTCCCGTTTTCTGTCTATTGTTGCGTATCTTTTAACAAGTACATCAAATGGGATTGTGTCAAGCTGTTCAAAAAACTTGCTTCGATTCTGATGTGCTTTGGTTGGAGAACCCATTACAGGGTAGGTGAGATTGAGCATATCTTTTGGAATTTCTTTGAATGTTATTTCATTCTTTATTTTTTCAAAAAGCTTACAGCCTTTATCACTGTTTAAAATAACAAAAGAAGTTCCTTTGTGGTCATCAAAATCAGGGAAAATCTGTCCGATAAGCCACAAGTCGCCAAGAGTAATGTCGCTTACTCTCGGGAATGATTTAAGACGGCATTTGCTGCATGACGGACGGTTAAATAATGAAAAGCCAAATCCACGGGCATAGCTGTCATCTTTCCAAAATGTACTTTTTTCAGTTTCATCATATTTGACGGTTAGTGAATAGTCTTCCCAACTGATTCGTTTATCTCTGAATGAAACAGATTGTATACATTTTTTTTCAGGATTTATAAATTCAAGATACTTTTGCCATATTTTGGGAGAAGGTACTCCATGGCAGAAAAGATCTATCAAAATAAGATTATCGTAATTTTTGTCAAGATAGCTTTTCAATGCTCTTATTTGACAAGGCGTGCCAGAAAACATAACTGTTTTCCCTGTATTAAGAAGTTCTTTGATTTTTTTATAGATGCCTTGAGTACTGCTTTGCACATATTTTGAACCGCTGATTTTTTTTATGTCTTTATCATTTTCGATTACAATGTGTTTTACATTAAATTCTTCGTCAAATGCAGCTCCTACAACTACACCGCCATTTGATATGACTGCTTTTGCAAGGTGGGTAAATATACCGCCTGATGTGCTTTCGTGTCTGATTTCTTTGTTGTTACTTTTAGCGGCAAAAGCAGTAAAATCATTTTCGCCTTTGCGAAACTGCTTTATTGGGCAGACTTTAAGGCAGGCCGAACATTCAACGCATTTTGATTCGTCAATTTCAGGATATAAAAATCCTTCTTTATCGGGCTTCATAGAAATACTGTTTGTTGGACACTTATCTGCACATGCAGAACATCCGCAACAATCATACTTGTCAAATAATTCAATATGCTTTGATTTTTTCGGGGGGATTCCGTCAAGTGCTTTTAAAATGTAGTTGAATGACTCGTTTTTGAGATTGTCAAGAAGTGCATTGGTTTTATTATAGTCAATAGATTTAGCAATCTTTTTGTCCCAATCCGGTAAAATATCACTGCATTTTATGTGTCTGTACTCAAGCTTAAGACTTTTTAAAAGTGATTCAAGTCGGGTGTTGGTTGAGCCTTTCATTCCGCTTGCAAAACGCTCGAAAACAAAATACTGACGCTCAAATATAGTTGAAAAAACACTGCCGTGAAATGAATCCGTACATACAAACTGAGCATTCTTTATCAAGTTGATAAAACCGTCGGGCCCTATATCATATAGTGAAATATCTGCATAATTATCATCACTTTCCGTATATCCTTCAATATACGGAATACAAACAACTTTAAAGCCTGTCTGTTCAGAAAGTTTCCTTACAGCCTTTCTGTGTTCAGGGTTCTGTCCAAGAAAATAGCAGAATATGTATTTCCCATCCACGATTGGTGTGTCACCGCTCATCTTATCCCAACTTTTTTTGTTTACCATAAGGGTAGGATCAAGAACAAGCTGAGCATCACGACCGGTAAGATTATGTACGAGCTTGCAACCGCTTTCTTCTCTGCATGAGAGGAAGTCAAAATTATTGATTGAATTTTGGTAGAGTTTTTTGTCAGAATTTTCAACAGTGCTTATGCCAAAACTTGGGGCATAGGCAATTTTCCGTGTTCCCTCAGGAACAAATGAAAGTGTATAATAATTCTGTCTTATATGTACAGGCAGCCATATCTGATCGCTTCCGCATATAACCGCATCGTATCTTTTAGAATATTCCCTCAATGAATCAAGATTTACAAAGTTACGCGTTGTATGCAGATTGTTGTTGACAAATTTATTAAATTGGTTGTTTCTGAGAGAAATGCACTCCGCATAAACGGCATTGCTGACAGCTTTTTTTGTTGCTTTTTTATACTTGACTTTTTCTCTGAGTTTCTTGGGTGAAAGCAGAGTTAGAATTTTGTCTTTTTTACTTGAAATATGTGTATAGTTGATAATTTCAGTGTCGTATCCTATTTCAGAAAAAATTGTTTGCATGGCATAGGCCTGCAATTTTGTGCCGTAATTTTGAGTTTTGTATGGAGTTGCCAGACCTATCATTTTATACCGCCTCCGGTAGTTAATATTTGCTTGCTTTTTCAATATAAAATCTTTGCAATTTCTTTGCTTCAACGGCTATTTCAAAACCACAATTTCGAATTTCAGTTGACAGATCTTCCCTTGTATAGTTTAAGCTTTTATTCAGAATAATTTCCGCCCATTCTTTGTCAGTTTTCTTTGAATCAATAAAGTTCATAAGTTTTGTGCAGTTGACTTCTTCGGGTACTACCTTTGCTGTTCCGAATGTCATAAGACCGGCGGTTTGCGCTTCTATGTATACTATTCCGAAACCTTCGTAACGAGAGGGAAGAACAAATGCGTCAAATGCCTGCATAACATCGGGTACATCCTGACGCAGACCTGTGTAGATGATTTGGTTGTAAATGCCGTTTTTTTTAGCATAATCCGTAAGTTCTGAGAATTTGGAATAGCTTTTATAATCACCTACAATGACAAGTTGAGAATCAGTGTGCTTTTTGCAGATTTCATTAAAAATTCTGATCATACGCTCGGGGTTTTTTTGATAATATAATCTTCCGACAAATCCTACCACAAATGTATTATTGCTGATTCCAAATTCTTTTCTTATTCTGTTCCTTGTTTCGCAATTATAAATGTATTTGTTTGTTTCTATTGCGTTTGGAAGAACCTTAAAATTATCTTTTTTAAGAATAGAATCACCAAAAAGGTATTTTCCCGCATCACGACTGCAAGCAAAAAAATCAGTCGCATAGTGTTTTAAACCTGTTTTCAAAACACGGTTGTACATTTTTTTAATCAGGCTCGGTGTGTTTACATACGCAAGATGTGCATGAGCAATGCGTGTATTTATACCGTGTTTTTTTGCTATACAACAGTACAGTGCCGACCATTCCTCCATATTAGAATGTAACACATCATAGTTGCCGTTTTTCATTATCTCGCTTACCTGTCGGATATTTTCTCTCAGATTAACTGATTTTGGTGTGACACGAAAAATATTGCAACCCATCTGTTTAAAAGTGGCTTCATTAAGACTGCCGTTTTTTACCGATGGAAGATCATCAATGACAATATCAAATTTTACATCATTATGATCCATATGGCTGTAGTAGTTTAATAATACAGCGCCGACACCTCCGCCGTTTATTCCAACAGCAATTTGCAGTACCCTCATTATCGGTTTTCCTTCCTTTATCAGCGTAATTTTCTCAGAAACCTTTTTACTCCGAGAGGAATCATTTTTTTGATTTTGGTTTTTGGATTTATTTTAAAAGCAAGCTTAGTTTTGGCATATGTTTCAAAGTTGCCGCAGTCAAAACCGTCATAAATTGAATCCCTGCAACTTGGTCGTTTTGAGGGATGTACAAGATTTGCGTTCATAACAGAGGCTTTGTTATAATCAGACTCAATTATTTCAAGCTTGTCTTTTATCTTTTCAAGGTATTTTTTGCCCTTCTCGGTATTTACAAGGACGAGGGAAACACCGTTTTCATCAAAAAATTCGGGATGAAATTTTTGTATTCCCCAGTAGTCGGCAAGGGTAATGTCACTTACGCGATTTTTGTTGGCAAATTTACATTCGTAACAACTTTCGCGGTAGGTTTTACAGTACAGAAAAGCACTGTAGTATGGGTCAAAAAAGCCATAATCAGATTTGCTTTTTTGACCGTTTTCAGCTTTATAGTACAGATCCCAACCACGCTTTTCTTTGCTTCTAAAGTTATATGAGGTTAATGTGCCGCCGAGCTTTTTGCCCATATAGTCAATATAATTTTTGAAAAGTTTTGGGCTCGGCACACCGTGACATACAATATCTGTAATCAGCAGATTACCATAATCTTTGCCGAGAAAAGAACGCAGTCCCGCTGCTTGACAGCCTGTGCCGCTGAAAAGAACTTCTTTGCCGTTCTGAAGTTCGGTTTTAACCTGTTTATAAATTCCTCTTGTGTCGCTTTGAACATATTTGGAACTTTGCAGTCGGTAAAGCTCATCTTCGGTTTCAACCTTAATATGTTTTGCAACAAGGTTTTCATCATATGCACAGCCGAAAACAACACCGCCCATAGATAGAACGGATTTTGCGATAGGTATAAAAAGTCCGCCGGAAGTACTTTTGAATGTACTTCCACGGTCTTTGTATTTTGCAGCATATACTTTTGGAATATTGCATCTTGATACATCGGTCAAAATAGGGCAATGTTTAATACAAATTCCGCATTCAATGCAGATGCTTTCATCAACCTCGGGATATAAAAAGCCTTCGTGATCCGGTTTCATAGATATACAGTTTTTAGGGCACATCTGCTCACATCCGGAGCAACCGCAGCAGCTTTTTCCAAGTTGCATTATATTGTTCACAATTAATCACCTATCATATCCTTCAGAATATCAAACGATTTTTTCCTTTCGGTTGAGATTATCTCGTTTACCTTATTAAAATCAATTTTTTCCTCTGCAATTTTAAAGTCATCATAGCTCTTTAAAATTCGATTCTCATATCCTATCAGTTCCAGAATACTCGAAATTCTTTCGCTGTAGCTCTTGGGCAGAACATCTACAAATTGAGTGTTAAGTCCTATCGAAAAAGCTGTACCGTGAAATGAATCGGTAAGAAAGTATTCTGCATTCTTTATATACCATAAAAATTCACCGACAGGCGGACAACAGATAAATTTTCCGCTGCGGACAATATGATGAAAACAATGGCTTACCCTGTAAAGTTTTAACCCTTTTCTCTTTGCAAACTCTTTTGCGTATGCATCAAACTGCTTATTTGGGTGAAGCTGATATACAAGCACATACTTTTCATCGCATTTGCGATTCGGAATAAGCTTTTCCCATTCGTTTTTATCAAGCAAAAATGTCGGATCAAGAACCTGCTCTGCGTGAATTCCCAGTTCTGATGCAATTTTAATTCCGCTGTTTTCACGGATAGTTACTTTGTCGTACTCTTCAAGCCAACTTTTTATTCTTGTTTTGTTTTTTTCTTCAACACTCGCACCGCCAAAACTTGCGGCATATGCAATCTTTTTTACTTTTTTTGGCAAAAATGACAGAAAGTAAACAGGATCAATTTCTCCGCAGACAACGGTATTCCACACCTGATCACTTCCTGTCATATATATGTCAGCTTTTGGAATATCGCTTTTAAGCTCTGCTTCGCTGTTATATTCTTTGTCCGTTACCTTGACAATTTTTCTGTATTCTTCAAAGCGTTTGTCAGCAAATTTATAGACGGGCTTTTGGGTCGCCTTAAAAAAAAGTCTGGTGAGTGCGTTTTTATTCCATTTTGCACTTACGCTTTTAAGCCTCGTACCAACTATATTCTCTGTTTTTTCATCGGTTCTGTAATAATTAATGCATACAGCATTACAGCCGAGTTTTTCGAGTGCTGTTTGTGTTGCATATGCCTGCAAAACAGAGCCGTAGTTTGAAACTGTGTGTCTTGTCAGATATGCAACTGTTTTTTTATTATCCATAATCAGTCCAAACTTTCAATAGTAATACCGCCGTTGCTTTTTACAACAGAATTTGCGGGAATGTCATGATGAATAACACAACCTGCACCGATAACGCTGTTATCTCCGATTTCAACACCCTTGAGAATAACTGCATTGGTGCAAATCCAACAGTTGTTTCCGATTTTTACACGACCTGTTGAATATCCCTGTTCACGGATAAGCTTAGTTCTGTCCCTGAATTTATGATTCTGGTCATAAATTTTAACATTTTCTCCGAAAATGGTATGATTGCCGATTTCGACACTTTCGAGGCAATTAACAGAACAGCCACGGTTGAAGAAACAATCATGTCCGATTTTTATTGATGCACCTTTTTCAAGGTAAAGGCCGAAATTTTTGCGAAAGGTTGTATTTTTTCCGACCGAAAATCTCTTTCCAAACATAATTTTAAAGCATAGTTTTTTTATTGCGGCTTTTGTTCGCCAGTATATTTTTAATAAGATCATATTTTATTACCGCCCTTAGCCTTTATCAGTTCCTTGTAGCATTTCATAAGCTTATTATAGTATGCTTCGCAGTCGCAGCTGTCTTTGGCTTTTTTAAGTGCAGACTCTGACATTCTGCTGTATTCGTCATCCGAGAGACTGTTCATTTTCTTCAGACATTCACAAAGGCTGTCAGGATTATTGGGTTCACAGATAAAACCCGTAATGCCGTCATCAACAATTTCCGGAAGTCCTCCGTAATTGCTTACGATTGCAGGCTTGCCGACCGCAATTGCCTCAAGAATTGAATACGGACCGTTTTCATACCATTCACTCGGCAGAATTACGCACTTTGCGTGTTCAACATACTTCTTTAATTCGTCACCGCTCTGAAAACCTGTAAAGATAACCTTGTCGGTCAAATTGTTTTCTTTTACATAGGTTTCAAGCTCTTTCCTAAGAGGACCGTCACCCACAAGATACAACTTGTTTTCAAAATTTCCCTTATGATAAGCTTTTACAAGCGACATAAGCCCCTTTTCAACTGATAATCTGCCGAAAAACAGAAAGTAATCGTCAATATCCTTACAAAGGTGATATTGAGTACCTGACGGCAAAAAATTTACCCAATGAACGATTGGATTTTTGGTTATGTGTGATTCAACAAATTGTCTGCGGTAGAAATCGGAAGGACAAATATAGAAATCTATCTTATCGTACATATGCATCCGCTCGTAATTTTTCGCTTCAAATACAGCAAGATATGTTTGCATAGCCGAATTCTTTACACATTTTTGTTCGATTGCCGGTTTATAACTGTGTTCCCTAACACAACGGTCGCAAACTTTTCCGTCACAGAGCATGGTGTGTGTTGGACACACACAGTTCAAATCATGTGCGGTCAGTACAACGGGAATATTGAACTTTTGAATAGCATTGAGTATTGAGAGCGTTATGTGACGGTGAACAAGATTGATATGTACAATGTCGGGTTTTTCATCTTTGATAAGTTTCTCAATCTTTTTTTTAGCGTCAAATGAGTAGAGTGCATGAAAACCCGCACTTAATTTTTGAACGGCAGACATACTTTTATTGAAATCAACATTTTTTGAGAAATATTCGGATTGCGGACAAGCGTAATTTTTTTCGTCCTGCATTGCAAAATAAATAACCTCGTTACCGTGTTCCTCAAGAAGTTTTGCAAGACCGAAATAGTAGGTTTCACTTCCGCCTTTTACATAGTGGTATTTATTAACAAGCAGAATTTTCATTATCAGCCCCGCCTTTTTCCTTTAAGTGAGCGTACCATTGGGTACAACTTTGAGTGAACAAGTGAGATACCTGCAATCATCATTCTTTTCGGCATGGCATTGCACACACTCGTCATCATTTTTTTGGATTTCTTTCTGGCATCGGGATATTGCGGAAAATCTTTCCACGGTGACATTGATTTATATTTGAGATAATCCCCGACAAAGGGATGATTGTTATTTTCGTTCCACGGGCGTGTTCCCGAAAGGAAACACGAGGTGTAGTGAATTATATAAGGATCGGTTACCGCCTCAATGTATTCTTCTTCACTCAGATGATGCTCGGGACGACGCACCTTCATAAGATCTTTAAAATTAAAATCAAAGAAAACAGTCATAGCGTCGTATTTGGTATGGATAACCTTTACAAGATTCTTTTTGGCAAGAACACCGTTAAGAACCCCTTGATCAACATAGGTGATGTTGCCGTTGTGAGCAATAATAAAATCGAGAAAGTCTTTTTCCACATTCATCTCTCTCCAGCTTTTAAGGTCAATCAGCAAAACACCGTTATTTGTATAAGTGCTGTCGCACGGAAGATTCAGTTCGGTTTTATAACGGTCACTTCGGCAATCGTCAACTGCCGCAACAATCTTATCTTCCAGATCTGTTTCCCAAAATTCTCTCAAAGAGTGACGCACAACCGTGTCACAGTCAAGATAAATACAGCGGTCGAGATTATCAGGCAGTATCGTGCAGAGAAACAGTCTGAAAAATGTGCTGATGTTCCATCTTCCGACTTCTATATCAACACCCGACATTTTGTTAAGATCAGGGCGGGGAATAAAAACAATATTTCTGCCGAATTTGTCAACCATATTCTCAAATCTCTTTTTGTTTTCATCTGAGATATTGTTGTCAATCATATAAATGTTGATTTCATCGGCATCGGTATTGTTGTGTAAGAGTGACATTATTGACACACCGGCAATAGGGGCATAGCTGTCGGAGCTTGAATATACTATGTTCATTTTACCCTCCGTGAAAAAATAGTCGTAACATAAAAATTACTTAAGATACTTATCCTCGTATTCCTTAAAAGTCTGAAGATTTTTATCTTTGTCGGCAATAATAAGATTTTCAATACCGCCGATTTCATCAAACGGCCATTCAACTCCCAAATCCGGATCGTTGTACATAATGCCGTCATCATATTCGCCGTAGAATTTTTCACCGCATTTGTATGAAACAACAGACGGTTCAAGCACAAGATAGCCGTGTGCAAAATGTTCGGGAACATAGAGTTCATTCATATTTTCTTCGGAAAGACAGAAGCCCTGCCATTTTTTGAATGTAGGTGATTCGGGACGGAGGTCAACGATAACATCAAAAACCTTGCCCTTAATGCACCGTACCAGCTTTGCCTGTTCGTGAACTCTCTGAAAATGAAGCGCACGAATTACGCCCTTGTGAGATACTGTGTAGAAAACCTCCGCAAGGTTGTGTTCAAGTCCGTTTGCCTCGAAAACTTCCTTTGAATAATCCTTTATAAATGCACCTCTTACATCTGTTGCACAAAACGGCTTGATAAGATACGCGCCTTCAAAATCTGTATTACAAAATTCAAACTTCTGAATCATCGTTATTCTCCCTTTTATAATGTTTTTCTATGTAAGCAGTACCCTTTACACATAGAAAGGGCGAAAGTTACATTTCGCCCTCTGTATTTTCTTAGTCAACCGACTTAATCCAGTCCATAGTCATTCTTGTGCCTTCTGCAAATGATATTTCGGGCTTGAAATAACAGTCTGCTTCAATATCGGCTGTATCAAATGCCTCAAGCGGCATATTTACTCCCGTAAAAGGAACATCGCCGAAAATCGGCTTTGCTTCGGGGGCAAGCTCCTGTTGCATTTCAAGGATAAATTCCTTGAGCGGTTTTGCGTTTCCGCTGCCGATAGTATATTCTTTATTTGCTTTGCCGTATTCTCCGATTGCCTCAAACGCTCTTGCAACATCGTCAATATAGATGAAGTCATAGTTCTGTGTTGCGGCGGTGAACTGCAACGGCTCATTTGCAATGATTTTGCGGATTGTAGAATTGACAAAACGGGGCGAAAGCTCACCGACGCCGTACGCGTTTGTAATAACTGCCCAACAGAGGTCAATTGAAAGGCTGTTTGCAATCGGCTTGCAAATTGCCCTTGCAATCAGCTTGCCTGCACCGTAAATGTACGGAAGTCCCGGCTTGCTTTCCTGAGTGTAAACAGCGGTGTAGGTTTCCTTTTCCATAATAGAACCGGCATTGACAAATTTTTTACACTGCATACCGTCTGCCGTTCTGAGCGCTCTTGCTGTCCAGAGTGCATTTTTAAGCTGAACATTTTCATCACATCTGAGCGGTCCTGCCGAACCTACCCATGCAAAGTGGTAGAAAACATCAATATCTCTGTCGGAAATTCTGTCAGCCAAGGTTTCAATCTCATCAAGCTCGCAATACACGATTTCAATGCCGTTAAGGTCTTTTATATTTTCGATTTTTTCGTTTTCGTCTTTTACAACTGCAAAAACCTTTACACCGTCGGCACAAAGTCTTTTGCAGACATTTGAACCGACAAAGCCGTTTGAGCCTGTTACAATTGCTTTTTTCATAAATTAACCTCTTTTATATCATCCGCAGGAGTCTTAGATTCTGCTTTTAAGAAAATCGTTTATTTGCTCGTCCATACAGCGGCGAACATCACCGCCGTTCATATAGCAACGCGACCATTCAACCGTTTTTTTCACTGCTTCATCAACATGCCAATGGGGTTTCCAGCCAAAAACAGCCTTTAGCTTTGAACAGTCGAGTTTGAGAAAGCTTGCCTCGTGGACTGCATTCTTTTCACTTTTGTTGACCCATTTTATATTTCCCGCATACTTTACAAACAAATCAACGAGTTCGCCTGTCGTTACGCAGTCGCATTCATCGGGACCGACATTATAGCAGTCGGCAAGCTTAATATCACCGTACTGCGCCCTTGCAATCATAAGATAGGCAAAAAGCGGTTCGAGAACATGCTGATACGGTCTTGTTGAAAACGGATTCCTTACAATAATATCCTCGCCCTTTTCCAAGGCTCTCACGCAGTCGGGAATGATTCTGTCGTTTGCAAAATCTCCGCCGCCGATAACATTGCCTGCCCTCGCTGTGGAAATTGCCGTTCTTCCGTCTGCAAAGAAAGAATTTTTGTAGCTGTGGGTTACAAGTTCCGAGCAGCTTTTGCTGTTTGAATACGGATCAAAGCCGTCAAGCGGTTCGTTTTCACGGTATCCCCACTGCCATTCCCTGTTTTCATAAACCTTGTCGGTTGTTACATTTAGAAACGATTTTACACAGCTTGACTGCCTTACGCACTCAAGAATATTTACCGTTCCCATAACATTTGTTTCATATGTGTACGCAGGCATTTTGTAGCTGTCGCGCACAATCTGTCTCTTATACACATCTGACGCTG
>ENA-UAOZ01000940-UAOZ01000940.1-human-gut-metagenome-genome-assembly--contig:-NODE-940-length-14465-cov-6.968980_pt1 | contig 14465 bp, 19 predicted proteins | sample MGYA00243474_ERZ654565 | MGnify/ENA primary metagenome ERZ654565 (study PRJEB26926, sample SAMN06164854) | human gut metagenome | biome: ENVO:00009003; feature: ENVO:2100002; material: ENVO:00002003...
AAAGAAGGAATTTACAAAGGACAATGCGGAAGTGCAGATACACATTTTATGGATGCTTATTATTATAAAGGGGACATTCAGCCTTATTGCACCCCTCGTGACGCATTCGCAGAACTGATAGATAAAGTGTCCGGCAAAGGTACATGGAAATCCAATCCTTATGTATTTGTTTACGAATTTGAATTAGTTCATTAACCATGAATAGAAAAGAATACCAGGAACACTGCAAGCATTACAGCCCCTACAGTGGGCAATGCTACAAAAAGTCATTCATATCGAGTATGGCAAGTAATGCGCATGTGAACATGCGGTGTGACGGGAAATGCCCCCGTATGAGTAATTACGACAAGAGAAACGGAATATTAACTGATAAAGAAAGAACAGATGAACCTAAATGAACTGCGCGACCGCGCCTATAAAACCGCTTGCGACCACGGTTTCCATGATGAAGAATTGAGTAACGAACATTGCCTTTGCCTTGTAATATCCGAGCTTATGGAAGCTGTGGAAGCGGATAGGAAAGGACGATTTGCCAAAGTTCCGGTCGATAAAAAAGATACAATATTTGACGAACGGACTTTTCATTATCAAAATAAGTATTTTGCGGAAAACTTTGAAGCATATATCAAAGACTGTGTGGAAGACGAGCTTGCCGACGCCTGCATACGCCTGCTTGATTTGTGCGGATTGCGTAAGATAGACATTGAGGACTTTACGGAAGAAATGTTGTACGGGGCAGAGGAAAGTTGCAATGATGAGACCTTTACAGAAAGTGTATACGCTATATCCACAATTCCCATCAGATATGAGTATGAATACGACTATCCATTAGGAGGGCAATTAAACAGCATGCTATTGGCTATTTTCGGGCTTGCTAAACATTTGGACATAGACCTTATATGGCATATCAATCAGAAGATGAGATACAATGAATTGAGAGAAAACAAACATGGAAAAAAGTATTAAACATTTCCCGCTACGTATAGACTGCCGTACAGTCATATATGTAACAAAAGATAAGCTTACCCCTGAATATGCAGAGAAGAAGCGAAAACTATTCAATTCTATTTCAGCGATTGAAAAGAAGGGTGGAGGATACCGGGTAACAGTTGATGTCGAAGAAGTAAGGGAACTTGTTGTCAGCGGTATGCGCCTGAAAGATATTGCAAAGAAATTGGGAGTGAGCAAAACCACTGTTGATAACTATATAAAGAAGTATGATTTGAGAAATGGAAAAAGATGAAACAGTTTGGACTGATGCGAAATGTGCAGCCCTTCGAGTTGAGTTCCTTACCAGTCGTGAGGAACTCTTTTTGTATGCAAAAGCCATCTATTCCGCTATGATATGGGGTAGGGAGGTGAACGAGCAAAATCGGATTATTCAGGAAAAGAATAACTCTGTAAAATAAAAAAAGGAGAACCAAGCGCACGACCACTCAATCCTCCCTCACACGATTATGATGCAAATATACTATTTACTTTTAAAATAATCGTGTTATGGAGCTGGATTTTAATAAAATCATTCGTCTTAAAAAGATTCGTATCGAGAAATCAGAACTTTCAGAGGAAGAAAATGCCTTGACCGCCCCGATTTTGAAAGACAAAAGCCTTATCCATGAAATCTACAAAATATTCATTGAGTTACTGAATGAGAGAGGATGCCCACCGAATATTGACAGTGTGACCCAGCGGAAGAAGTTCATTTTCATTATCCTGTATCTGTTTTCTCCAAGCTCGCTTGCTGGTGGAAAAATGACAGCAGGGGTACGTGAGGAGATGTCAAGGGTGCTTAGGGTTCAGTCCAAGAGCACAATTTCCGACAACTGCGCTGATGTCGTGTTTTTGTATCAGAACTATGGGGATTTCAGTGGGGATATAGAGTATCTTTATGCCGAAATCGTAAATCGGTTAAGAATCAAAGGGCTAATCAGTTAATGAGCCGGAGTTCAGTGTTCCGGCTTATTTCTCTTAAAAAACTTTTTTGCGACAATCACCCGATTGTCGTACATAGTAGATAACTATATTTGCTTGTCCTTGGTTATGATAGTACCTTTGAATAAATAATAGTTCAAAGGTGTTTTTATGCAAAGAGCCAAGATAGATATATCAAAAGTAATCCCGAATGAAGGCCAAATAGAAGGACTTCCGAGAAATCCCCGTTTTATTAAAGATGAGAAATTCCGTAAGTTGTGTCGTTCTATTCAGAATCTTCCTGAAATGACGGAAGCGAGAGATATTCTTGTTTATCCGTATCAAGGTAATTACATTGTGATTGGCGGCAATATGCGACTGCGCGCTTATCAAGAACTCCAATGGAAGGAAGTATCGTGTTGCATACTTCCTGAAACAATTTCTATTGATAGACTTCGGGAGATGGTTATTCAAGATAATAACCCTTTTGGAGAGACAGACTGGAATATGATTGCTAATGAGTGGGATGTTGATGAGTTAAAAGATTGGGGACTTGAGTTGCCCACTGCTTGGGAAATTACACCAGATAATTTTGGTGATGGCTTTTCATTACCTGATGGAGAGAAACCTAATTCAGAGAAACTGACTTTTACGGTGTCAAACGAACAAGCAGATTTAATCAAAACTGCTATAGAAATTGCAAAAAGCAATGGCTTAGAATGTGAAACTTTTGGCAATGAAAATTCCAATGGGAATGCACTTTATCAAATAGTGAAACAATGGGTAGAGCAAAAGAAATAGTTATAAAGGTTATCCCGAAAAAAATAGCTGATGGGTTTGTAAAGAAACATCATTATTCGGGTAAGGTTGTGCAAAATTCGCAGCTCCATTTCGGAGCATTTCTTGATGGTAGGCTTCACGGAGTGTTGCAATATGGGCCGTCTATGGATAAAAAGAAAGTTATAACACTTGTGAATGGAACAGGATGGAATGAATTTATTGAATTAAACCGTATGGCTTTCGATGATTATCTTCCAAGAAACTCAGAAAGTTTTTGCATCGGCAAGACATTGCGGATGATTAAAAAGAATGCGCCGCAGGTAAAGTGGGTAATATCTTTTGCCGATGGTTGTTCTTGTGGTGATGGTACGATATATCGTGCTTCTAATTTCGTCCTTACCGGGATAAGGGAAAACAAGACAATACTTCTATTCCCTACGGGTGATAAGATTGCTGCCATGACATTAGAAGCGAACTTCAACATTCCTCAAATTAAGGAACTTTGTAACAAAATGGGTGTGGAACATAAGTATCGCACACGTGCAGAGTGGGTAAAACTTGGTGCTAAATATGTAGAAGGATTCCAGCTTCGTTACATCTATTTTATTGATAAATCATACCGTAAACGTTTAGCTGTTACCGAAATACCGTTTTTTAAAATAGATGAATTGGGAGCGGGTATGTACAAGGGTGAAAAGGTTACACAAGCTGAAAGGCATGCAATAAAGACAAGGAAATATGGCATACTTTAATCAGAAAAAGATAGAAGAATGTGCTGCATGGGTACGTGAAAACGGTCTGATGGAGTACGGTGGCGCGAAGTTAAAAGACTTTTGCGCCCACTTTGCCATTGATGTGAAAACGTACTATCGTTGGATGTATAATGCCAATTTTGCCAATGTTATAAAAAAGGTAAAAGATGATTTTAGAAATAATCTAGAACACGATTTGGTAATCTCTCTCGCTAAATCTGCAAAGGGGTATGATTACGAGCAAACGACAACAGAATGGACTGATGTAAACGGAAAGCCTAAAATCAAGAAACAAGTGAAGAAAAACATCCATGTTGAGCCAAATGTTGGAGCCAACATATTTTTGCTAACCAATATTGCTTCCGACAGATGGAAGAATAAGCAAAATAGTGATGTCACCACCAACGGCAAGGATATAGGGCAGCAGATTGTTTTTTCTCCTACACCATTGTCGGAGAAAGATATTCAAGAGATAAAGGATATTCAGAATGGTAACAAAGAAGATAGCAACAACACCGGTATATCAGAAACTTGATGCCGCCTACCTTTCAGGGAAATACAATGTTTTCGTAATGGAGGGCGGTTCTCGCTCTTCAAAGACTTATTCCATCATCCAATTCTGGATAAGATACGCATACGAGCATCAAGACCGGGTAAGGCGAGTTATCGTTTCCCGTTTGAAGGCCACATGGATAACAGCTACTGTGCTAAAAGACTTCCTTGACGTGCTGAAAGATTACGGGCTATACAACAAGAAAGATCATAATAAGTCCACCGGTGCAGGTATCTATACGCTCTATACAACAGAATTTTGGTTTCTTGGCTTGGACGATGAACAGCGCATCCACGGTATGAAGTCGGATACTTTTTGGATAAATGAAGCTGTGGAAGCGAGCTTTGACGATTACGCCCAACTGATGCAAAGATGCTCAGGATTTGCCATACTTGATTATAATCCTTCATACGACGAGCATTGGATTTATGATAAGATATGCAAGCGTGAGAGGACAAGGTACATGCACTCCACCATGCTCGATAATCCCCTGATTCCGGATAATGCCAAAGAGCAGATATTAAGCTATGAGCCTACAGAATATAACATACAGCATGGAACAGCTGACAAACGCAAGTGGCAGATTTACGGTCTTGGCAAACGGGCAACACTTGAAGGGCTTATCTTTGAGAATTGGGGGTATTGTAAGGAGATTCCGCAAGGTTTGAGAAAGCATGGGTATGGGATGGATTTTGGATTCACGCTCGACCCTACCGGAATAGTGGAATGCGCATTTGATGAAAGGTCAAATACATTATATCTGAGGGAAAAATGTTATCTCACACACATGGAGTCAAGCGACATAATCAAATTCTACAAGCGCATTGCACCTATGAGGGTCATGTCTGAAAGTGCAGACCCCCGTTTAGTTCGTGAGATAAAGAATGCTGGAATAAAGATTTACTCGGTTATAAAAGGTATTGGTAGCATAGAGGCCTCTATCTCCGTGATGCACGGATACAGGATTCTTATTACGGAAGATAGTGTAAACCTTATTAAGGAGATTAAGAACTACACTTGGATGTTTGATGAAAAATCAAAGAGATTCATTAATAAGCCGGCAGATGGACAGGCAGACCACTTACTTGATGCCACTCGATACTGGTGCATGGGGGAACTCATGGGAAGGATTAAGGAAGAGAAGAATTTAACAGGAATATTTACTCATTAAAATTATAGATTATGCCATTAACGCTTGAAGAAATATTAGCACTGCCTGACATCGGGCAGAAGATAAACTACCTGAAGAAAGGTAGGAAGACTGAACTTCCCGACCGTTGCAAACTTTTGGATGATTGGAATCCGGAACGACATGAAATCATGGTTGACAAAAAGAAATATCCGGACAGAAAGGTTCTTGAAAAAGAAGCAGAGAAGCACTTCGATGAAAAAACTGGTAAGACTTATGAAATCGAAGCAAAGTATAAGACTGAACCGGTGAACCGTATCTCCATTCCATTGGAACAGGATATAGTGAACATTCAAACAGCTTTCACGGTCGGCACAGAACCGTCTATGGATTGCACTCCAACCGATGATGATGAAAAAAAGCTGCTCGATGCGGTCAAAGCTGTATTCAAGTCTAATAAAATCAAATATCAGAACAAGAAGATTGTCCGTGCTTGGTTATCCGAGCAGGAAGTAGCAGAATACTGGTATGTTACCGATGATGATTCGTTCTGGGCGAAGTTCTGGAAGAAAGTAAAGACTTCCTTCGGGGGGACGGTAAAGCCCACCAAGAAGCTGAAATCGGTTATCTGGTCACCCTTTCGTGGGGATAAGCTCTATCCGTTCTTTAATGATGAAGGTAAAATGATTGCTTTCTCACGCGAATACAAGAAAAAGCTCATGGATGATTCAGAGGTCACCTGCTTTATGACTATCACGGATAAGGCGGTTTATCAGTGGGATTTGTCTAAGGGATATGAAGAGAGAACGTCTTTCGCTCATGGATTCCCCAAATTGCCGGTTATCTATGCCTATCGTCCTGAACCTTATTGCAAGAAGATTAAGACTTTCCGTGTCCGGTTGGAGAAACTACTATCCAACTATGCCGATTGCATCGATTATCATTTCTTCCCATTGCTGAAGCTAATTGGAGATGTAGAGGGTTTCATGGGTAAGGTTAAGGATAGAATGGTCAAACTTACAGGTGAAGGTGCGGATGCCCAGTATCTGACGTGGAACCAAGTGCCAGATACCGTAAAATTTGAAGCAGAAACACTCACTAATATGGCTTATGATATGTCAAACACTCCAAGAATATCCTTTGAGACGTTGAAGGGGGTAGGCAAAGCATCAGGAACCGCTTTCCGCTTTATGTTCATGGGTGCACATATGGCGGTAGAAAATCACGGTGAGGTTATCGGTGAGTTCTTGCAGCGGAGAGTAAATTTCATTGTTTCCGCTTTAGGCTCTATCAATCCAACCGAGTTTAGCAAGGCATCGCAGACCATTGACATAGAAACAGAACTGGTTCCATATATGATTGATGATTTGAACGATAAGGTTACTACGGCTGTCTCCGCTGTTAGTGGTGGTGTATGGTCAAGACGTGAGGGCATTATATTTGCTGGGAACGCGGATCGCATTGATGAAGAGCTGAAGGAAATCAAAGAGGAACAAGCAGCAAAGAATGAGCAAATCGGAAATAAGGGATAAAAAATGCTTCTTAATCAGAAAAATTACGGGGGTTATAATTTTAGTAAAAGAGTAAAGGCTGTTAGGTCTCCTTTGGGGTAACGGTGATTCGATAGGATTACCGTTATTTTTTTGCTATATTCTTGCATGAATGAAACTAATTAGTTACATTTGTGTGTGAATTAAAATATTATATGTCATGCCTGAAATTTGTAGATTCTTTGGTATCATAATAAGTCTTTATTGGAAAGATCATAACCCACCACATATTCATTTTACCTATGGTGACTATGAGTGTTCTATTAGTGTATTGGATAGGATTGTAGACGGCCAAGCGCCTGCAAAGGTTATTGCAAAAGTAAATGAATGGATAGATTTACATGAAGCTGAAATTCTAACCTTATGGGAAAAAGCCCAAAATGGTGAGAAAATAAATAAAATAGAACCTTTAAAATAAACGCTTATGTTACGAGTCGTTGATGTTGATTATATCAAAGATTACGAACTTCTTGTGACTTTCAATGACGGAAGCAAGAAGAACGTTGACTTGAAACCTTATTTGACAGGTGAGGTTTTCGGAGAGTTATTGGATAAAGATAAGTTTATTCAATATGGTTTAACTCGTGTTACTATTGAATGGGCAAATGGCGCTGACCTCGCTCCTGAGTTCTTGTATGAAATTGGAACTGCTGCATAATGAGAGAGAGTACATTATCTGAATTTGCAGAGATTCTTCGTAATAGGCGTAAAGAATTAAATCTTACACAGGAAGAATTAGCTGAAAAGGTGGGAAAGAAGCGTGCCTATATAGCCCGAATAGAGAAAGGAGAAACAGACATGCAACTTTCCAGTTTTATCAGTATTTCTCAGGCACTGGGCATTAAATTGAAAACGGAGTATTAATTTAAGGTTGTATTAAGCAATAATTAAAAGTGTAATATCTGGAATTTGAAATAACAGAAGTGGTAAAAACGCTTCATTTCTATTTTTCTGAGATTGATTTAAGGGTAAGAGCAAAAAATCATAAAATATGATGAGTTCGTATATGGAGTTGAGCCATTGGACTAAAAGAACAGGTGATAGTGATTACTATAAACCTGGATAGTTAGCTAATTCAGTAGAAATGGCAGAAAGTAGGCTTAATATTTATATGAAAGATTTTACATCAGATTATAAAATAAATCCTAATTTTTAAGGATTTATATATAGGTGTGATTCCATTCGGTTTCACGCCTTTTTTATATCATTTTACGACAATCGTTTCATTGTCGTGTATCACCTATCTGATAATTTTTCACCTTCTTTATAAATAACGAAATTTACCGTAGAAATTTATAAATCAAATTCATACGGTATGACAATCTTAGAACAAATCTTAGCAGGGCTACAACAGAAATTCGCTGGGGTGGACACTGCTATTCTTACCCGCATTGCCACCAAAAAGGCAGAGGGTGTAACGGACGAGACAAAGGTAAACTCAATTGTTGAGGGTATCAGCTTTTCGGACGTGCTTAATTCCTATGGTGATTTCCGTGCTGGGGATGCTTCCAAGACCGCAGTTTCCAACTACGAGAAGAAACATAACCTTAAGGACGGTAAGCCAATCGAGACTACCACAACCACCAAAACGGAAGAGAATAAAGACGATGTGCCTGCATGGGCGCAAGCTTTAATTGACTCCAACAAGAACCTTTCTGATAAGCTAACACAGTTTGAAGCAGAAAAGGCTCAAGCAACACGTAGCCAGCAGATTTTGGCAAAGGCAAAAGAGTATGGTATTCCCGAAAACTACGCCAAACGATGCGCCATTAAGGACGATGAGGACTTGGACGCATACTTCAAGGACTTGAAGCAGGAGTTTGCGAATGACGGCTTTAAGGGTGTAGTTCCTCCAGATACAGCAAAAAAAGAACTGGAGAATGAGACTCAGGCGTTTGCGAAAATGATTGCAGACGACACTAAAGAAATTGTAGAACAACAAAAACAGTGATTTTATGGCAGCAGGATTTAAGTATAATCTTGAACCGGAAGTTGAGCAGGAAGAACGCTACGACGTAGAAACCGGACGCAGACGCAGAGGCCCGTACAAGTTGGACACAACCAACCTCGTTGTCGGCTCGTACTTGCCCTCATTCACACCGATTGCAGCTGACTTGGTGAAGAAAACATCCCAAGTGGCTATCCGTGTGGAAGTATATGAAAAGTTTACAACAGGTTCCAATACCACATTGAAAATCAAAAAGAACTCTTTGGCTTACAAGGGTATGCACTTGGGTAACGGCGCACATGGAGCGACAATTAATGCTATCGACAAGTCTGACAAGGCTTTCGATAAATTGACATTGGCGGCAGACTTCGGGGAGGATTTGGAAGCTGGAACAGTTCTTTATGAAGCAACGGCAGCAGACGGAACTACTCCGAAGGTTATTGCAAACTCAGCCCTGTATGAAAGGAAACAGGTAGAGGACGGTATCGTGTTGGTAGCTCTTCTGATGCGCGCGTTTGAAATTGAACCTACCAAGCTGGCAATGCCTTTCGCTGATATTGACAAGGCTAATATGCCGCATTTCCAGTTTAATGCTCCAGATGTTAGACAAGAAAAAGAAACCGTATCTATTCCAAAGGCTTCTTCCAGCCAGGATGGCTTGATGAGTAAGGAAGATAAAGCTAAATTGGATGGTGTTGCATCACAAGCTAACAAATTTACATTAGCAGCAGCTACTGCTTCCGCACTTGGAGGTGTAAAACAGGGTGTTAAAGTGGATGATGCTACTGGGCAAGAAGATGCACATACGAAATTGAATGCTCTTTTGGCGTCTTTGAGAACAGCAGGTGTAATCGCAACAAAATAAAGGAAGGAGGACTAAGATATGATGCTAACTATTCAGACATTGTTTAATGACCCGAACATTGTAAATGCAGTGATTCAGCGTGTCCTCCAAACGAGAAAGGACACTATCTACTGGCGGCAGTATCTTGACTTCCGCAGAACAACTACCCGTGTATTCAAAGACTACATTGGTCAGGTTACGGGTGTGATGGCCGGTTCCATCAACTCCCGTTATGGTGAAAAGCCTATCCGTGAACGTAGGAATATTGGTTCGGGATATGGCGAAATCGCCTATTTGGGTGATAGATACCAAATCTCAATCGACCGCTTGTCTGATTTACAGGACTTGATAGACAAGTATAATGCTGCCAAACCGGAAGACTAGAAGGCTGCCATGCGTGACATCGTGGACTTCATCTATGACGATTACCGTCAGGTATTGCTGGCACCACACAAGCGTATGGACATTATCGTAGGCTCTCTGTTGATGACTGGAGCAGCAAGCGTGAAGAACAAGGACGACAATGCCGGAGGAATTGACTTATTGAACATCGACTTGCCGTTCAAGTTTATCAAGCCGGACACAGAGGATAAAGACTATTTCGTCACTTACTTGCAGCAGAAACTGAATGAACTGAAATCTATTTACGGCACATTCCCCAAGATGATTATGAGCCGTGGCACATTCTTTGAATTGAAGAAAACCACCATCACCAAGCCGGACGGCTCTGTATTGGTCACTACTACTACCAAAGTGACTGGTAAGGGGCAAATTTACTTTGTAGAAAAGTTCTTAGGTAAAGATGCTGCTTAAATAATAATGCGCACCTCGTTAAGTCGGGGTGCGCTTAATATGAATATTACAAACTCCCTCCCATTGCGAGATATAAGTTTACGGCATCTTTTATTCCTTTAATCTGTTTTTGTGATATGGTTTTTATATCGTGATATTGCCTTCCAATAAATTTTATTTTTGCAGTTTTAGCATTAGAAAGTGCCTTTATTAATTCAATGTCATTATTGGAATGGATATTTTCATCACACCATTCCCATATATATCCTCCATTACCTGAATCAGTTTCTACATTATTGGGGATAAATTCATAAGCTTTATTGTCAATAGAAAATTGATATTTGCGAATGAATAACCAATCGTCAGAATAATATTGTATTCTGAGTCTAAAGTTTGATACCCCATCAATATCTTTCATAAAATAACAATATATTCCATTCTGGTTGGTATATTGGGGAGCAGATTTTGGTTTAATCCATGTTAGTTCACGTGGGTCAAATTCGTCCTTGTTAAATGTAAATAAAGAGGATATTTTTTTTACTGTTATAGAATCAATAGGATTTTGTTTTTCTTTTTTTATGTCCGATATTGTTTTTCCAATGTTATCATCTAAAGACATAACATTATTTTTTATATTGTCAAGGGTTGATTGGTTTATATACGGATTTACTTTTTCACCGTTTGAGTTGTACAGTGAGAATTTTATCGGAATATTAACAAACTCTATTCCTTGATTAGTCATATCTTTATAAACTTTTTGAGAAATGCAAAATTTTTGATATGCTTCTAAATACGCAAGGGAATCATTCTTTGAGCTTATCGTCTTAGGTTCCTCCTCCTTCTCATTGTAAGAGTTGCTGAATAATGACTTTTCTTTAACCGTTTCCACATATTTATATGACTTATTGCAACTTGAAAAAGCAAATATTGACAATATCAGAAGCAGTGTATTTTTCATGACAGTACATTTATTAACTTAAACGTTTGCAAAAATATCTCAAAAATCAATCATTTCCAATTATTTCACGACAATTATTCCGTTGTCGCATATCAAATACTTGAAATATTGCTGGATAACTTGTATTTGTCGAATTTAGCACAAATGAAAAAATAATGGAGTTTAGAGGAGATACATCTGGATTAGATGAGTTACTTGAAAGTGTAGACGATAGATATTATAATACCCTTTCTCAAATAGGGAGAGACGCCACCCGAAATGCGAAGATTAACAAGACTTATGAAAATAGGACTGGCAACTTGAATAATGCAAATGGGGGATGTGTTGTCCGTAATGGGAAAATAGTAGATATGTGGGTGGAATCAGACGGTTCTCATTCCGAAGCGGTAAGAAATACAGAGAATCTTCTGATTTATTCCGAAAAATCAAAGGATGGGCTTTATTTGGCTAACGGTCAGCCTTATGCAAGCTATGTCGAAAGTAAAGGGTTTGAAGTTATTATGACTAATGGTATCTTGTATGCAGGTAGACAAATAGAAAAAAAATTATAGATATGGCAGGCATTATTTCAAATGTAGACAGTGATGTTCAGAAGTTGCGCAAACTGAAGAACGAGATAGAAAATGTCAAAAAAGCATTGATGGGTATTAATATCAAGGTCGATATTGATATAGCTAAAGGTTTGCAATCACAGTTAACCTCCCTTTTGGGGCAATACGATACATTGGTGGATAAGATTGCGGCAGCGGAAAGAAAGATTATGCTTTCAACCAGCCGAATCAATAAGGCGACTGAAAAGATTGTTCAAGCGCAAGAACAAGTTTCTAAACCGGTAGTGATTCCGACGCAGAGTGGAAATACATCAACACAAACAAACACGGCTGAAACAGCAAGCATTCAAGCACAAGCAAAGGCTTATGATGACCTGAGAACTGAGATAAACGGTATTCTTGGCACAAGAGAAGAGAATGTCAAGAGAATGATAGATGAAATGAACGCTATCCGTTTGATTAATGTTGAAATCAAGAAAATCAACAAGTCACAAGGTGATTATTCTTCCTTGTCTTCTACTCAACAAAAACGGCTTGAACAGCTAAACAATTCCTTGCTGACGCACAAAGAGGCTTTGGCAGAGATACGGCAAACTCTGAATAATAATGTCAAGTTGGATAATGTTGCCTCCACTTCTATGAAAGGGCTGTCGCAGTCTTTGTCAAGGATGCGAATTGCTTATCGTGAACTGACGGAAGAAGAGCGTAATTCTCCCTTTGGAAAAGAACTCCTTACTTCCATTAATCAAGCTGACGCAAAAATTAAGGAGCTTGATGCGACAATAGGCAATCACCAACGCAATGTAGGTAATTATGGCAAGCAGTGGAACGGACTTAGTATGTCTATCCAACAAGTAGGACGCGAACTTCCTTCTTTGGCAGTTGGTTGGAATACGTTCTTTCTTGCCATTTCCAACAATTTACCTATTCTTGCGGATGAAATCAAACGAGCCAAAGAACAGTATAATGCACTAAAGAATAGCGGGGAAAAAGCGGTTCCGGTGTGGAAACAGGTTGCCTCTTCTTTATTCTCATGGCAGACTGCATTAACGGTTGGTATTACACTGCTTACTCTTTATGGCGATAAGGTGGTGGATTGGGTTGCAGGGCTGTTTAATGCTAAGAATGTCATGAAACCTCTTGTTGATATTCAACAACAACTAAATGACGTTCAATTAAAAGGGGTTCAAAATGCTCAATCTGAAATAACAAAGTTGGAATTATTATATAAAGCTACTCAAAATGCTTCAAAGCCTATTCGTGAAAGAAAAAAAGCTGTTGATGAGCTACAAAAATCATATCCTGATTTCTTCAAAAATCTTTCAGAAGAAGAAATTCTAACGGGAAAGGCAGCTGACGCTTATGCAAGACTTACTTCTTCGATTATTGCATCTGCACGTGCGAGGGCTGCACAGGATAAAATGACAGAGAATGCTAAAAAAATATTGGAAAATGAGGCTAAAATAACAGAAGAATATGCTAAAAGAGAAAATGCGCAACTAGAACTTGACAAACAGATTGAATTAAGAAATAAAATAGACAGAGAGGCGAATCCCGATATGTATGCAGGTCGACAAATGATGGTTGGTGCAGCTTTGAGTAAGGTCAAAGAAATAGATGAAGTCATTGCTAAACTTAGACGTGATATATACGAGCTAAATAAATCTCAAAATGAATTAGCACAAAACATAGATGTCAATGATTTGATATTCAACCCGAATGAAGATTCTTCAAAGATTGGTGAAAAAGAAAGGAAAAGACGTCAAGAAGAAGCCGAAAACCGACTTAAACAGCAAGAACAACTTGCCGAACAACTTCTTTCCCTCTGCCGTAAGAGCCAGCAGGATGAAATCAACCTCATGGCTGACGGAACAGAAAAGAAGCTGGCTCAGATTGACTTGGACTATCAGAAAGAACTGGATGCCATCCGTAAGCAAGAACAGGAATGGAGCAAGGCTAATGGTGGCAAGCTGACAAAGGAGCAGTCTGTACAAATATCCCTTTCGTATTCGCAGGCAGAAAACAAGCGTGACAAGTCAATCTCCGATGTTAACAAAGAGGAACTCGAAGCCATGAACCGCTATCTGAAGGAATACGGAACGTTCCAACAGAAAAAGGACGCCATAACAAAAGAGTATAACGACAAGATGGCCAAAGCCACTACCGAAGGCGATAAAAAGCTTCTCCAAAAGGAAATGGAAGAAGCATTATCTTCTGTGGATATGGATAAGCTCAAACAAGAAATCAACTGGGAACTTATCTTCGGTGATTTGAACAAGGTTTCCAAAAAATCACTTGAACAGGTAAAACAACAGCTAAAGACTTTCAAAAACTCCGATGAGTATAAGAACATGGCTGTCGACCAGAAAAAAGTGATTGGCGAAGCATTGAATAATATTCAGAGTACCATCATCGACAAAGGCGGTTTGCTTGGAGATTTGCCGGAGCAACTGGATGCTTTGCGCATTGCTCAAGACGAACTTAAGCAAGCGCAGGATGAGTATAACAAATCTCTCAAAAGTGGTACGGATGCCGAGAAAGAAGCTGCTCTCAAAAAGAAAAACAAAGCCGAGAAGAATGTTCAGAATGCGGAAACGAATGTAATCAGAAGCGCGGATAAGACCCAAAAAAGTTTGATAACATGAATTAGTCAAGACTTAATCTGACAGTTACGTATAAAAAGAATAAATTTGTAAC
>ENA-UAOZ01000941-UAOZ01000941.1-human-gut-metagenome-genome-assembly--contig:-NODE-941-length-14462-cov-5.256195_pt1 | contig 14462 bp, 10 predicted proteins | sample MGYA00243474_ERZ654565 | MGnify/ENA primary metagenome ERZ654565 (study PRJEB26926, sample SAMN06164854) | human gut metagenome | biome: ENVO:00009003; feature: ENVO:2100002; material: ENVO:00002003...
CTACACTTCTAGCTTCGTCGGCAGCGTCAGATGTGTATAAGAGACAGATAATAAGCAGTACTAAGATATGAAAATCTATCTTGGATATTTATGAACAATTTTAGGAGGAGATTAAAAATGTTCAAGAAAATTGCAGGTCTTTTTCTTGCAGCCGCAGTAATGTGCAGCTCAGCTGCCATCACAGCAAGCGCTGCAGAAGCAGAGGATGATGCTGCTGTTGCTGCAGCAGATCAGTCAGGCGAAGTTTCAGCTGACGGTTCTTCAGATGTTTCAGCTAACGGTTCTTCAGAGGTTGAAGCAGGCAATGTTGTTAAGTTCGATGTAAAGAAGTCAGGCTGGAATAATGTTAAGACAGTATTCTGTCACATTTGGAAGGCTGACGGTTCAGGCGATTGGCCGGATTGGCAGACAAAGAAAGAAAGATGTAAGTACGACGCTTCAACAGGTATCGCAACTTATGATCTTTCAAAGACAGGCAACACAATCTCTAAGTCAGACGGAAGAGTATACTGTGTAGTCTTCAGTGCTAACACAGGTATGCAGTCATACAACGCTATTATGAACGGTAACTGCATCGGCGACACACTTTATTGCACAGGTAATCAGCTTGAAAACCCTGAGGATTCAGAAAAGAAGGCAAACGAAGCTAAATGGGAAAACAATCCAGACTGCGGTCCTGAAAAGAAGATTACTTCAACAGGTAAAATCATCGGTTCTGCTTTCCCTGAGGGCGAATCAGATGTAACATTGTTGGCTACATACCTCGTTGCTTACTATGACGATGACGCTAAGACAAGTCATACACAGGACCTTATTAACGAACTCAAGGTTAGCCCAACAAAGGTTATGGGTGCTGTAACAGATAGACTCAACGCTATAAACAGCCCTGATAAGAATAAGATTGCTCCTGCAGTTGAGAAGATTCTCTCAGGTTGCACAGATCCTACAACAGGTAAAAAGGTTGACAAGGATCAGCTCGGCAACGCTAAGAAGACAGGTAACAAGGGTTCGAGCTCATCAAGCTCAAGCAACGGTTCAGGTTCTGCTTCTGGCTCAGGCTCAGGTTCAGCTTCAGGCTCAAGCAGTAACGGTTCAGGCTCATCAGGCTCAGGTTCTTCAAGCACAGGTGCAGTTAAGTCAGGCGTTGAAACAACAATCGTGTTCGTAATGGCAGGTCTTATGGTTTCAGCAGCAGGCGTTATGTTCCTTGCAAGAAAGAAGAGAGAAGAATAATTTAAAAGATTTTTCTTTAATCTAAGCATTTTTCGGACACTGTCGAATGGCAGTGTCCGTTTTGCTTTGCTGTTTGTGTTCGTCTTAATTGCAATTTCTGTTGATCAGCAGAAAAAATTTTAGAAATGCCTTGACAACAGCCTGTTGTTTTGCTAAAATAATAATGTTGCATCGGGATGTAGCGCAGTTTGGTAGCGCACACGTCTGGGGGGCGTGGAGTCGCAAGTTCAAGTCTTGTCATCCCGACCAATAAAGGTGGTTTTTTAACCGCCTTTTATTTTTTGCCGTTTTGTGTCAACGGTTGGAACAGAAATGTAATTCATTGTATAGATTGGCTTAAAAATGCGGATTATAATTTCTAAATTCGGCATTTCTGCTCTTTGATTTCAAAGCATTTTATGATAAAATATAAGAAAGTGGTTACAAATTGGTAACAACCGCTTTGAAATTTAAAAAAGGAGTGTTTCTTTGCAAAATGTTTTAAAAAGAATTTTTAACAAAAAGGTTTCTGCGGCAGTTCTCACGGCTGTAATGCTGTTTGTGTCGGTCTTCTCAATGTCGATGATTGCGAGTGCGGCATCGTTCTCACCAAGACTTTCTGCCCCGAGTTCAAGTAACAAGTATTATTACAGTAATTTAAATGTTTTTTATAGGTACGGTTACGGTATGCCGAACTGTACAGCATATGCTTACGGCAGAGCTTATGAGATTCTCGGCTCTGAGCCGAAGCTTTCGTGGAACAATGCAGAGCAGTGGTACGGCTACAACAAGGCTAACGGCTACTATAAGTACGGCCAGACCCCGAAGGTCGGCGCAATTGCCTGTTGGTCATACAGCTATGGCGGCGGTCATGTTGCTGTTGTGGAAAAGGTTGAAAACGGTGTGATTACACTTTCAAACTCTGCATACAGCGGTGCTAATTTTTACATTTCCACAGCGAGTATCTCCGACCCGAAGGTTGGCGGTAACAAAGGGTGGAATTTTCAGGGCTACATTTACCTTGGCAATTTCAGCAGCAGTACAAGCACTACTCAGGCTACAACCAAAAAGGTAACTTACACAACAGGTACATATAAAACAGATGTTGACGATTATCTCAATATGAGAAGCGGTGCGGGTACAAGCTATAAATCTGTAGCATCTGTTCCGAGCAATGTTACTCTTAATGTAACAAAGGTTTCGGCTTCCGGCGGTCACACATGGGGTTACACCTCGTACAACGGCAAGACAGGTTGGGTTGCTCTTGATTTTTGTACTTTTGTTTCTTCATCAACGGTACAGCCTACGACAGCAAAACCTACTGTACAGCCTACCACAGCCAAAGCTACGGTTCAGCCGACTACTGCAAAGCCAACTGTTCAGCCGACAACAGCCAAGGCCACACAGCCTGCAACAACTGTTCCTGCTGCAACAGTACAGCCGACAACGGCTAAGGCAACACAGCCGGCAGCAACTGTTCCTACCGCAGCTGTTCAGCCAACAACAGCTCCTGCATCAAACGGTGAAGTGTCGTTTGCAATCGGTGATGTAAATCTTGACGGAAGTGTTGATATTCTTGACGCAACCGAAATCAGCAAGTTTGCCATTTCCACTGCGGCACTTTCCGATGTTCAGATGAAGCTTGCGGATTTCAATCGGGACGGTGTGGTCAATGTTCTTGACGCAACAGAAATTCAGAAAACTCTTATAATCAGTTGACGATGAAAACAAAAACACGCCTTGTGTCTGCAAGGCGTGTTTTTTGCAATTGTTCGAATACAAAAAGGGTATGCCGCTTGTGCATACCCTTTAATATTTAGTATTTCATTACGATATTTACGAAAAATTCGCCGTCATTGTTGCCTGCTTCAAAAATACCGTCATAAACATCTGTTATGCTTTTCATTGAGTAAAGTCCGATTCCTTTGCCCTGATGTTTTGTTGAAGAAAATTCCTCGCCGTCCATTCTCAAGGGCTTGCCGTAGTTGTTGGTTGATACAATGTACAGACAGTCGCCTTTTATTTCGGAAGTCAGATTAAAATATCTTTTTCCTTCTTCAACTGTACAGCAACCGTCAATTGCGTTTTCAAGTATGTTGCCGAAAATACTGCAGAGGTCAACATCGAGTATCCGTGAATTTTCGGGCAAATCAATCTGCCAGTTAATGTCAACATTATTCTCAATCGCCTGTTGACGATAATGATTGAACAATGCGTTCAGCGCCTCACTCTTGCAGATTCGCACAGGTGCTGTTACAGTCAGCGAATTTTCATACTGGGCAATGTAGTCTTTCAGTGCCGAAAGATTTCCTTCATCTGCAAGCCGGCTCATAACATGAACAGAATGTTTAAAATCATGTCTTGCTTTTGATGTGTATTTTATGTACGACTGCAACGATTCTGTGTAACTTTTCTGAATTTCAAGAATGTTGTTTCGTTCTGTAAGCTTTGTTTTTTCAATAGTAGTCTTGCTGAAAATGTAGAATAATATGAATACTATAAGATACAATGCAAGCTCAAATATTGTAATGATGAATCCTTTTGCATAAACCTTTCCAACACGAATATTTGCGTAGGAAATCGGTATGGTATAGATGTTTGACACCATAAGTGCAATGGGCAAAATTGAAAACAAATACCACACCTTGCCGATATTTATGTTGTCAATCATCCATGCATAGTATTTTGTAAGCGGAACAAGCGCTCCCATTGCCGCAACCGAAAGCCCCATTTGAATCAGGCTATGTGAGGTGTTAACTCCTCGTGAGATTTCTTCCTGAAAAAATGAGTTGATAAAATATGCATACAGCGAAAAGAATGAAATCAAACAGCACACACTTATAAAAACAAACAAACAGCGTGCTGTTCCGGCCTTTGTAACGCTTTTAATAAGGAAGAAAAATATTACAAGGTCGGGGAAGAGAACAAAGTTTAAATTCTGAATGTCAAAAGCCGTCATCACAATTGACGAGAGAGAACCGAGTATGATAAATGAACACAAAAAGAGCGTTACTATCTTTGAAATCGGGTATTTTAATTGATTTTTTAATGGTAAAAGGCAGAATAAACTTAACGGTATTATTATGGCAAAGCTGAACAATGTCTGAAAAAAATTTACGAGTGTGTTCATATTCACCTCCGCTGGTTTTCTCTGATTTTTTTGAACATATATTCACGGATGCTCTGTTCAATCCGAGTTTTTTCACGAATTTTAATCGGGAATCTTTCACCGTTGCCTGTAACACATACAGATCCTTCAATGTCCTTTATGTAATTGGCATTTAGCACGATTCCCCTGTTTACGGGTATGAAACGGTTGTCGTTGTCTGCAAGCTTGAGAAACTCTGCAATGGTCATTCGTGTGCGATATCTAAGTCCCGAAACAACACCTATGTTGATATAATGTGCATCGGATTCAACAGAAACAATTTCCTTAAGCGAAATCAGCGTGTTTCGACGGTCACAGACAACTTCAATGTATTTTGAATTATCCGATACATATGACGAGGCATCATCAAGTACCTTGTAAATCTGCTCAGCTTTGTAGGGTTTTGTTATGTAATGAAAAGCGTGAACGGAAAATGCCTGCATCATAAAATCGGGGCTTGTTGTGACAAATACAATAAGAATATCACGGTCTTTTTCACGAAGCTTTTCAGCCACGGCAATGCCGTTCATTTTCTCCATAAAAATATCTACAAAGGCTATTTTGTAGGTGTTTTCCTTGAATGGATTGAAAAAAGCTATTCCGTCAGGAAAACAATCAATCTGCACATTTTGCTTGTGTTCGCCAAAATATGCGTTGCAGATTGAGTAGAGAATGTCTGCCTGAGGCTTTTCGTCGTCAATAACTGCAATTTTCAAGATATCGCCTCCTTTGAAATAATTTAATTCGGAGCAATGATTAACTGCACTTAGATTATACCATAAATTTGAAAAATATTATATCCGATTGTCATATGTTTTTGCCAAAAGATTGATGTTTGTGCCAACTTGTTGAAATGTTGCATTAAATTGGCTATTATTGAGGTGATGAAAGCGAAACACGAAAATTGCGGTGTTTCCGTAAATCAAAATCGGAAAGTAAAAAATATCGGAAAGAGGTAATCAACTATGAAAAAAATCAAGAAGTTAGCTTTATTGCTTGCAATTTGTATGGTAGGTACAGTAGGTCTTGTAGGTTGCGGTAATGACGGTGACTCGTCAAGCAAAAACGAAAGTTCGGCATCACAGACTGCTGACGACAATGCAAACAGCGCAGATGACAGCGCCGCTGATTCAAAGGACGGCGATTCATCGGCAAGCGTTGTAGGTACTTGGACTGTAACAGCAATTGAGGGTACGGACGGTACAGCCGTTTCAATTGATGACTACGCAACAGCAAACGGTGTTGAACCCGAAACTTTGAAATGTACATACACATTTGCAGATGACGGTACATTCTCAGGCGAAATGAGCGGTGTGACTGTTTCGGGCAATTACACATTTGAGGGTACAGATCTCGTTATGACAGTAGGCGAACAGCAGTTTAACTACACATATGACGCTGACAATGATATGCTCAAATACACAGATCCTAACACAGGCCTTTCAAGCTATTGCGAAAGACAGCAGTAATTGTAATCTAATCCTAATTTCCTAATACTACACTACACAAAACAACCGCTCACCGAAAGGTGGGCGGTTATTTCTGTTTGATGACATGATTGTTATTCTTTTGTGTCATTACTTACTCACCGTTAATTTACTTTATTTGTCGGAGTTCCGTTCAGAAAATTTTTGATGTTGTCCGAAACTATGCCCATAAGGCGTTCTCTGGTTTCAACGGGCGCCCATGCGATGTGGGGGGTGATGATGCAATTTTTTGCACCCATAAGAATGCAGTCCTCAACCATAGGCTCAACCTTGAGAGTGTCGATTGCCGCACCGCCGAGGTGACCGCTTTCGAGTGCCTCAAGCAAATCTTCTTCAACCATAACACCGCCTCTTGCCGTGTTTACGAACAATGCACCCTGTTTCATTTTGGCAAAGGCATTTTTGTCAAACATATTCTCCGACTGTGTATTTAGCGGACAATGAACGCTTACAATGTCGCTTGTTTCAAGAAGTTCGTCTAATGAAACATCTTTGATTCCGTCAATATTTTTCGGAGTTCTGCTCGATGCGATTACATTCATATCAAAAGCATTTGCAATTTTTGCAACAGCCTTTCCGATGTTTCCGAGTCCGACAATGCCGAGTGTTTTGCCTGCAAGTTCATTCAGCGGATATACAAACGGTGAAAAAGTTTTGCTTCTTTTCCACTTGCCGTCCTGAACAAACCGATTGTATTCCGCAGTGTGATTGAAATGTTCAAGAATGAGTGCAAATGTGTGCTGTGCAACCGCATTTGTTGAATATGAACCTGCGTTGCAGACGGTTATGCCGTTTTTGATGCAGTAGTCAAGGTCAATGTTGTTGTAGCCTGTTGCAAAAAGTCCTATATATTTCAGATTTTTCGCAAATCGCATTGTGTGCGAATCAAGCAGAGTTTTGTTGCACACAACGATATCTGCATCTGCAATTTTCTCCGCAACTTCTTCATATTTCAAAAGACCGAACGACTCAACCTCGCCGAACCGATTAAGCACATCGGCATTTACAATATCGTCAAGAACAGTCTGTGCGTCTGTTAAAACTATTTTCATCTTATCACCTCGTTTTTTACTGACTATAGTATATACCGAAAATTTTTTCCTTGCAATCCAAATCGAAATTTTGTATAATATTTGTGCATAAATTGAAAGGAACGGTATGTTAATGTATAAAAATTATCTTTTTGATTTGGACGGAACTTTGCTTCCCATGGATATGGAAAAATTCGTAAAGCTGTATTTTTCATCGCTCTGCAAGCGTTGCACTCCTGTTATAAAAATCGAACCTGACGCCCTTATAAAGGCGATGTGGGCAGGTACTGACGCTATGACAAAGAACGATAACAGCCGTACAAACCGTGAAGTTTTCTGGGAAACAGCGGGCAAAGTCAGCGGTGCCGACCTTGAAAAGTTTGATGACCTTTTTACCGATTATTACGAAAACGAGTTTATCGTTCCGAAAGATGCTACAAGCTTTACTCCTTATGCAAAGAAAAGCATTGATTTCATAAAGAAAAACGGCGGCAGACTTATTGCCGCAACAAATCCGATTTTTCCGTTTGTTGCAACAAAACGCAGACTTGAATGGGCAGGAGTTTCTCCCGACGATTTTGAACTTGTTACAACATACGAAAACTTTGGCTGCTGCAAGCCGAATCTCAAATATTTTGAAGAAATCTGCAAAAAGCAGGATATCAAGCCCGAAGACAGCATTATGATCGGCAACGATGTTGACGAGGATTTGTGCAGCGCAAAACTCGGCTTTGATACATACCTTATTACCGACACAATTGTGAACAGAGATAATAAGGATTATTCAGACTACAAAAACGGCAGTTTTGAGGAATTTTACAAAGATTTTCTCAAAGGCGATTAAATATGATTATATTGTGCGGTCAGACGGCATTTTGCTTTGTCTGACCGCTTTTTCTGTGTGCATTTAATTTTACTTTTACAGAATACCTTTTAATGCCTTAAATGAAATAAAAAAATAGTCGAATGTGGTATTATGTGATGTGATACAGGTTATCAGACGGGATTTATTTTGTTTTATATCTTAATTAAGCAGGTGAATGAATTATGTCAGAAGTAATCAGAATTTTTGTTGAAAAAAAGGATGGCTTCAATGTTCTTGCAAAGCAGACGCTTTGGGACATCCGCCACAACCTCGGTATGAAGTCTGTCGAAGATCTTCGTTACATTGTGCGTTACGATCTTGAGGGACTTACTAAGGAAGAATATGACAAGGCGAAAACCATTGTTTTGTCAGAGCCTAATGCCGATGTAATTTATGAAGAAACTCTCCCGATTGAGGACGGCTGGAAGGTATTCGCAATGGAGTATCTCCCCGGTCAGTACGATCAGCGCGGCGACTCTGCCGAGCAGTGCGTTCAGCTCCTTACTCAGGGCGAGCGCTGTAAGGTTCTCACAGCAAGAGTAATTGCTCTCAAGGGCAATATTACAGATGAAGAGCTTGTAAAGGTTGAGGAGTACCTCATCAACCCTGTTGAAAGCCGTCTTGCATCTCTTGAAAAACCAAAGACTCTTGATATGGAAATTCCGGTTCCCGAAAATGTTAAGAGGGTAGAGGGCTTCAACGGCTGGAATGACGATGAGATGCAGAAGTATTACGATTCAATGGGCTTTGCAATGACACTTGCAGACCTCAAGTTCTGCCGTGATTACTTCAGAGATACAGAGCACCGTGATCCGTCGGTTACAGAACTTCGTGTAATTGACACATACTGGTCGGACCATTGCCGTCACACAACATTTCTCACAAGACTTGAAGAGATTGAGATTGAAAAGTCTGCTCTCGGCAAGGTTATCGAGGACGCACTCAGCGAGTATTATGCAACCCGTGACGAGGTTTACGGCAAGGATACAAATAGAATCGTTTCACTTATGGATATGGCTCTCATCGGTATGAAGTCACTCAAGAAAAAGGGACTCATTCCCGACCTTGACGAAAGTGAAGAAATCAATGCCTGCTCAATTCAGGTTCCCGTTACTATAGATGGAAAAACAGAACAGTGGCTTGTTCAGTTCAAGAACGAAACTCACAACCACCCGACAGAAATCGAGCCTTTCGGCGGTGCCGCAACCTGTCTTGGCGGTGCAATCCGTGATCCGCTTTCAGGTCGTTCATATGTATATCAGGCTATGCGTGTTACAGGCTCGGGCGATCCGACAATTCCTTTCAAGGATACAATGCACGGCAAGCTCCCTTCACGCAAAATTACAACAGGTGCCGCTCAGGGTTACAGCTCATACGGTAACCAGATCGGTCTTGCAACAGGTCAGGTAACCGAGCTTTACGATCAGGGCTATGTTGCAAAGAGAATGGAAATCGGTGCTGTTATCGGTGCATCTCCAAAGGAAAATGTTATCCGTGAAACTCCTCTTCCCGATGATGTAATCGTGCTTCTCGGCGGAAGAACAGGCCGTGACGGCTGCGGCGGTGCAACAGGCTCTTCAAAGGCTCACGATGAAAACTCAATCGAAACCTGTGGTGCAGAGGTTCAGAAGGGTAATCCTCCTACAGAAAGAAAAATTCAGCGTTTGTTCCGCAATCCCGAAGTTGCAAAGCTCATCAAGAGATGTAACGACTTCGGTGCAGGCGGTGTTTGCGTTGCTATCGGTGAACTTGCCGACGGTCTTACGGTTGACCTCGACAAGGTAACAAAGAAATATGACGGCCTTGACGGTACGGAGCTTGCTATATCCGAAAGTCAGGAAAGAATGGCTGTTGTTCTCGATAAAAAAGATGTTGACAAGTTTATTTCACTTGCATCAAAAGAAAACCTTGAGGCTACAGCCGTTGCGGTTGTAACCGAAAGTCCTCGTCTTACAATGAACTGGAGAGGCGACACAATCGTTGACCTCAGCCGTGAATTCCTCAACACAAACGGTGTTACTCAGGTTGCCAAGGCTTATATCGAGGCTCCGAAGTGGGAGGGCTGCTACCGTAAGGTTGCTCCCGCAAAGCTTAAAGATATGCCTGCTGACGAGGCATTCCTTGAAAATATGTCAAGACTTGAAGTTTGCTCACAGATCGGTCTTGCAGAAAGATTTGACGCATCAATCGGTGCGGCTACGGTAATTATGCCGTTCGGCGGTAAGAATCAGCTCACTCCTCAGGAGGCTATGGCTGCAAAGATTCCGCTTGAGAAGGGCGAAACAGACGATGCAACGGCAATGAGTTACGGTTATATCCCCGGTGTTTCACGCTGGAGTCCGTTCCACGGCTCGGCTTATGCAGTTGTTGAATCGCTTTCAAAGCTGCTTGCAATCGGCGCAAACCCGATGACAGCAAGACTTACATTCCAGGAATATTTTGAAAGACTTAAAGATGTTCCTTCTCGTTGGGGCAAACCTGCCGCAGCACTCCTCGGTGCTATGCAGGCTCAGCTCAAGCTCGGACTTCCGTCAATCGGAGGTAAGGACAGTATGTCGGGTACATTTGAGGATATTGATGTTCCGCCTACACTCGTAAGCTTTGCTGTTGCAATGACAAAGGCATCAAAGACAATTTCAACAGAATTTAAGAACGCAGGTTCAAAGGTTATCTTTGTTCCCGTTCCCGAAAATAAAGAAACACTTATGCCTGTATGGGATAAGCTTATCGAAATGTACAACGCTGTTTATGCTCTCTGCGAGGACGGCAAGGTGCTTTCTGCGTCGGTTGTTAAAGAGGGCGGTACTGCCGCAAGCGTATGTAAGGCTTGCTTCGGTAACGGCTTTGGCTTTAAGTTTGCAAACGAACTCACAAATGACGAGCTTTTCGCTCCGCTTTCGGGTTCGCTTGTTATCGAACTTGCAGACGGTGCAGAGCTTTCAAACGATGTTCTTCACTATGACCTCGGTACTGTTACGAACGATGCAAAGATTGCGGTAAACGGCAAGGAAATCGAACTTTCCGCACTCCTCGAAAAGTGGACTGCTCCGCTTGAAAAGGTATTCCCGACAAAGGCTGAAGTGCCTGAAATCGAAGTTGATGTTCCGCTTTACAGCGAGAGAAATACATCTTCACCTGCAATCAAGACTGCAAAGCCTACTGTATTTATCCCTGTATTCCCGGGTACAAACTGCGAGGTTGATACGGCAAGAGCATTTGAAAAAGCAGGTGCAAATGTTGAAATGCTCATCGTCAAGAACCTTTCTTCAAACGATATCGAGGAAACAATTGACGAAATGGAAAAGCTCATTGCAAAGTCACAGATGATTATGCTTCCGGGCGGTTTCTCAGGCGGTGACGAGCCTGACGGTTCAGGTAAGTTCATTGCAACAACATTCCGCAACCCGAGAATTGCAGAGCAGGTTAACAACCTTCTCAAGAATCGTGACGGTCTTATGCTCGGTATCTGTAACGGATTCCAGGCTCTTATCAAGCTCGGACTTGTTCCTTACGGCGAAATCAGAGAGCTTAAAGCAAATGATCCGACGCTCACATTCAACACAATCGGCAGACATATTTCACATATGGCTTACACAAGAGTTACTTCCGTTAAGTCGCCGTGGTTTGCAAATGTCAACGCAGGCGATGTGTTTGCTGTTCCCGTGTCACACGGTGAGGGCAGATTTATGGCTGATGTTGAAACTGTAAAAGAACTTGCAAAGAACGGTCAGATTGCAACACAGTATGTTGACCTTGCCGGCAACCCAAGCAGCGACATTGAGTTCAACCTCAACGGTTCTGTTTGTGCAATTGAGGGTATCACATCACCTGACGGCAGAGTTCTCGGTAAAATGGGACACAGCGAGAGAAAGGGCGAAAACCTTTACAAAAATGTTCCGTTCGCAAAAGACCAGCAGATTTTTGAAAGCGGCGTAAAATACTTCAAGTAATTTATAACCGAATATTTTATATAAAAACTAAGGACATCCGTTTTTCGGATGTCCTTGTTGTTTGTGCGGTATAGTACGCAATAATATTGTATTGTTATTGTAGCGGCTAACGGGGGACGGCGACACGCCGTTAATAGATGCCTTGAACGGTGACTTCGCCTGAATTGATAAGTTTGGTGGTTTTGTCGGGAAGCTCGGCAATAAGCTCGCCGTTACGGTTAATTCCTACGGCTTTGGCTTTTACGGATCTGCCGTTGCGGCTGAATGTTATGGTTCTGCCGATTGTTGCGCAAAGGCTTGTGTATTCTTTTAACGCAGTGTCGGAGAGTTTTAAACCGTTTTTGATAAATTCTTCCTCAATGTGATTAAGTACACTGGCAAAGAATTTGTTCTTGTCAAAATGACCGCCTGTTGCAAGATAAATTGAAGTTGCCTTTTCTTTGATGTCATCGGGAAAATCCTGAGTATCGGCATTGATTCCGATGCCTGTAATTACATATTCAACGGCGTCAAATTCGGCACTCATTTCGGTTAGAATACCGACAAGCTTTTTCTTGCCGATGATGATATCGTTCGGCCATTTGATACGGCAGTCAAGTCCTGTGAACTCTCTGATTGCCTTGCAGACTGCAAGACCTGCAAGAGGGGTGATTGACGATACCTCTGACGGGGCAATCTTAGGTCTTAACAAGAATGAAAAGGTGATGCTGTCATCCTTTTTTGCTTTCCAAACTCTGCCGAGCCTGCCCTTGCCCTGAGTTTGTTCTCTGGCAACGACAACCGTGCCGTTTTCGCAGCCGTCTGCGCCAAGCTTTTTGAGGTAATCGTTTGTTGAACCCACCTCGTCAAGGACGATGAGGTTTTTGCCGATTACAGAGGTTTTCAGGTATTTTTCTATTGCAGACTCGTTGAGGTGCGGGGGATAGGCAACAAGGCAGTATCCGCGGTTTGTTACAGAGTCGATTTTGTAACCCTGTTCCTTGAGATTGTTCATCGCTTTCCACACAGCCTGCCTTGACACACCAAGCTGTTCGGAAATTTCACTGCCCGAAACATAACCGTCTGTTTTTGTTAAAAGTTCAAGAATTTTCTTTTGCATAACATCACCGATTTTAAAATATAATGTAAAAAATTACGGACGATTCTAAACAAAATCGCCCGTTTTTGAATGTTAATTATTTTGTGCGGTTCTTCTGAACAACATCGACTACTCTTACAATAACAGGGTTTACGATAAGGTTTACGCCAAGTTCAATAATGAAATTGATACCTGCAAGTGAAATAAGAGCATAGTAAACAATGTCTGTGCCGCCTGCCCATACTTCGAGAACAGGTCTGAAGAAGAGAAGTAAGCCAAGAATAAAGATGCCTGTGTTTACAATAGGTGAAACAATGCCTGCAAGTGCGGCTGCAACAATTGAGTTCTTTTTACTTATTGCACGGTAAACAACACCCGAGCAAAATCCTGCGGCTGTACCTTTAAGCATACAAACTACAATGCACATAAACGGATTTGCGTTCCATACCATTGCACCGCCGAGATCAACGCCGAAGATGCACATGAGAACTACAACCGCGCTGAATACCGCTCCGAGATATGCGCCTGCACCCTTGCCGTAAATAGCCGCACCGATTACAATCGGGATAAGTGCAAGTGTGATTGATACGGGTTTCATCGGGAAGAAGCTTGCAAGTACCTGTACAACAATGATGAGCGCTGTAAGAATTGCAAGTCCTACAAGTTTGTAAGTCTTTTGTGTTTCTGTCTTATTCATAAAAAATTCCTCCTGCTGTTTCCCTGCTCATTTTCCGCAGGTGAAACGCAAATAATATTTACAAGGGGAGAACCCCATTGCATCAAATTGATAATTCAAAAACAAGTTGTATATTAAATTGTCTTTATTTTTTATTTCTCCCGTAAATAATTTTGAGTCCGTCAAGAATAATATTCTCATCAAAGATAATATCGTGACGGCAGTTTTTGATTGCAAGCGGAGCAAGACCGCCTGTTGCAATAACCTTGCATTCTTTCCTGCATTCCTCGGTAAACATATCAACCATTCCGTCAAGCATACAGGCTGTTCCGAACATAATTCCCGAACGAATGCAGTCGGATGTGTTTGATGAAATTACCTTCTTTGGAGCTTTCATATCAACCGATGACAGCAATGCACCGTGATTTGTGAGTGCGTCAAGCGAAATTCCCATACCGGGGGCAATTGCACCGCCGTGATACGCGTTGCTTGCGTCAACATAGACAATTGCGGTTGCTGTTCCCATAAAAATCATAATGAGAGGACCGCCGTATTTTTCACACGCTCCCACACAGCCCGCAACGATATCTGCGCCCAAGGTTTCGGGATGCTCAATCTTGATGTCAAGACCTGTCTTGAGTCCCGGACCTATGAGCAGACTTTTTTTGCCTGTAACGGTCATAATCGCACTTCTGAGGTTATATGTAAATTTCGGAACAACAGAGCTTATAATAGCGCCGTCAATGCTTTTTGCGTCGATGTTGTAAATCTGCAAAAAAGTGTAAAGCTCAACGGCAAGCTCGTCGCTTGTTTTGTTTTCATCGGTTGAAAAACGGAGTTTGAATTTTAAATTATCTCCGTCAAAAATACCGAGCTTGACATTGGTGTTTCCGACATCGGCCGCAAGCAGCATTACTGTTCCCTCCAAACGGTTTTCATAAATAAGCTCTTACAAAAGTTTAGATTTAATCGTACTTTACTTTGCTTATTATCTGTCTCTTATACACATCTCCGA
>ENA-UAOZ01000962-UAOZ01000962.1-human-gut-metagenome-genome-assembly--contig:-NODE-962-length-14198-cov-5.045252_pt1 | contig 14198 bp, 8 predicted proteins | sample MGYA00243474_ERZ654565 | MGnify/ENA primary metagenome ERZ654565 (study PRJEB26926, sample SAMN06164854) | human gut metagenome | biome: ENVO:00009003; feature: ENVO:2100002; material: ENVO:00002003...
CTGCTTCTTCATCATCTGTCAGGAAGCATCCACCAGCACTACCAGTAATAATCTTGTTTCCATTAAAGGAAATCGTATTATACTTTCCAAATGTGCCAGTCTGTACTCCCTTATATGTAGCTCCCATAGATTCTGCAGCATCTTCTACCAGAATTGCATTATGTTTCTTGATAACGGCATTTAATTCGTCTACTTTTCCTGGTGTTCCATAAAGGTGAGCAACTACTACTACCTTCGTATCCGGATAAATTTCAAATGCTTTTTCAAGTGCCACCGGGTCCATATTCCATGTGTCATATTCCGTGTCAATGAATACCGGTTCACCGCCCTCGTAAACAACAGGATTTACAGTGGCATCAAAAGTCATATCTGAACAAAAAACTTTCTTTCCTTCCAATGCACCATGTCCAACTTTTGGCATACCATATGCTTCAATACCAGCTAATTTCATAGCAAGATGCAATGATGCTGTTCCGGCAGATAATGCAACTGCATGTTTGCATCCAATATATTCACATGCCATTCTTTCAACTTCGTTGATATTTTTTCCAACTGTGGACATCCAGTTTGTTTCATACGCTTCTTTCACATATTCAATTTCCGGACCATGCATAGTCGGACTGCTCAACCAAACTTTTGATTCAAATTTTTCAAAATTATTGTTCTCTTTAAACATATGTAATTACCTCTTTTATATCGCTCCATGTTGTGGTTATTCTTTATGCAATCTCTTTGTTTACCTCTTCTGGTGTCTTAAATGTTGGTACAACACTTCGGAGAGCTTCTTTTGCAATCAAATCATCACCTGTATCACAGGCATCTCTAAGAACTTTGATTTTTTTATAAATCTCTTCTTTATTTAAAGCTGTATCTCTTTCAATAAAAATCATGCTATTATCGGTTTTATCCAGTTCCTCTGTTTTAACCAATAACTCCTCATACAGTTTTTCTCCCGGTCTTAATCCCGTTTCAATAATTTCAATTCCCTGGACACCAGATAAACGGATCATATTTTCCGCCAGATCCATAATCTTAACTGGCTGTCCCATATCTAGAACAAATAATTCTCCGTTGTTTGCAATCGCTCCACTCTGAAGAACAAGCTGTGATGCTTCCGGAATTGTCATGAAATACCTGATGATTCTCTTGTCGGTAACTGTGACAGGACCACCGTTAGCAATCTGACGTTTAAACAACGGAATAACTGATCCTGCACTGCCCAATACATTTCCAAATCGTGTAGCACTGTATTTTACTTTTCCATGTGTACTTGCACTCTGCACAATCATTTCACACATTCTCTTTGTCGCACCCATAACATTGGTTGGATTGACTGCTTTATCTGTGGATACCATCATAAAGCGTTCTGCTCCATATTCCTCGCAAAGCTCTACCAGATTCTGTGTACCAAACACATTGTTATAGATAGCTTCTACACAGTTATGCTCCATCAGAGGAACATGTTTATGAGCTGCCGCATTAATAACAATCTGTGGATGGTACTTTTCAAATACCCGTTCAAGTGCTTTTCTATGTGTAATAGAGCAAATTTCAATCTGTAAATCTAAGCTATTTCCATACTCTATTTTCAATTCCTGCTGAACGTCATAAGCTCCATTCTCATAAATATCCAAGATAATGATTTTCTTCGGCTGCATTTTTGCCAACTGTCTGCACAACTCAGAACCAATAGAACCACCGCCACCAGTGATCAGCACAATTTTGTCCTTGTAGTATGCATTTGTTCTTTCATCAGAAACTACCAGTGGTTTTCTGAATAAGAGTTCTTCAATATCAAACTCTCTAAGATGTCTTTTCCCTCCTGCTGCATACACAGTCGGATAATCATATACTTTCAATTTATATCCGGCATCTTTGTAATAATCATAAAGTGCCTTCTTTTTCTTAGCGTCCATTGATGGGATTGCAAAAATAATTTCCTGTACCTCAAATTCTCCCAAACGCTTAAATGTTGCTTCATCTTCAGACCATACAGGAATACCATGTATATCTCGTCCAACTTTTTCTCTATTAATGTCAATGAAGCATCTTGGTATATATGCTGCTTCAGCATTATTCAAAAGTTCTTCTGCCAGACTTACACCAACTCGTCCCGCACCGATAATTGCAACTTTGATCTTCTGTACTTCCTTTTCATTTCCTGCTTCAATTCCAGAAAATGTATGTAATAATATAGAAAGGATTTTTCCTCTCGTAGTTTCCTGATTTCCACATTTGTATGCATAGCGGTACATCATACGAAGTGCCAATGCTCCTAAGAGATTCAAACTAACCAATGAAAGCAATCTAGCAAATGTAATTTTTTGAACTGGAAGCAGGAGTTCCAACCCCAGATACGCTATAAAAGCGATAGAATCAGTAAATAACAAGCGGATATAGCATTGAATCCCACCATATCTCCATACTTGTCCATAAATTTTACCCAAAAGACGTGTTGCAAAAATACACAGGACAGATAAAGCAACTTGCTGAAAAATTCCAACAGGCGATAATTTATCCATTCCTCCATATAAGACTAAAAGAATTATTGCTACTACTGCATATACAACCAAGTCGTACCCGACAAGCATCCAGCGTATATTCGGCGTACTTTGGTTTGTACGGTTCATATCCATATTTTTTTCATTTGATTGACTATTCATTGTGTACCCCCCCCCACAAAAACCGGGGCGGTTTCTTCCTTTCACTTTTTATTTTTTCACTGTTTGCTTGTAAGTGGTGTAAACAAAACAGTTCCCTGCTCTGTTTCAGTGCCAATTTCAAGTGCGCTCGTCGATTTCACAATCGTTCCAGATCTTAATGTACAGCCATCTCCAATAAAGCTATATGACTCCACTACTGTATTGGCACCTACAACCGTTGCCTGACCGATAGTGCTTCCACAACCAACAACTGCTCTCGGCTCAACAATGCAACCAAGCATTAAGTTAGCTGATGGAGAAATTGTAGAATCCATATGGGCTAAAACTGGAATATTATAAAGTGCTTCTAATTTCTTGTTCCATTCAAGTCTTTCTACTCCATCATCACATGCCGCTATTGCATATCTATATTCTGGATAAAAAGTTTCTACTTCTTCCAGTTTTCCAATAGCACCTTCTCTGTCGTTATCTACAAAGGAGATTGCCTCAAAGCAGCCCATTGACTCTGCTATTTCCTTTACATAATCTCCATATCTTTTAGAGGCAACAATCAATAATTTCTTTCCCATTCTCAACACTCTCCTCATACGTTAAAAATATTTTTCTTCTTATTTAAATAGGACGTTTCTCTAACACGACAACTAGCCTGTGAATGTTCTTTTTGAAGAGCATCCGCAGGCTAGGTCAAACCTCCTTATCATAATTTTTCAGCTTATAGTGTGGGTCAAAATAAGCATCCAAGAAACCATTCACTTTTCGCAGTTTCGCAACTTACTCGACACAACCATACAGAAAAATTATCATAACAAAATTCGACTAAGCCAGCGAAACCCTTGTAAAATCAAGGTTTTTCTTGGTTGTCCCTATTATACCGCTATCTCCTTTTAACACATTGAAGAACTGTGGGAATTCGTCCAGCGAGGTTTTGCGGATGAAGTTTCCGATTCCCTTGCCGGAACCTTTTTCGCTGCCGATGACACGTGGGTCATTCTCCATTTTGAACATGAGACCATCGCTGACACGGTTCTGTTTCATCAGTTCTTTTTTGCGCTCCTCTGCATCCATATACATGCTTCGAAACTTGTAAATCTTAAATTTTCTTCCGTTCTTTCCGACACGGTACTGGGAAAAGAAGATCGGACCCGGCGATTTGATATAGATTGCCGGGGCAACAAACAGGAAAATGATTCCTGTCATAAGGCAGCCGACGAGGCCGCCGCAAATATCCATGATTCGTTTCAGCACAAGCTGACCGGCGCTTGCCATATTGATGCAGGTTGTGATCACGGTGTAATTGCCCATATGCTCTACGGTCTGGTTTTTGCCCTGCATCTCGTTCACGTCTGCAATTTTCACATGGATGGTAATTCCCATTTCGGTAAAGGCATCAAAGATTTTTTGCGGAATTTCTCTGCCTGCCGGTAGGACAATCAGCACTTCGTCGAACCACTCACGGCAGACGTATTCGGCTACATCTGAAAGGCTGGATACAACCGGTACTCCATGAACGCTGCGTCCGGTTCCATCCTGATCCACAAGAACAATGCCCTTTGGGTGAACACCGCTGTATTCAAAATCCAGCATGTTTTTCACAACGGACTGTGACTGTTTTTCGGTTGTCAGGATCAGCAGGGAGCGGCCGTTATGTTCTCCTTCGCCGCGTTTTTTCAGAACTACTTTCCATACTGCACGCACCAGATAGGAAATGATGCCATAAAGCAAGCCGGTCAGAATAATCGTCGCTCTGGAAAACTGATCCCCTTCCTGAATGAGGAACAAATAGAACACACCAAGAACGATGATGTATACCATGTTTTTAATTGTTTTTCCGCTTTCTGCCAGATAACCGCGCTTCAGAACGTTCTTGAAGGAATCATCAAAGAACATGATCATCAACTGGATCAGCGCGAATACGATGGCTTCATTTCGGTAAATGGCATTTTCATACGGATTCAGACTGTGATGTCTCAGAAAATAGCCCATAACAAAAGCAAGCTGAAGACAGATCATGTCAAGAATCATGAAATCCAGATGCTTCAGCCATCCTGTGGATAGTTTTTTGTACATACCTTTCTTTCCTGTCGTATTTCTTTTTCACTTCGTAACTTTATGCCAGTTTACATGGTTTTTCTTTATGTCTGTGTTACCATTTCCGTCATTTGCTGTTATTGTTTTTGTAAGTACTCAGAACCCAATCTCGATTCTACTTACGCAACATCTCAATGTTGCTTCTCGCCATATAAAATTTCTGAAAAACCGCTCCTTCGTGCAAACATGATTCGCAATTTTTCTTTTATTTCGCATGGCTCTGAATCGTTATCATTTTTTTGTAATTTCTGTATTGATTATTTGTTTTTGTATTACCATTCTGTCAAAAATCAGTTCTGTATTTGGCTTTCATGCATTGGCAGTTACTTATCTGTGATAAACACGAGATAATTTCTTTATCTTAAATATTTTAGTTCATCTCCATTTGTTTGTAAAGGGGGTTGCAACAATTTTGTATATATTTTTTTCATATTTTGTTTATATATTACCAGAGTCAAAAGCTCAAAAAACCTTTTGACCCAAACATCTTTCTATATTACCGCATTATTTCATAACATCCAGGATTTGAAGGGTTTTCATTTTCTTTTCCACATAGCGATGCAGATAAGCGCGCAGCAGCCGCTCCAGCTCGTCCAAGATATCCTTATTTACCGTGAATCCATACAGTTTTTCCGTCGGTGATGCGATGATGTAGCGGCATGCCAGTACAGTAGCGGGCTGCAGCGGCCATGGGTCTTTGATGGTCCGTCCGCATTCCGGACAGTAGATGGCACTGTCGCGCAGGGAGAAAACGGTCAGGTTTTCTTTCGTGCCGCACTCCATGCAGGAGAACATCTGCGGCGCTTCTCCATTGATTGTGATCGTGCGCAGCTCAAAAATGCACCGGATCAGGCGGAGATCCTGCCTGCCCCGGCGTATGGCGTTCACGGTCACGTACAGAAGATTCAGCATCTGGGTTTCATCGTTTCCTTCTTGGCTGAAATATTCTGCCAGCTCAAGGAAATAGAAACCGTAGTAGACACCGGGCTGCATCTGGGCGAGGTCGAGAAAGTATTCTTTGACGTTTGCGCCGGAAAGGGTGTAGCTGTCCCGTCCCTCGTAAACCTGAAATTCACCGAAGACGAATGGGTTGGAGACAGCCATCAGGGGGCTTTTCATGCGACGGGCACCGCGCGCGAAGGCGGTGATTTTCCCAAGCTCACGGGTCAGGATCACGACGCGCTTGTCATACTCTCCGACCGGCGAGGCGGCTAATACCATTCCACTGACTATAATCGGCTCCCGCATGCCTTCTCTCCCCCTTCTTCCGTTGTTTTTTACTGCTTTTACTGTTTTTTCTGAAATTCACTCGCTGCACGTATTTGAAAGCGTTTTGAAATCAAGATCCTAGAGCTCCAGCTTTTTCTTATCATACCCAAAGTTCTTCACCAGGAAATCGCTGTCTCTCCAATCTTTTTTAACTTTAACCCAGAGCTTCAGGTTGACTTTCTGCTCCAGCATCTGCTCCAGCTCATACCGCGCGTTGCTTCCGATCTTCTTGAGCATCGCGCCCTGTTTTCCGATGATGATGCCCTTGTGGGAATCGCGCTCGCAGATGATGGTCGCATCAATATCAACGATTTTTCCGTTCGGGCGGTCTTTCATCTGGTCGATGACAACGGCGATGCCGTGCGGGATCTCTTCGTTTAAGGCGTACAGTGCTTTCTCGCGGATGATCTCAGCCACGATCTGTCGCATCGGCTGATCGGTGATGGTGTCCTCATCGTAGAACTGCGGGCCGTACGGCAGATATTTGAAGATGCTCGGAATGATGTCATCGGTGTTCTGATGGCGGAGTGCCGAGCACGGAATGATCTCGGCAAACTGGAACAGCTTGCGGTACGTATCGATGAATTCCAGGATTTTATCTTTCTCCACGGTATCGGTCTTGTTGATAATGAGGATGACCGGCGCATTGACTTTCTCCAGGATCTCTGCGATATGGCGCTCTCCTGCTCCGATGAAGTTGCTCGGCTCTACCAGCCAGAGAATCACATCGACTTCTTTTAACGTTTTCTCGGCTACATCGACCATGTACTCGCCGAGCTTATTTTTCGCCTTGTGGATACCCGGTGTGTCGAGGAACACGATCTGTCCCTCGTCACACGTATAAACGGTCTGGATGCGGTTGCGGGTGGTCTGCGGTTTCTTGGATGTAATCGCAATCTTCTGTCCGATCAGGTGGTTCATCAGCGTGGATTTTCCCACGTTCGGACGGCCGATCAGGGCTACAAAGCCGGATTTATAATTTGCATTGTTTTCCATTGCTGTCTTTTCTCCTCATTTATAAGTTCTCTACGTTCTTGAACAGTTCTTTCTCTTTCTGAATTGCCGCCTCGCTTCCGACAACGCAGATGTTGTTCTGTTTTAAGGCTGCATCTACAAGGTCTGCCAGTGCATGAATGTCATCCAGGGTTGCATCGAGGATCTGATCTCTCTCCTGCTGGAAGTCTGCTTCGGTGATGCCGTTGAACCATGCGCTCTCGGAGGTCTGGCCTTTTGCGGACGGGTTCATCGGGACGTCGAGTTCGCTGATCGTTCCGATGATGTATTTGGTCATCTGGCGCTCGTCTGCTTCGAAATTGCGCACGTAATCGCCGATACCGCGGTATACTTCAAGGGTTCTTCCGACGTTCGGGTCACGGTAGGAAGAAATGCACGCATTTCCGCCTCTTCCGAAAGCTCCGCCGCAGCCGTAAGCGCCGCCTTTGACACGGATGTTGATCCACAGATAGTCATAGCTCAGCATGACACGCAGGATGCGCAGGGCTCCTGTGTAGTCGTAGCCTTCGCGCTCGAAGTTTCCACAGAGTGCCACGTACTGTACCTGGCCGGAGGTCTGGAAGGCTTCGTTTTTCTGTTCAAAGTCATACACAATGCTGCCCGGCTCCACTTCGTCGGTGTACAGATTCTCTTTGAATGCTGCGATTTTTTCTTCCAGCGGTGCGTAGCCTGTCTCGTCTGCGGTATAGGAGACGGTCAGATTCTCTTTGCGGAAGATGTATTTCATCAGGGTCTGCAGATTTTTAATCAGTTCTGCTTTTTTCTCATCGAAGTTCTCGTCCAGATCTTTTAAGAGCTGGTAGAAGCCGATGCCTGCGATGCGGTCCTGGAAATTGCTCATCGGGGAGTAATAGGAAGCTGCACGCATCACAGCCGTTGCATTTCCGGCAGAAGACAGGCGGTTCTGCAGGCCGGATTTCATGCTGGAGATGATCTCGTGAAGACGTTTCTCGTCATCCAGGCGGGAGGTATTCAGGATTTCCTCGATCATTTTCATGACGAAATCCAGTTTGTCGTACAGGAATTTCGCGCGGATGCCGAACATTCTGCGGCAGTCGTCATCATTTTCCGGAATGCGGAATACCTGCAGTCCGCAGTTGATGCCGCCGGTCTGTGCATTGATCTCGTTGAACAGTTCGCCGTAGGTGTAGTGTTCGGTGTCCACATAGCCGAGAACGGATTTTAATACGCCCATGTACGGGATCAGATCGTTCGGCACATTTTTCGTATCAAACAACAAGCTTAAGTAACCGATGCCGTTCGTGAATACGTTGTGATGAAGAACTGTCGTTCCATCGACTTCATGCTCGTCATTGTAAAGTTTGATAGACTCACGTTTGATATCGCTTCGTTTCAGGAGCGGAATCGTCTCGAGTACTTCCTCGCTCTCCTCTTCTTCCTGATATGCTGCCAGCTCTTTGGTGTCAGCAATGATTTTCTCGATCTCTTCTTTTGACAGGCTCTCTTTATATTTCTGCAGTTTTTCTGCGGTCTTTGCATCATTTTCTGCGGCAAGACCGGTCTTTGGAATGAGGGTCACGATGGAGGCATGGGTGTTGTCCAGCAGATACGTCTGGATCAGGTTTTCGAAATAGCCTTCTTTTGCCAGTTTTTTCAGCTCATCGTAAATCGCAAGCTGCTGCAGGTAGGCGAACGGTTTGTTCTCGTCGTACAGCCAGCTGTCGAAGACGTCAATGCCGTACATCAGGCCCTTCGGGAAGCTGGAGAAGTCCGCCTCACGGAAACGGAATTCGAAATAGTTGATGCCTGCCTCGATGGCTTTCTGATCCATGCCGTTTTTCACGATATCCTCGAGGGTGCCGCGGATGATGGACAGGAATTTTTCTTTCTCATTTTCATCGGCGTTCTTGGCTACGATGGAGAAGAATGGCTGCAGGATGCCGTCCTCGTAGGAGCCGTAAACATCTTTTCCGATGTGTGCGTCAAGGAGTGCCTGTTTGACCGGGGCTCCCGGTGCGTCAAGGAGTGCATACTCCAGAACAGAAAATGCCACGTTTAATTTTACATCCAGACCGCTGCCGATAACCATGTTGTAGGACAGGTACGCATTGTTTTCAAGCGGATCGCCGTCGAGTACCGGGTACTCGTGTACAATGTCGAGGGTCTCTGCAAATGGTTTCTGATACGGAATTTCGGATTTTACTTCTTTTGCATTAAAATGGGACAGGTATTTTTCATCCATCCATGCCAGTTTTTCTTCCATATCCATGTTTCCGTACAGGTAGATATAGCTGTTGGACGGATGGTAATAGGTCTGATGGAAATTCAGGAAGTTTTCGTAGGTCAGGTTCGGGATGCAGGACGGATCTCCGCCGGATTCTACGCCGTACGGAGTGTCCGGGAACAGGGTGTTGAAGGTTTCACGCTCCAGGACATCATCTGCGGAGGAGAAGGCTCCTTTCATCTCGTTGTATACAACACCGTTGTAGGTCAGCGGGCCGTCTTCGCTTTCCAGATGATAGCTCCAGCCTTCCTGACGGAAGATTTCGTCATGTTTGTAAATGTTCGGGTAGAATACAGCATCCATGTAGACATGCATCAGGTTCTGGAAGTCGGCATCGTTGGTGCTGGCTACCGGGTACATGGTTTTATCCGGGTAGGTCATAGCATTTAAGAAGGTGTTCAGGGATCCTTTGACGAGTTCTACGAAGGGATCCTTTAACGGGAATTCGCGGGAGCCGCAGAGGACACTGTGCTCGAGGATGTGGGCTACGCCTGTGCTGTCGGCCGGCGGGGTACGGAACGCGATGTTGAAGACTTTGTTGTCATCTTCGTTTTCGAGAAGGAGCACGCGGGCACCGCTCTTGTTGTGGCGGAGGAGGTAGCCGTGTGCATGGATATCGTCAATCTGCTGTTCCTGCAGCAGGGTATAGGCTTTGCAATGTTCTGCATTCATTTTTGTATATCCTTTCTTGTTTTTCTTTATTATTTCCGGTTTTATGCAGTCAAAAACGGACCGCAGTGCCCGTTTGCTGGGATTTTCTGCGGCCCTGTCGGTTTTATTCTTCGTTGTCGGTTTCTGCTGCGATGTTCTCTGTCTCGTCGACGTGTTCTTTTACTTCGTCGTTTGCAGCGTTGTTCTGTGCATTTTTCTGTGCCTGTGCTGCAGCGGCCTGTGCCATCATTGCCTCAAGGTTCGGGCGGACGCTCTGTGCCTGGGCTCCCATGATTCTCTGGAGCTGTTCTCTGGTCAACAGAAGGTTGAAGCCGGACGGGTTGATGACGAAGCCTTTGGCCTGTTTCATCAGGTACGGCAGAAGGTGCTGGAACGGGATGGCTGCCAGACGGAGTTTTGCCTGCGGATCCGGACGGAATTTCTGGAATTCACCGATATCGGAAAACAGCGGCTGGAAGATGTCTTCGTTCTGGTTTTTGATGTACGGGATGCGCACGTCTGGTCCCGGGTTGGCCGGATCGAATTCGCCCTGTACCTGGGAGATGTCGATGGCAAGGATGAATTTGCTTCGCATCAGGTTGACAAGCATTTCTTCTTCGAGTTCACGCAGGTGCTGCATGCGCTCGGCATCGTCTCTTCTCTGGTTTGGTTTTCTGAGTTCCTGCAGAAAGTATACGACGGTGAGCTGTACGCCCGGGTTCAGAACCGGGAGGTGCTGTTTGTTCATTTTCTCCATGTCTGGTTTCGGGAAGATCTGCTCGAGCTCGATGCGGCGGGTCTGGTCGCCTTCGTGGAAGATGACCATATTGACGCCTTCGGCGTAGAGGCCCATATAAAAGTTCGGCATCTGCTTGCGCAGGACTTTTACGGTAAGCAGCGGTGTGTTCTTTTCTACATAGGATTTTGCAAACTCCTTGGCTGCTTCTTCTTCGGTAAACATGTATACCTGATCATCAAAGGTTTCCGGATCGCACTCTACGTATGGGAGTTTTGTGATCTGGGAAAAGGTCACATAGATGATTTCCATGCTCTGGAATTTCTTCATGGTGAAGCTGTTGTCTACTGTCATTTGTGGTTGAGTCCTTTCTTCGCTCTTAGAGGACGGTTTATCCTCAAAATATCTATGTGACATTATATCATACTTTTGATGGCTTGCCAAAGGTTTATTGCTTCAGCTCGCCATTTTTGCGTTCGGATAGATTTTTTCCATCCGGCTGTCCGGAAAACGTTCATCAATGAACTGCTCTATGGCGTTTGCTGCTGACTCGTTGTGGGCACGCTGGTCGTAGCGGGTGAGGGCCAGGGTGGAGACGAGGATGTTGGCGAGCATGAAGATGATCAGTATCCAGGTGATGATGGGACCCTGTTTCAGGGGGATTTTTTCGATCCATTTGGAGAACAGGGGGTAGAGTTTTTTCAGCCATACGACGGCGGCGATTCCCCAGAAGAAGCAGTACAGGAGGTTGATGCGGCCGCCGAGGTTGAAGGGAATGTCGCTGTAGTCCCAGAAAACTTTTCCGAAGACGATTTCGGTGAAAACGCTGCAGAGGTATTCGTAGGCGCCGCCGAGAAAGGTTCCGAAGGCGAATAAAAAGCCATCGGAGCGGTTTCTGTAATTATAGAGGAACCAGGTGGCGAGGGCGATGGCGAGGCCCCAGACGATGCTGAACGGGCCCCAGACAAGGCTGCTGCGGCTCATCCAGACACCGGCGGTGATGCGGCAGAAGATGGTTTCTACGATATCACCTAAGAAGGCGCCGATGATGAACAGAAGGACGATTTTATAAAAGCTGCATCCATCGGCAAATACTTTCGATTTTTCTTTCTGCTTCGGAATCGGCTGTACCGACGGGTAGGCGCGCTCGACACGAGCTTCCAGGTAGCGGTACAGGCGGACGGAAAGCCGTTTGGTGAAGGCGTCGATCTGGTCGTTCATGGCGGCGATGCGCGGCATCTTTTTGGTGATGTGGCGCAGGACGGCGTAAGAACCGATGGCATCGACGACGAGGACTCCGAACAGGATCCACAGGGTGATGTGCATTACGCCGTTTGGGGCAAGATGGAGGAGGGTAAGGCCAAGGATGTTGCCGAATTTCAGGGCAAGGACACCAAGGATTCCCCAGAGAACGGAATACTGGAGGCAGATGTAGCCGTCCATGTTCCATTTTTTGTTGGAATAATCCCACCATTTGCCGTGGCCGATCCGTTCCAGGACGTGGCCTGCGATCCATTCGGCGGCGGTGGCGATGATCATACAGCCGAGAAACAGAAAGACCGGGCTGGACTGCAGTTCGTACAGGTAGCGGGTCATGAAAACAGCCGTGATTCCGTAGATGGCACACAGCGGGCCATTCAGAAAGCCTCTGTTTACCATGTGTTTTTTCCGAACAGCCGCCACTGTCGTTTCCAGAAGCCATCCAAGAAAGGCATAAAGGAAGAACAGCCCGAGGTAGTCGTAGATTGTGTAGTTCATCAAAATCTCCTTTTCTTTGTTCATATCGGGCTTGTAACCCCGTTTTTATGACATTATAGCATAGAACATGCAAAAGCAGAACCTTTTCAATGGAAAAAGGAAAAGTTCACAAAAAGAAGCCACACCCTTTTGGGGCATGGCCTCTTTCTTTTCTCAGGCGGCGGCAATACGTACCGCCTGAGCGTTTATGTTACAGGTTCGGAGTAATCTGAACGAAAGAATTACTCTTCTGAGCCGTACAGTTTTACGAGTTTGTTCAGGTAAGTGTAACGGTCTTTTGCTTCCTGCTCGTTCTTGCCGAACAGTCTTTCTGCTTTCGCCGGGTTTGCACGTTTCAGAGAGTTGTAACGTACCTCGCCGTTCAGGAATTCCTGATAATCTCCTGACGGAGCCTTGGAATCCAGTGTGAATGCGCTCTTGCCTTCTGCAGCGAGTGCCGGGTTGAAGCGGAAGCAATGCCAGTATCCGGTCTGAACAGCGAGCTGCTCCTCGGTCTGTGCTTTGCTCATGCCTTTCTTGATACCATGGTTGATACATGGAGCGTAAGCGATAATGAGGGACGGTCCCGGATATGCCTCTGCCTCTGCGATTGCTTTGACTGCCTGATTGTAATCAGCGCCCATAGCGATCTGTGCTACGTATACATAGCCATAGCTCATTGCGATGCTTGCCATATCTTTCTTCTTGGTTTCTTTACCACCTGCTGCGAACTGTGCAACTGCACCGGTCGGAGTAGCTTTGGAGGACTGTCCGCCTGTGTTGGAGTAAACCTCGGTATCGAATACCATTACGTTGATATCTTTTCCGCTGGCAAGTACGTGGTCTACGCCGCCGAATCCGATATCGTAAGCCCATCCGTCACCACCGAAGATCCACTGGGATTTCTTAGCCAGGAAATCTTTCTGAGCAAGGATTTCTTTTGCTTTGTCACATCCGCAAGCTTCAAGAGCAGCAACAAGTTTGTCTGTAGCAGCGCCGTTTGTAGCACCTACAGCAAATGTATCCAGCCATTCCTGACCAGCTGCCTTAACGTCTTCGTTTGTTCCGTTAGCAACAACGTCTTCAACTTTTGCTTTTAAGCCATCGCGGATAGCTCTCTGAGCAAGAAGCATACCATAACCAAACTCAGCGTTATCTTCGAACAGAGAGTTGGACCATGCAGGACCCTGTCCCTTAGCGTTTACTGTGTATGGTGTAGATGGTGAGGAGTTACCCCAGATAGAAGAACATCCTGTTGCGTTTGCGATGTACATTCTGTCACCGAACAGCTGAGTGATCAGTTTAGCGTATGGTGTTTCACCACATCCTGCACAAGCTCCAGAGAACTCAAGCAGAGGCTGTTTGAACTGGCTGCCTTTAACAGTTGCTTCTTTAAATTTAGCGATCACATCTTCTTTAACCGGCAGTTTAACTGTGTAGTCAAAGTATTTCTGCTCGTCTGCGCTTGCTTCAAGGTTTTCCATAGCAAGTGCTTTCGCACCCTTCTTACCTGGGCAAACGTTTACACAAGAACCACATCCTGTACAGTCAAGTGCGGATACGGACATTGTGAATTTATATTCTTTCATACCTGTAAGGTCTAATGTCTTCATGCCTTCAGGAGCATTAGCTGCTTCTTCAGCTGTCAGAGCTACAGGACGGATAACTGCGTGCGGGCAGACATAAGCACATCTGTTACACTGGATACAGTTTTCCGGATTCCATACAGGAACGTTAACTGCGATACCACGTTTTTCATATGCAGCAGAACCAGATGGTGTTGTACCATCTACAT
>ENA-UAOZ01000971-UAOZ01000971.1-human-gut-metagenome-genome-assembly--contig:-NODE-971-length-14148-cov-65.115518_pt1 | contig 14148 bp, 9 predicted proteins | sample MGYA00243474_ERZ654565 | MGnify/ENA primary metagenome ERZ654565 (study PRJEB26926, sample SAMN06164854) | human gut metagenome | biome: ENVO:00009003; feature: ENVO:2100002; material: ENVO:00002003...
TCAAGGGTTTTTCCGCATGGTCGGCAGGCAGGTGGATAAAGTTATCCTGTTCCCCCAAAAACAGGGTTCTAAATGCGGGAAAATGGACAAAAAAAGAAGCGCCGGGACAAAGATAACTTTTCAGTTCTTTGTCCCGGCTGAATTTTGGCATGGACACTGATTTTGTGCAGTGCTATAATTTGGGTAAATAAACGAGATCGGGGTGATTATCCATGAATGAAAGAGAAAAGATTATCCGGCGTTGGTTTGATATGTGGTTGGAGCAACAGGATTTTGGAATAGATGAAATTTTTACAGAGGATGTTCTATATACAGAAAGTTGGAGTCCCCAATATTGCAATCGAAAAACTGTGAAGCACTGGTTTCAGGAATGGAATACCCGTGGCAAAGTCGTTGCTTGGAAAATTAAACAATTCTTCCACAAGGAAAATCAGACAATCGTTGAGTGGTATTTCAAAAATGAAATGGACAATGGGAGCATAGAAGAATTTGACGGAATCTCTTTGATTGAGTGGACAGACGAGAACAAAATTAAGTCATTAAAAGAATTTGGGTGCAATCTGAATCATTATAATCCCTATGAGCATAGTGATACGCCCCAGTTTAGAAATGAAAAGGCAAGCTGGTTTTGATTTGTGCTTTGTTGCAAAAAAGAAGCGCCGGACGCAGAGGCTTTGACACCTCCGCGCCCGGCGTTTTGCTTATTCGTCTGTGAAGTGGAACCGCTGCGCCGCAAAGTCGGCGTCGCTCATGGCGTCCAGCTTATCGGCGGTCTGGCAGGCCAGCGCCGCCATTTCCTTGTCCATGTCCGGCAAAGCTGCCCGGAGATTTGCCGCCGTCCTGCGGCGGTCGGCGTTGTGGTACAGACAGATCAGGTTTTCTTCTTCCACGGTGAAATACATTCCTCATACCTCCATTTCTTTTGATTTTTCCCGCGCCGGGGGCTTCTTTTTCTGTTCCTCCTTGGCGGCGGCAAGCTGCGCCCGGATGGACGGTTTCTTTTGTTTCTGCGTCGTCCTGCGGGTCTGCTTGGTTTTTTTGGCCTCCGCCTTGGCTGCCTCGGCCACATCCAAAAGGGAAATCTGTTCCCCGGCTTTTGCCCTTGCTTCCAGTTCCTCCATAGACGGGGCATTGTTCATCATGCCGTCGATCATGTTGTAGTTCTGCTCGGTGGACATTTCCGCCGTCTTGATATGGCTTTCTGACTGGGCGGGGATGGCAAAGGCCCTTGTGCCGTTTGCCATAATAAGATACCTGCCGTCCTCCGATTGATGGTGGAATCCGTACCCGGCGGCCTCCATCTGTTCCCGGCTCCTGTCGGTCAGATAGAAACGGCCCCTTGGCGTCTGGATTTGTTCGCCGGTCATGCACTCGTCTGGCGTGAGCTGTTTTTCCGGCTTGGCGAAGAACTCCGGCACCTGCCGGTAGTCGGCCCCCTCGTCCACATAATAGGCGGTCTGTTTCCCATCCTGCCGGAACACCACAATATCCCCCGTAGAGAGGGAATGTCCCTTGTAATCGGCGGGATGTTCTATGTTGAAGCGGCGGTAAATCTCGTCCAGTGTGGTGTCTTTGTCCAACGGCGCGGTGTAGACAAGCTGGTAATTCTTCCTGTCCACCGAAAGCCCATCCGCCTGCAAGTCCTCATAGGAACGGTAGCGGAAGTCGCGCCCCTCCGGGCCGGGCGGCACTTGGTAGATGGAAAAGTTGGGTTGCGCCGGGGCCTCATAATCAGAGGCAACATATTCCTCCACCGTCAGCCCGGCAGCGGCGGCCTCCTGTTCCAGCTCTGCCTCGATCTGTTTTTTGTAGTCCTGCAAGCTCTGGTCGAAGTCGGCAAGCTGCGGCGGTTCCGGCAAGTGGTACTGGCCCTGATTGAGAAGTGGGCGGCACTCCTTTACATAGTCCAAAACCGCGTTGAAATAAGCGGTCTGTTCCGGCGTCAGGGTTTCCCCGGATCGTAGGGGACGCCGGACCTCCTGCTCCATAGCGGCCAGATTGCAATGCAGCTCCATATACGGGACAAACTCATGCAGCAGCATATCCCGCTGGGCCTTGTCCGCCTCCCATGCCCCCGGCCCCTCATGGTGCAGCACATGGTTTTTCCAGCTTTCATCCTGCGCGTAGTATTCGTGGTAGCCCCGGATATGCTGGATCAGGGAACCGTCGCCGTCGCCAAAGTCCTGCCGTCCCTCGTAGCTGTCCGGCTGGCCCTGCATGGTAAAGTCAATGCGGAACTTGGTCTTGTCGTACCAATGGCCCGTATAGCCCGGCTGCTCCCGTTCATGGCGTCTGGCGCTGTCCAGCTCCTTGAAAACGGCCTCGGCCTCATGCAGCGGCATTTGCTGGCCGTCTTTCAGATGGGGGCTTTCACTCCAAAGAATCGTGACAACCGGCTCCGCTGCCGGATTCTGCGCGATCTGCCGCTGGGCGTTGGCAACGGCAATCTCACTTTCGATCTCGCTTTTCACAAAAGAATCCATCTGGCCCTTTTGCAGCTCGTAGCCCTGTTCACACAGGCGGTTGATAAGCCCGATCACCTTGTCGTTATCGCCCACGGCCTCGGCATAGGCCACGATCAACTGCCGTTCCTCGCTGCCCAAACGCGGGGCGTTTTTCTCTGCCAGCTCAATTAGGGCGGCGGCCCGGTCAGCCGGGGACGCCTCCGGCATGAACGGCTTTCCATTCAAAAGGCCGTCGATCCCGTTCCACGCCTGCGGCTGGGGAATGGCGTTGGCCTGTTCGGTTGCTTCCAGAAAATCATCCAGCCCGTCGCCGGTCAGGGGTTCCATCGTCCCAGCCGGTAGCTCATGGATGGCAAGAATTTCTTTTCCGGCTTCCACAAAGGGCAGGTCGGGATTGTCAAGCTGGCCTCCGTCCAGTTCCTTGTAGTCGGGGCCGTACAGCGTGTAATCATAGCCGGTTTCCGATGTCTGGATATACAGGTAATCGCCGCTTTCCAGACGGTAGGCGGCCTCCTGCGGGGCTTCTGCCTGTTCCAGCGTTCCATCCCCGGCAATGGTAAAGCCCTGCGCCTGCGCTGCCTCCTTGGTTCCCTGCGACACTTCGCCGGTGGATTTCAAATCTGCTTCAATGAGGGTTTGCAGCATGGCTTTTACACTGTCGGTCATTTCCTGCTGTTGCTCCGGGGGCAGCTTGGAAAATACGCTGTCCGGGTCTGGTTGCTCGGCGGCTTGTTCCAGTGGTGCGGCCTGCGGCTGCTCCTGCTGGGCCTGCCGCTGTTGCTGAAGCTGGGCAAGGTGGCCGTCAATGGTGGTAATTAGTTCATGGGCGGTGGCCCGGATGGTTTCAAGGGAGGCTTTCAGCTCTTTCAAGTCCTTGCCGGAACTCCAACCGGCCACATAGCCAAAGGAATAGTCGGAGGTGTCCAGCCCGTAGTGCTGGCAGACAGCATAGGCCACGCTTTCGGCCTGCACCTCGCGGGTGCGGCTGTCGGGACGGTCGGCCTGCTCTATGGCCGGGGCTTCCGGGTCGATGGCGTGGAGCTTGGAATGGGCGATCTCGTGGATAGCCGTCTTTAGGGTCTGTAATTCGCTCATGCCCTCCTGAATGGCGATCCGCTTTTCCGTCAGGTGGTAGTAGCCGTGGGAACCGCCCGGAATGTCCTCAAACCCAATGGGAACCAGGGAGGTCTGTTCCAGCGCCTTGAAAAATTCCCCGTAGCGTTCCACGCTGCCGGTCAGTTCTTCCACGCCGATAGAGGGCAGCGGTTCCCCTTCGGTCTGGCTCACATCAAAGACGGAAACAATCTTAAAGGCCGGAACCTGTATTTCCTGTACTTCGGTAACAGGCTTTCCGTCTTTTCCCATCACCGGCCTGCCCTGTGCGTCCAGCTTTTGCACTTCCTTTTTCGCCTTGAACGGGGCCGGGGCCAGTATCTTGATGGCCTTTTCGCCTTTCTTTACATTGCGGTGAAAATCGTCCCGCCACTTGTTGTAGCCCGCCACAAGCTGTCCGCCCTGCATGGCGATCAGGAGGGTGTTGTTGAAGCTGTAACTGTGGAACTTGGACATGGTGGTGAGATAGGCTTTGTAGCGTTCACTCTCGAAAAGCTCCTGTATGCCGGTTTCCAGCCGGTCGGTGATCTCTTTCATGCGCTCGGCGCTGTTCTGGCCGTTTAAGAGAATGGGGGTGACAGGCTGCGGGGCCTTTGCGGGAGCTGCCGCCTCCGGCTGCACCTTGCTTTCCTCTCGCAGAATTTCCGGCGCAGGATAGGCCATCACCCGGTATTGTTCCGGCACTGGCTGGCCCTCATGGACGCGCTGCCATTCGTCGCTGGTTCGCAGAATATAGCCGTAATCGGTAAAGGTTCCCTGTTCCTCGTTGGCGATAAAACTTCCCAGCCGGTCGGTGTCAATGGCCGGTTTCCACGGGTCGGGGACGACAAACAGCCCGGAATCATTCAGATAATATTCCCCCAGACTGCGGTCGTCCTTGGCGTTGATTAAGACAAAACAATCGGTGTTTTCAGCGTAGTCCAAAAGCTGCCCGATGGTCTGCATTTTTGCCGGGGACTGCATGGCGGCGTTCAGCTCCGCCAGTTCCACGGCGTCCAGCTTTTGAAGCTGGGCAGCAAGGAAGTTCAGTTCGTCCACGCTGGCGGCCTTGATTAAATCCTCCGGCAGTTCCAGCGGTTTTCCCTCCGGGGCGGAAAAGCCGCCAATGAACAAGTCCTGCTGGTTGTCGGCGGTGATGTGGATTTCCTTTAGGGCTTCCTGTACCTGTTCGGCGGAAGTCGGCAGGGAAAGCCAGTACCCATGCGCCCCGCCATTCTGCGCTTCGGCGCGGTTATCAAGAAAAATAGAAAATACTTCGTTCACGGGTTCCCTCCTTTCCGGGGTGGCTGCGGTCTGCTGCGGCTGCGCGGTTTCTTCCTGTGCGGGAAGCTCTGCGGCTTTTGCCGGTTCCTCTCCCTCGATGGTGTAGCCGGGGAGCAGGCAGCCGTTGACCTTAAAGCAGTCGGCGTATTCCTTGGGGATGGCCGGGGAAATTTCGGTAAAGTAATGGTCGTGGGCTTTGATCCGGCCATTTAGGTATCTGTCCAGTTCTTCCCGGCTGGCAAAGACTTTCCGATCCTGTCCGGCGATCTTTTCCCTCTGGTTGCCGTGTGGGGAGTTGGTATAAAGGCTCCAGCGCAGCGTCCATGAGTAGGGGACGGATTTTTGGGCAGCGCTGTCATACCGGGTATTCTCGGAAATGGAATAATCCATCTGGTAGACCATGTTGCTGCGGATATGGCGGTATTCGTCCGGTTCCTCCCACTGGTTTGCGGTATGGGTAACGGGAAGCGTCCGGGCATATTCAAGGGCTTTGTCCAGAAACAGGGTTCTTCCGGCCTGTTCCTCCCATGCGGCGGCCTGTTCTTTCAGGCGATCAAACACTTCCTGTTCTGCGGTGGCGCTTTCCGCCCGCAGGGAAAGAAGCTCCGCAAGGGGCAGCTTTACCATTTCGGAAAGATCAGCCTTGCCGCTTTCAAAGTAAATCCGGCGCTCGATCCGCATGGTGCTGGCCGGTTCTAAATCGTCGTGGTCGTAGGAGCTGTAAGACATTTGGGGTTCACATCCTTTCTATGGTGGTGATCTGATACAAGGGGTTTGGGGCTTCCCCAAAGAGAAAATCCCCGGCCCGGCAGGTACGCCGGGTCAGGGATTTTGCCGGGAGTGTGGCTACACTCCCTATGCTTGCTGTTTTTAGTTTTTGCCCCTCTGTTCCACGCGGTAGTTCACATACTTACCGCCAGTATCAGCCAAAAGCACCGTCCCGTCGTAGGTTTTGCCGGTTTTCATGGAGCGCAGGCCCTTTACCTTTGCCTTTCCATCTTTAAGGAGCGCGGCGGCGATCTTCGGGGTGAACGCCTTGCCCCGTTCCTCAAAAAATCGGTCATTCTTCCACATGACAAACTGGCAGCTTCGGTTTCCGCAGTAGTAGTTCTTTTTGCCCTCATAGACGCTTTCCCCGCAGCGCGGACATTTGCCGATAACCACACGCTCGGTTTGAAACAACTTCTGTGCGTCCTCGCTGATCTGGGAGTAGTTTGCAATCAGGCCCCTTGTCATTTCTGTAATGCCAGCCATGAAGCCCTCCGGGTCGGCCTGCCCCTTGGCAATGGCCGTCAGCTCCGTTTCCCACTGTGCCGTAAGCTGGGGTGAGGTCAGCGCCTCCGGCAGCACACAGGCAAGGTTGTGGCCGTCCTTGGTGGGAAGTAGCTGTTTTCCCCTGCGCTCCACAAAGCCCATCTGCACCAGCTTTTCTAAGATGGAGGCGCGGGTGGCCGGGGTTCCCAATCCCTGCCGCTCGGCGTCCTCCGGCAGATCGTCCGCACCGGCGCGCTCCATAGCGGAAAGCAGGGTATCTTCCGTGTAGGATTTTGGCGGTGCTGTGAAATGCTCGGTGACGGCGGCAGTTACCTTGTCAAAGGTCTGGCCCTCGGTGATCTCCGGCAGTTCACGCGCAGGCTCCGGGGTGGTGTCGTCGGCGTCTGTTTTGAACGACGCCTTAAAGCGGCGGTCAAGCTCTTTCCAGCCGGGGGTCAGGATGGTCTTTCCCTTGGCGGTAAAGGTGTTCCCGGCACAGGTGAATGTGGCGGTGACAGCCTCGTACACATGGGGCGCGGCCACGGCGCACAGCAGCTTGCAGCACACAAGGGACAGCAGTTTCTTTTCCCCCTCGGCCAGCCCGTCAAAGCCTTTCTGCACAAATTCCATTGTCGGGACAATGGCGTGGTGGTCGCTCACCTTTTTGCTGTTCAGCACCCGGCCAAACTGCGGGGACAGGTCAAGCCCCGCCGCAAAGGAAAGCATAGGCCACAGGCCGGACACAAGGCTTTCCGCCGTTGGCAGCATATCGTCGGTCAAATACTGGCTGTCGGTGCGGGGATAGGTCAGCAGCTTCTTTTCATAAAGCTGCTGGGCATAGTCAAGGGTCTGCTTGGCGGTAAATCCAAACAGGCGGTTTGCCTCCCGCTGCAAGGTGGTGAGGTCATAGAGGCGGGGCGGCTGCTCCGTCTTTCTCTCCCGTGTTACCGACACACAAACGGCCTGCGCCGTTTCACAGGCGTCTTTCAGTGCCTTGGCGTCGTCTGCGTTTCCCATGCGTTCACTGGCTGCCTCCATGCCGCCCGCCGCGATCTGGACGATGTGGTATTTCTCTTTCTGAAAGCTGCTGATCTTGGCCTCCCGGTCAACCAGCATTTTAAGGGTCGGCGTCTGGACGCGGCCCACGGTCAGGGTCTTGTGGTAGAGGATGGAGAACAGTCTTGTCGCGTTGATCCCCACCAGCCAATCCGCCTGCGCCCGGCAAAGGGCCGACTGATACAGGTTATCATAATCGGTTCCCGGTTTCAGATGGGCAAAGCCGTCTTTAATGGCCGCGTCCTCCATGCTGGAAATCCAAAGGCGCTGAAACGGTTTCTTGCAGCCCGCCATCTGGTAGACAAAACGGAAAATCAATTCCCCCTCGCGCCCGGCGTCGGTGGCACACACAAGGCCGGTAACATCGGGGCGCTCCATCAAAGAACGCAGGGTGTCAAACTGCTTTCTCTTATCGTCGGGAATGATGTACTGCCATTCCTGCGGCAGAATCGGCAGGTCGTCATAGCGCCATTTTTTGAAACGCTCGTCATAAGTCCCGGCGTCGGCAAGGGAAACAAGGTGGCCGATACACCAGCTCACCAGATAGCCGTTTCCCTCCATATAGCCGTCCTGTTTCTTGTCCGCGCCGATCACGCCCGCAATGCTGCGGGCGACGCTTGGTTTCTCTGCAATTACTAACTGATAGCTCATACTTCGTCCTCCTTATTTCCATCTTCACTTGTCATATCCTCGTCCGGCTCCGGGGCTTCGTCCTCGTCGTCCTCGTCGTCCTCGTCCTCTCCAAAATCATACTCGGCCAGATCGTCATTGCCTGTGGTGTCGGCTTTTTCCTTTTTGAATTTCAGGAAGTAGAGGGCTGCGCCGCCGCCCAGCAGCACCACCACAAAGAACACCACAAGGCCGCCCATGCCGCTTGGCTTTTCCTCCTGCGGCTTTTCTTCCTCCGGCTGGGGCTTCGGCTCCAGCCCGTTGCAGGCGGTCAGGTTGTTTTTGCAGACCGGGCAGGCCGTATTGACGGCCCCGGCTTGACATTTGGCCGTACAGTTGCAGACCTCCGGCTCTTTTTTCCCGTCCTCCAACAAGGCTTGCAGGTCGGCGTCGTCCACTTGGTTGAGGAAATGCACCGCCGTTTCCTTGTCCTCGTTGGCCCGGTCGATCAGGATGTAAAAATAATTCCCGGCCTTGGTAGTGACAGTGATAAGCTGTTTATCCCCGAAAAAATCATCCACCAGCGTAGCGTTGCCCTGCGGGGTAACAGGTACGCCCTCCGGCTCCATGCCGCCGGTGGTGGGTTCTTCGGTTTCCTCCGGCACCTCTGCGGGGGCTTCGGTGGTTTCCGGCAGCGGCACAGGGTCAGGGTCAGCGCCCCCGGCGTAGGCGGTAACGGTCGTGGTCGCCATGCAGAGTGCAGCGGCCACGGCCAGCGTCAAGGTGCGGAACAGTTTAGATTTCTTCATGGGCGCTGTCCTCCTGTTCAAAGTCCGGGATCGGGGTCGGGGCCGCCTGCAACGCGCCGCCGCGCACAAAGGCGGCGAACTCCTGCGGGGTCATGTTGAGGCCGCGCACAAGCTGGACGATCTGCAAGTTTTCCTGTTCGGTCTTGGCCGCTTCCAGCTCCCGAAGCTGCTTTTGCAGCTCCGCGATCTTGCCCTTGGTTTTCTCAATATCCTTTTCAATGCGTTCCAATTTGTTCATTGCCATAGTCAAAAACTCCTTTCTGGCGTTTAAGGCAAACGCCCGTAACAATAAAAATGCTGCTGCCAGTAGCTTGAATTGAGGTTCGTGTAGGAAATGGGGTCGCCGCAGTGCAGCATGACCGAATTTCCCACATACAGCCCCACATGGGACATCCCGGCAGTGTCGTAAGTGCCGACGAAAAATACAAGGTCACCGGGCTTGGCCTGCTCCGGGGAAACGGGGGTGCAGATGTTGTAAAGCCCCTGCGCCGTCTGGCGTCCCACATTCCAGCCGGAATGATTGATAACCCAGCTAATGAAGCCGGAACAATCAAAGCTGGTGCTTGGGAAGCTGCCGCCCCACACATAGGGATAGCCCACATACTTTTCTGCCTCGGCAATCATGGCGGCAAAGGCTTCGTCCTTTAGCGCCTCCGGGGGGATTTCATAGTAGGTCGGCTCTTTCGGGGTGGAGGCGTGGGGATAGCTGCCGTTGGGGAACAGGTCTGGCCGGTTGCCCAAAGTCTGCATATAGGCAGCATAAAAGCCCATCTGTTCCTCGGTGAGAATGTAGATGGGCAGGTGGGACAGGTCAAAGTTTTCCAGCTTCACATTGCAGATATAGTAGGTGTAGGGAACTTCCACGGTATAGGTGTTTCCCTCGCTGTCCGTCCTCGTTTCGGTGCGGTAGCGGGTTTCCGTTTCGATGGTCTGGGTCAGGATGTACTGCTTTTCAAAGAGCATGGCAAGGTCGCCCTGTACCTCCCCCAAAGTGAACACGCCGTTATGCAACGCGGAGAGGATGGAGGTCAGCACATAGGGGTCATGCTTGATCTTGTCCAGATCGAAACGGTATTCGTCATAGCCGGGGTGCAGGCTTTCGTAGTTGTCAAGTTCGTGCTGCAAGTCTGCTTCCAGCGCGGCATAGGCGGCTTCGGCTCCCAGCATATCGCTGTCCTCGGAGAGATAGGAGGTGGCGGCAAGGCCCGTCCCGGTGCTGCCAAACATGGCGGTACAGGATTGCAGGCCGCCCATCACCAGCAGGAGCATAAGGCCCACGCCGCCGACGATCAGCGCCCCTTTCCAGTGCCGGGCGGCAAAGGACGCGGCCTGTCTGCTTTTCTCTGCGGCTTTCTTGGCTGCGGCAGCCGTGGTCTTGGCGGTGCCTGCCGCCCCCTGTGCGGTCTGGCCCGCCGCCCTTGCTGCCTTGGCATATTCCCGCTTGATGTGCTGTTTCTGCCAGAAGCGGGAAACGGGGTTCTTGGCCGCCTGCGCCAGCTCCGGGTTGTCCCGCAGGGATTTTTGATACGCAAACTCGGCGTTGGCAGCGATGGACTTTCGCTCGGCCTTGGCTGCGGCCCGGTAGGGTTTGAGCTTGTGGCGGTGGATGCCACTGCGGATCATGCGGCCCGCCTGCCGTTCCGCCAGTTCCTCCCCCTTGTGGCCGCCCTCCACGCCCACATTTTCGTGTTCTACCTCATGGATTTTTCCGTGGAGGTAAATCCCGGCTTCCTGTATGGGGCGGCTGGCCGGGTTTGGTTTGAGCTGGGGAGGGGCTTTCTCCACCTTGTCAAAATACAGCCTGCTTTTGGCCTTGCCCTTGGCCTCGTCATAAACCGTTTCCTTGGTGACGACGCGCTTTTTTGGCAGGGCTTCTTTGGCCGCTTCCAGCTTATCCGCCCGTTTTTCTGCCTTTCTGATATACGGGGCCAGCTCCGGGGAGGCCCGTTCCTCGGCGGTAAACTGCAACCGGGAAACGGGGCCGGTGGCCTGCGCCACGGTTTCCCCGGCGTCCTTGGCCGCTTTCTTTGCCTTGTGGCGGTCGTGCAGTTCGTCCGCCCGTTCCAGTATTTTTTCCGCCGCGCCCTCCGGCTGGGCGGTGTATTCCTGCTCGGCCTCCCGGCTGGACACATTGACGCTTTCGCCAGTGGTCTGGTTATCCAGCGTCAGGCCGTCGCGGGTTATGTGCTGCGTTACCTTGTCGCGGGGTTTTAAGGGTTCCATATCCGATCACCTCCTTGCTGTCTGTTCCGGCAGCGCCCGGTTTCAATCTCTGCAATATAGCGCAGGATGGGGTACACCTGCGGGGGAACAACTGCGTTTCCCAAAGTCTTTAACCGCTTTGCCACATTCGCCGGCGGGTCGCTGATTAAGTACGGGATTTGCGCCGGTTCTTTGGCCCACATGGAATGTCCGTCCATCTCCGGGGGAATCCCATCAGCCATTCCACCCAGTCGGGGTTCAGTTTCACATCCCCCGGCGGGCTGCCCAGCAGTTTGTAAACCGCCCATGACAGCCGCGCCGTCCATACGGTTCCGCTGGGGTTGTATTTTCGGAAGCTCCCGGTCGGGGTCATCCGCACATCGACAGTTTTCCCCACATCCCCCGTGTCGCTGGCAAGGGGCGTGGGAAGCAGCATGGCCGATGATGAAAGTTCTTTTGCGCTCATGCCATGCGCCGACGGCGACAGCAGGAAGTACGAAAACCCTAACGGCGTAGCCTGCCTGCTCCAAGTCAAAAACCGTCTTGTCGAGCCCCAGATGGATGAAGCCAGCAACATTTTCTCCAAGCACCCAAGAGGGGTGCAGTTCCCGGATAACGCGGAGCATTTCGGGCCATAAATACCGTTCGTCCTCAAATCCCCGTTGTTTCCCGGCGCTGGAAAAGGGCTGGCAGGGGAATCCCCCGGAAATAAGTGTGGTGGTTTCTCGTCCTGTTTTTTCAAAAAATGCCTCCTTTGTCACTGTGGTAATGTCCCGGAATTTTGGTACCTGCGGCCAGTGCTTTTTCAAAACTTCCATCGGGAAATCCGCCCATTCGCACTGGCATACGGTGGTAAACCCTGCGGCTTCCGCCGCAAGGTCGATCCCGCCGATCCCGGAAAACAGGCTGAAATGTGTTAAGGCGCTCATACCGTCGCCCCCTCGCCTAACCGGGTCGTCATGATCTGGTAGAGCTGGGTGTTTTTCGGGATGGGGTTCTTAAAGGGCAGGATCACATTTTCGTAAATGAGAAGCCCCTCGCCGGGTTCGGAATTGTCCACATACCGTAATTGCTGGGGCGAAATGTTCAGCCGTTCCGCAAGGATTTTGCGGTCGCCGCTGGCCTGATTGAGCAGGCAGATAAAGTCGCTGTTTTATAGTGATAGGTAAGCCCCTGATATCATCTCAGGCTTTTCCCCCACTTCACACCGTGCATGCGACTTTCACCGCACACGGCGTTCCATCGGTTAGTAGATTTCGTTGTCTAAACAATCAAACCTGTCATAGAAATACTGTGTTGTGTTGATTAGTGAGAGATTAGATTAACGGCAGAGACGCCAACTCACGGAGCGTATTTACCTTTTTGAGCTGGCTCTTGTCAAGCTGTAGGAGTTCCAAATATTTTGCGATTGTATCTGCATTGATGGCATGAATCAACTTGTGTACAGAATCCTTCACTAAAATAAGATTCCCATAGGAATCATCGCCTCCAAGATACCGGGGCAGTTTGTGATGACAGTGAATCTCATGTGTACTTGAGAATTCTTCACCGGTAACAGCACATTTTCCCCATTGAGCAGAGAATAGTGATATTCTGTTATCTGCATATTCCGCGCTATAGCCATAGGGTGGCTTCCGCATAAGCGAGAGCAGAATGGCCATATTGATTCGTAGGTTATTGTGAATGCCTTCCCGCCCCTCTGGAGTGTAGTAATTCCATGTTTTTTTACGGAATAAAGGATTCTTGTGTTGCGTGTAGCCAATAGGATATACTGGCTCATTTGTGCCTGCAACATATCGCATCATTTTGGATTTTCCAAATCGGCTTCTTTCAAACTCAGTCAATTCCCGTCCGGTTTTAACCAATCGATTCCCGTTACGGGTACTAAGCCTATTTGTGAGCAGTGTCATAACTGCACGATTTAGTATTGCGCAATCATGGTTGATATGGGTGGCAATGCAGTAATAATTCTGCATTCCTGTGACCATACTGTTATAGAGCCTGATTTCACCCTGTTCTCCATAGATTTTTCGGGGATGGACAATCCGTTTTGCCTGTGTTTTCAGCTTCTGGCGCTTGTGGTCAAAATTCTTATCAGCGATGTATGAAATTACCACCAGCTTGTTGCCTTTCCTGTGAACTTTCATCTTGAACCCAAGGAAGTCTGAGTAATGATTTCTGACATTGATAATCCTTGTTTTCTTTTCTGAGATTTCCAGTTTCAGCCTTTCTCTTAACCACTGTATAACTGCGTGCATTGTCCGTTCAGCAGTATCTTTCGTTCTACAGTAAATCCGAAAGTCGTCCGCATATCGAACAATGAACATCTCTTTGAGGTTGGACTTTTTCGCCTGTCTGTACCCGTTTTCAGGTCTGACATTTCTTTTGCATATCGGACTCCATTGCCATTGGCTTTCAACCCAGTGGTCGAGTTCGTTAAGAACGATGTTTGCAAGGAGTGGAGAAATGATTCCACCCTGTGGTGTTCCCTTATCAGGCGTAATAAATGTTCCGTCCTCAAGTTTTATCTGTGCTGTCAGTATTCTCCGAAGCACAAATATAAGCGCCTTATCGTGAATCCCCATTGCCCAAATCTGCCGAATCAGCTTTGCATGGTTCACATTGTCAAAAAATCCTTTAATATCGAATTCAATGACATAGTGCAGGTTTGCTTGCTGTAACAGTTTATAACTTCTGGCAATAGCGTTTTCTACGGAATGGTTCGGTCTAAAGCCATAGCTGTTCTCACTGAACTTAGCTTCACATACCGGCTCCATTACCTGCTTAATACATTGTTGGATTAACCTGTCCCAGATGCATGGAATGCCTAAGGGTCTTGTCTTGCTCGGGTCGTATGGCTTCGGTATCTCCTTTCGCCTGACTGGCTTAGGACGATAACCATGCTCACTTCCGTTTACAATAAATCTCACTTTTTCAACTACTTCATCAGGGGAGCACTTTCCAATGTCCCTGATTGTGAGTTTATCTGTTCCACACGTTTTACTTCCTGTGTTTTTCTTGATATTTCTGTATGCCAGCAGAATGTTTTCCCTTTGAAGGACGATAGACATGAGGTCTGTAAACACCTCACCATTCTTACTGGCAGCATATAGATTATCGAAGGTATCTTGCATTCCGTAATACTCGTTATGTCGCAGATTTTCCTCACATAGCAGTTGTTTCTTTTTTCTGGTCATAAGGCATCACTCTCCTTTCGCGGGAAAGTGTCCCTTTTTGTCTTACTCGTAATCCTTATACGATTGAATGACAACAATAGTTTCTAACCGACTAAAGCCCATTCCTCAAGCCCGCCTTTTTCGTTGGGCTGTCATAGGTTCGAGCTTCGCTTTTCAGCACAGATTAAGCGGCTTATATGA
>ENA-UAOZ01000979-UAOZ01000979.1-human-gut-metagenome-genome-assembly--contig:-NODE-979-length-14067-cov-6.533329_pt1 | contig 14067 bp, 10 predicted proteins | sample MGYA00243474_ERZ654565 | MGnify/ENA primary metagenome ERZ654565 (study PRJEB26926, sample SAMN06164854) | human gut metagenome | biome: ENVO:00009003; feature: ENVO:2100002; material: ENVO:00002003...
TTTGATTATTTATCTTATTTATAAAATTCAAGGGCAACCTCGGTTGCCCTTGTTTATTTTGTTATTTTTAATAACTTTAATTACTTTTTTCGTCCTCGTCACCAAAGAAAGAGATTGAGTTTACGATATTGTCAACAGCCTCGTCTGAAATTACATTCGGCTCGTCAAGATATTTTGATCTTTTTTCAATGCTGTCAATAGCCATCTGCATCTGCTCCTGCGGAGTTGACGGTTTTTTCGGAGCGTCGTAAATCTCGTTATCCTCCGGATTTGAGATGTTCACATACTCCTCTTTTTTAGGCTCTTCCTTAACCTCGGGTTCTTCCTCAGGCTCAACGATTGCAGGCTCATTGCCGTCATCGGGGACTTCAACTTCCTCTGTCACATCTTCCGCAGATTCCTCTTTTACGGGTTCTTCCGCTTTTTCGGCAGATTCGTCAATTTTTTTTGACTTGTCAACGCCAAAGTTCGGAGCATCGTAATTTTCGTCAATCTCCTCTGCGGCAGCCATAATTACCTCACCGGGAGCGTCAATCTGCTTTTCTCTTCTCGCCTCGGCAACAGCCTTGAGTTCGTCAAGGTGATTTACAGGCTTTTCAACCTTTTCGCTGTCCTCATCAAAATAGATATCATACCATACGAGGAACACATAAATTGTCCAAACTCGTCTGCTGTTATCTTCTTTTCCGCTGAAATGACTGTCGAGCCATGAAACAAGAACATCTGTATTGAAGAATTTCTCGGCAGTTTTGCCCTTGAACTTTGTCTTTACAACATTATAATACTTTTCGTCACGGAGCCATACTCTTGTCGGTACAGGGAAACCGAGTTTCTCTTTTTCGGCAGTAGCCTCAGGCATATGGCGAACGGCAGCCTTACGCATTGCATACTTTGTGTTGTGCTTGTTGCAGCGCAGTTTTGTCGGGAGCGATGACGCAACCTTGAAAACCTCCTTATCGAGGAAAGGAACACGAAGTTCAAGCGAGTTAGCCATACTCATTCGGTCGGCTTTAAGAAGGATGTCGCCGACCATCCACATATTGATGTCGAGATACTGCATTTTTGTAACATCGTCATACTTACGGCAACGATAATAATATTTTCTTGTAAGATCCTGTGGGCGTGTTGCAATTGACGGATCTTTCAAAAGCTCCTGCTTCTGCTTGTAGTCATACATAAATGCGTTACCGATATAACGCTCCTCAAGCTTGTCACAGGCACGGATGAGATAATCTCTGCCCTTGATGTCGGGGAGCTTTCTGCAAATTGCTCTTATTGCTTTTCTGATGCAATGCGGAACAATTGTCTGATAAATTTTGAACACTCTCGGATCGTTGTAGCAAGTGTAACCGCCGAACAATTCGTCTGCACCCTCACCCGAAAGGACAACCTTTACATAATGGCTTGCAAGACGGGATACAAAGTAAAGTGCGATACATGACGGATCCGCAAGCGGCTGATCCATATGGTACTGAACAGTCGGAACAGCGTCCCAGAATTCTTCACTTGAGATAAGGTGAGTGTGGTGTTCAACACCGATTTTTTCGCTGAGATTTTTTGCCCAGCTGATTTCATTATATTTTTCGCCAAAGTCAAAGCCGACTGTAAATGTTTTCTGATCGGCAAAATATGTTGAAACATAGCTTGAGTCAACACCGCTTGAAAGGAAACAGCCAACCTCAACATCGGCAATTTTGTGAGCGTTTACGGAGTTTTCAAAGACCTTTTCAATTCTGTCAACAGCCTCTTCCTCTGTCATTTCTTCGTTAGGATTGAAACGAGCCTCAAAATAACGGGTAGTTTCAACCTCGCCGTCCTTGTACCAGAGGTAGTGACCGGGCATAAGGCAGTAAACACCCTCAAAGAAAGTTTCGGGCGGAACTGCATACTGGAATGAAAGGTACGAATCAAGTGCCTTTCTGTTGAATTTCTTTTCAAACTTAGGATATTCAAGAATACTCTTGATTTCACTTGCATAGACAAAGTCATTGCCTATCTGAGTGTAGTGCATCGGCTTAATGCCGAAGAAATCACGGGCAATAAAAAGTGAGTTATCCTTTGTGTTGTAGATAGCAAAGCCGAACATACCGCGGAGTTTTGGGAGCATATCTTCTTTCCACTCTTCAAAGCCGTGAACAAGCACTTCACTGTCTGTGTCTGTATAGAACTTATGACCTTTTGCGATAAGTTCTTTTCTCAAATCCTTGTAGTTATAAATTTCACCGTTGAATGTGAGAACAAGGCTTTTATCCTCATTGTATATAGGCTGATGACCTGCACCGAGGTCAATAATGGAAAGTCTGCGAAATCCCATGGAAATATTGTCGTCCGTAAAAAATCCGTCCGAGTCGGGACCGCGGTGAGTGATAACCTCTGTCATATTTCTGATGACATCGGCTCTGTTTTCAACCTGTCCCATAAAGCCGGCTATGCCGCACATATCACAATTCCCCTTTCAAGGTAATTTTCAAAATTAACCGCATTAGACTAATGCCCTATTTTAAACATTTTATCACAATTTATTCCCAAATTCAACTGTTTGCAGGCATAAGTTTCAAATCAGAGCAACGCTACTCAGCCTTTTTTATTCTTTAAGTATTCATCAAGCAAATCCGCTGCATATCTGCACAACTCAGGACACGGACGGGCGGCATAATATTTCTCTGTTCTCTCAGACGGAGTCGGGGTATCCTTTGCCTTTGCTCTCATGCCGAGAAGGTCACGGCAGATGATTGAACCGTTATCCTCCTTGAACCTTTCGGCAAGCTGCTGAACCTCGGTGTAAACACGCTTTTTGTCGGCATTATCCTTGCTGTCACTGTAACCCCTTGCAAGACCTAAAGCCATATACATTCCCGTAACAGTACCGCATACCTCACGCATTCTGCCGATTCCGCCACCGAACGGCGATGCAAGCATAAGAGCAGTCTGTTCATCAAATCCCAAATCGTCACAAAATGCAAGCAATACAGCCTGAGCGCAGTTGTAGCCCTGCATAAAATTATTCTTAGCAATTTCACCTTTTGTCATACCGATTTCTCCTTTTAACAAAGCAATTTCATATATGCCCAGTATAGCACCGAAAACCGCATACTGCAACGATTTTTTGCTTGTAGAAGAGGTTAGTGTATGATATAATTTATCATACAACAGCATTTCGCAAATTGTATCGTTTACAAGCACATTGCGAACGCTTTAAATTTGCTTGCTTTATTCGTTAAAATTGTTATAATCTAAGTACAGATATTTCTGTCGCAAGCTCTGCTCCTTGCAAGCAAAGCAGAGCGTTGCTCGGATTTAAATCTAAATACAGATTAAAATAAAGTACAAAATAAAGTACAAAAAAGACATTAAAGAAAAAGGTGATTAGCATTGTCTTTTCCACAGGATAAAATAAGAAATTTCAGCATTATTGCTCACATTGACCACGGCAAGAGTACGCTTGCGGACAGAATTCTTGAGCAGACCAACTCCGTTTCCGAAAGGGATATGGAGGCGCAACTGCTTGATGACATGGACCTTGAGCGTGAGCGTGGCATTACAATCAAGGCGAGGGCGGTAAGCGTTATCTACAAAGCCGATGACGGCGAAGAATATCTTTTTAACCTCATCGACACCCCCGGTCATGTTGACTTTAACTACGAGGTTTCCCGTTCACTGGCGGCTTGTGAGGGCGCTATTCTTGTTGTTGACGCATCACAGGGCATTGAGGCGCAGACTCTTGCAAACACATATCTTGCCGTTGACAGCGGACTTGAAATTGTTCCCGTTGTCAACAAAATTGATCTGCCGAGTGCCGACCCCGACAGGGTTATTCAGGAAATCGAAGATGTAATCGGTATTCCTGCCGAGGATGCTCCGAAAATTTCCGCAAAGGCAGGAATCAACATTCACGCAGTTCTTGAAAAGGTTGTTCACGATATTCCTGCTCCGACAGGCGACATCAACGCTCCTCTGCGTGCATTGATTTTTGACAGCTGCTACGACAGCTACAAGGGCGTAATTATATATGTAAGACTCAAAGAGGGACAGATTCACCCGGGCGATGAATTCAAACTTATGGCAACGGGCAGTGTGTTCAATGTTGTTGAGTGCGGACTTATGCACGCAACCGCCCCCGAAAAGACAGACGGTCTTTATGCAGGCGAGGTTGGCTACATCACGGGTTCAATCAAAACTCTTGCAGACGCAAAGGTCGGTGACACGGTTACACTCACATCAAATCCCGCCGAAGAGCCTCTCCCCGGCTACCGTGAGGCACAGCCTATGGTTTTCTGCGGTATCTACCCTGTTGACGGCGCAAGATACGGTGACCTTAAAGATGCACTTGAAAAGCTACGGCTTAACGATGCGGCTCTTTCGTTTGATCCCGAAACATCGGTTGCCCTCGGATTCGGTTTCCGCTGCGGATTTTTGGGACTGCTCCACATGGAAATCATTCAGGAGCGACTTGAAAGAGAATATCAGCTTGACCTCATCACAACCGCACCGAGTGTAATTTACAGAATCACACGCACAGACGGAACGGTTGAGATGATTGACAACCCGACAAACTACCCCGATCCGTCACTTATTCAAATGGCGGAAGAGCCTGTAACAGACGCTCACATCTATGCACCTAAGGAATATGTCGGCAATATTATGGAGCTTTGTCAGGACAGACGAGGAACTTTTGTCGATATGCAGTATATTGATGCCGACCGTGTTGATTTACACTATGTACTTCCGCTTGCCGAAATAATCTACGACTTTTTCGACACGCTCAAATCACGCACAAGAGGTTATGCATCATTCGACTACGAGCTTAAAGAATATGTTCAGAGCAACCTTGTTAAGCTTGATATTATGCTCAACGGCGAGGTTGTCGATGCACTTTCGTTCATCATTCATGCCGATAAGGCATATTCAAGGGCAAGGAAAATGGCTGAAAAGTTAAAGGAAAAGATTCCGAGACAGCTCTTTGAAATTCCGATTCAGGCTTGCATCGGCGGTAAAATCATTGCCAGAGAAACCGTAAAGGCTATGCGCAAGGATGTACTTGCCAAGTGCTACGGCGGTGATATTTCCCGTAAGAAAAAGCTTCTTGAAAAGCAAAAAGAAGGTAAAAAGCGTATGCGCCAGCTCGGTTCTGTTGAAGTTCCGCAGGAGGCATTTATGGCGGTTCTCAAGCTTGATACGGATTAACGGTGAAGATATGAAAGAACTTGCTATGTTTTACAACTTTTCGGACGAAAGACTTCGCAAGGCAAAGTTTGCACTTATGCCGTTGAAAATTCAGGTTAAAAAGGTTGAAAAAGAAGATTTCAATCAGCCTATCGGCTTCCTTGCAGGCATCAAGGGCATTGAGCCTGCGGCAGAAAAGTTTGACGGTGACGGCTTTGACGAAGAAATGATTGTCATGCACAATTTCACGAATAAAACGATTGACTCGCTCATCAAGGCACTGAATAAGTGCGGTGTCGGACGAGTTCCGCTCAAGGCGGTTATTACTCCCACAAGCAAAGATTGGGACAGTCTGACGCTTATCAAAGCACTTAAAGCCGACCATGAGGAAATGCTTAAAAAATTGAAAATGAAAAGTTGAAAATGGAAAATGAAAGTCGGGAAGACAGTTTGCAAAATGCAAAGCATCGTCTTCCCGACTTGTTTTGTTTATATAAAATCGCAGTTAAAATTACTCTGTGTCACTATATTAAAGATCTCTGCCGCAGCACTTCTTATACTTCTTACCGCTTCCGCACGGACAAGGATCGTTTCTGCCTATTTTTTTGCCCTTACGGATAGTTTTGTTGGCTGTGTCTGTGCCATCAGCCGAGGTTTCTACAGGACGGGCAACCTGCTCACGGTGGAGTGCCTGCTTTACAGCGTCTGACTGTTCAACAGTTCCTTCATCATCGGCTGCAGACTGTGCCGCTGCGGCAGCCCTCTGAGCCGCTCTCTTTGCAGCTGCAATTGCGTCCTGTCTTTTCTGAATCTCATAGATACGCTTTGGCATAATGAGCATCATCTTGACAGTATCTTCACGAATGCTTTCAATCATCTCATCAAACATATCAAAGCCTTCAACTCTGTATTCAACAACAGGATCGTGCTGACCGTATGAACGAAGTCTGATACCGTTTTTGAGCTGATCCATATTGTCGATGTGATCCATCCAATGTGTATCAACATTCTTGAGGAGGTAAACACGCTCCATCTCACGGATTGTTTCCTCGGGAAGAAGCTCTTCGTTTTCCTTGTAGATTTCGAGAGCATCATCAACGAGCATCTTCTGAATCTCTTCGGGTTCCATATCTTCAAGATCCTCAAGACTGAAATCGTACTTAGAATCATCTCTGATAAGCCAGCCTGCATAGTAATCCTTAAGACTCTGGAAGTTCCAATGCTCTGCAGGACCTTCGGGGAGATACTGCTTGATTGAAGTTGCGATTGTATCCTCAACCATTTTGAGGATTGTTTCGTGGAGATCCTCACCGTTAAGAACCTGATCACGCTGACCGTAGATGATTTCACGCTGTTTGTTCATAACATCATCGTACTGGAGGACATCCTTACGAATGCCGAAGTTACGAAGCTCAACCTTTTCCTGTGAGCCTTCGATAATACTTGTGAGCATTTTGTTCTCAATAGGCATATCCTCGGCAACATTCATACGCTCCATCATCATCTTCATTCTGTCGCCGCCGAACAGACGCATAAGGTCATCCTCGGTTGAGAGGAAGAAACGGCTGACGCCCGGATCGCCCTGACGGCCTGCACGGCCACGGAGCTGGTTATCAATACGGCGTGACTCGTGTCTTTCCGTACCCATAATGTAAAGACCGCCGGCCTCTCTTACCTTTTCAGCCTCGCCCTTGATTTCTTCCTTATACTTATCATTCAGTTCTCTGAATGTATTTCTTGCATTGATGATTTCTTCATCATCGGTTTCCGCATAACCTGTAGCTTCTTCAATAAGCTCCTCTGTAAAGCCCTGCTTACGCATTGCGGCTTTTGCCATATACTCTGCATTACCGCCGAGGATGATATCGGTACCACGACCTGCCATGTTGGTTGCGATTGTTACCGCACCGAGCTTACCTGCCTGAGCAACAATTTCAGCCTCTTTTTCATGCTGTTTTGCATTGAGGACATTGTGCTTGATGCCTCTCTTTTTGAGCATTTTTGAAAGAAGCTCCGACTTCTCAATTGAAATTGTACCGACAAGAACAGGCTGTCCCTTTTCGTGAGCCTCAACAATTGCATCAATAACAGCGTGGAACTTGCCGTTTTCTGTCTTATAAACCGAATCGGGGAGGTCTTTTCTTAAAACAGGCTTGTTTGTAGGAATTTCAACAACATCAAGCTTGTAGATTTCCTGGAATTCTTCCGACTCTGTCTGAGCAGTACCTGTCATACCCGAAAGCTTTTTGTAAAGACGGAAGTAGTTCTGGAATGTGATTGTTGCAAGAGTTTTGCTTTCGCTCTGAACCTTTACGCCCTCTTTAGCCTCAATAGCCTGATGAAGACCTTCGTTAAAACGACGGCCGTACATAAGACGACCTGTAAATTCGTCAACGATGATAACCTCGCCGTCCTTGACAACATAGTCAACATCGAGCTTCATTACACCGTTAGCCTTGATAGCCTGATTTACATGGTGCTGAATTGTAAGGTTATCAGGGTCTGTAAGGTTTTCGATACCGAAAAATTCTTCGGCTTTCTTAACACCGCTCTGTGTGAGGGTTGCTGTTTTCTGCTTTTCATCAACAACATAATCAATGTCGTTTTCTTTGTAATATTCCTCCATATCCTCTTTTGCGTCAAGCTCTGCAAAACGCTGAACCTTAAGAGTTTTTGCAAAAGCGTCAGCCTTTGCATAAAGGTCTGTTGACTTGTCGCCCTTACCCGAAATAATAAGAGGAGTTCTCGCCTCATCAATGAGGATTGAGTCAACCTCATCGACAATTGCAAATGCGTGCGGACGCTGAACCTTGTTTTCCTTGTAAACTACCATGTTGTCACGGAGGTAGTCAAAACCGAGTTCGTTGTTTGTTCCGTATGTAATGTCTGCGGCATAAGCCTTTTTTCTGCCGTCATTGTCAAGGTCATGGCAGATAAGGCCGACCGAAAGACCGAGGTATCTGTAAAGCTTGCCCATCCACTCCGAGTCACGGCGGGCAAGGTAATCGTTGACTGTTACAATGTGAACACCTTCGCCTGTAAGAGCGTTGAGGTATGCAGGGAGGGTAGCAACCAAGGTTTTACCTTCACCGGTTTTCATCTCGGCAATTCTGCCCTGGTGAAGAACGATACCGCCGATAATCTGAACGGGGAAGTGCTTCATGCCAAGCACTCTCCAGCCTGCCTCACGACAGGTTGCAAATGCTTCGGGGAGAATATCGTCTGTTGTTTCGCCGTTGGCAAGTCTTTCTTTAAGGATTGTTGTCTGGTTCTTGAGTTCGCTTTCGCTCATAGCTGCATATTTATCTTCGAGTGCAAGCACCTTGTCACAGATTGGCTGCACACGCTTAACTTCACGCTTGCTGTAGTTGCCGAACATAGCTTTTAAAAAATTCATCAGGGTTCTTCCTTTCAATGTACCGAAAAAATCGGTTAAACTGTATTTTCAATAATATAATTTTTAATATAATTTTAATTTACTGCACCGCAGACGCTCCAAGGCTTTTTGCAGCCTGAATCATTGCGGTCTCAACTACGGGACCTGCATATTGGAAACCGAAACCCGAATCCTGTACAACACAGGCAAATGCAAGAGGGCAGTCCTCATCTTTTGAGTAGCCGACCATCCAGCCGTTAGGGTTCTTATCATCGCCGACTTCACCCGTACCTGTTTTGGCACAGACTGTAAGTCCGCCGAAAAGGTTGTCTCCGTAGTAATCCGAAACGGTGTATCTCATAACATCATCAAGCTTTGACGCCGTATCGGATGAAAAAAGCTCCTGTCCGCTGCTCTTGTAGTTTATGCCGAGTGCGGAGAGTATGGACTCATCTTTGATAAGGGTAGGGTTTGTAACCTTACCGCCGTTTGCGATTGCGCCGCAGATAATTGCCATCTGCATCGGGTTTACCTTGTCATTATACTGACCTACACCCGACCAGCCAAGCTGGTTTTCATTGGCGTTGCTGACATCATATGAACCTTTTGCGGTTTTAATTCCGTCAACATCAAAGGAGCTGTTAATGCCGATTTTCTCGGCAGTTTTTGTCATTGTGTCACTTCCGAGTTCAACGGCAAGCTTTGCAAAAACAATATTGCAGGAATGTGCCATTGCCTCTTTATATGTCAGCGTTCCGTGAGTTTCCGTACAGGTAACTTCACTTCCGCCTATGTTCTCACTTCCGTTACAAACCCAAGTGCGGTCATAAAGGTCGGGAATGTTCTCGATTGCCGCCGCAGATGTAACGATTTTGAAGATTGAACCCGGAGTAAAGGTTGACGAAAGCACATTATCAAGGTAAACGCCCTCGTATTCGCTTTCGTTGTCCTCGGTAATTTCGGGAGGAGCCTGCGGATCGTAAGCCATGGTGCTTATGGAACAGATAACCTCGCCTGTTTTGTAGTTATATATTACACATGCACCTTTTTTGTTATAAGATGCAAGCACATCATAAGCCGCCGCACAGGTTGCGGAATCTACTGTCAGCTTTATATCGTGAGAGGCACGCAGTGATTCGGGCATATTAAGTCCGAAAACAAGGTTATAGCCTATCAGCTGAGAACGATACATACTTTGAACAGCCGTTGAAATGTTAAGGCTGTCATCACCGACAACATGAAGCAGAGATTTCCTTACGCTCTCGCTTTCGTTATAAACTCTTTTACCGTCAACCGTCTGTGCAAGAGCCGTGCCGTTGCGGTCATAAATCGCTCCTGCCTGTGCAAGGCCACCGTCACCTGCTATATGCGCATTATATGCCTGATCAACCCAATCGTCTGCCCCTGTTACAAGCTCAAAGGCAAGATAGCCGAGTCCGCCGATAAACGCAAGCGCAACTATATATATAAGTGTACTTCTGCGAAGTATTTTTTTCAAACCTTACACCACCCTGTGTATCAAGTGAACAATCGAAAAATTAAAGAAAATGCGGCTTTGCTTGCAAAGCACCGTAAATACGGTCGGGAGATAGAGCCTTTTATTTTGCTGTTTTTCCTCTCGACAACAATTTTCCGTTTTCAATTTACTAAACTTATCTTTTTACCGAATAAGTTCTCTCGTCTGCGGCTTTAATGAATGCAACAAGTCCCCAACAAGACATAATACTTGAACCGCCGGCAGACACAAACGGAAATGTTACGCCTGTGAGCGGAAGGACATCGGTTGCACCGAAAACATTGAGAGAAAGCTGAACGACAAAAAGTCCTGCCGCACAGCACGCTGAAATTGAATAAAAGGTACTTCTGCTTCGGGTTGTAATTGCCCTTGCATAAATAAACATTGCACCTACTGCCACGGCAAGTGTGAACGCAACGATAACTCCCATTTCTTCCGAAACAAGTCCGAAAACAAGGTCACTTTCGGATGCGGCAACCTGCTTTAAAAAACCGTTGCCGATACCTACGCCGAAAAGTCCGCCGCTTGCCATATATGTGAGAACTCTTGCCTGCTGATAACCGAGGTTGTCCTGAGTATGTTCCCACACATGACGCCAGCCCGAAAAACGGTCGGCAACATACGGTTTAAACTTGAGGACAAAGGTTACGCCGAAAATTGCGGCGGCAACAGCAAGAATAATCGTCTTGAAATCGCCCGAGCGCATAAACGCTGTGAGCAAAAATGTTACAAAGAAGATGAGCGCAGTACCGAAGTCACCCATAAGAGCCAAAAGTCCGACGCATACTGCCGAGAAGATAATGTACTCAAGCAGGTTCTTCTTTGTCATCAACACATCAAGCGAACTTGCACCGATAAAGATGAAAATAATCTTTGCAAGCTCTGACGGCTGAAATGAAAACGAGCCGATATAAATCCAGTTGGCGGCGCCGTTTGTAATCTTACCGAATACAATTGTTACGCCCAAAAGACCGACCGCACAAATCATTGCCGGAAGTCTGAGTTTATTTACCTTGTCGGGATCTTCAATCAGCTTGATAATTATGCAGAAGAAAATCATACCTATTGCGGCGGCAACAAGCTGAACATAAGCCGAGCGTTCCGACTGTCTGATAAGCATCATTACGCCTATGCCCGTCAAAAACAGGGCAAGCGATTCAAGCTCGAAATTTACTCTGCGGATTACAAAATAGGAGATAAAGAAGAATCCCCATTCAACAGCCGCAAGAGCGCCGAACAGCACGAGCGGAGCCATTGTATTTGTGCCGTCATTCCAGAACATAGCCTGAACGCACATAAAGAAGTGGAAAAATGTAATAAGGAGCATAAGCTTCCACGATTTCATTGCAGGCTTATCACTTACCTTTGAGAAAAACCAGCTCGACTGCAACGGCTGTTGGAACTCCTCGCCTCTTTTTACTATAAGGCTTGTACTGCCTATTGTTATTGTATCGTCAATAAGCACCTTTGCTCTGCCTCTTGTTCTTTTGCCGTTGAGCATTGTGCCGCTCTTTGAGTCGGTATCATTTACATACCAACCGTCTTTACGGCGAAGGAGTACACAATGATTTCTTGAAACCGTCGGGTCATCAACGGTTACATCACTGCTTTTACTTCTGCCAATTGAATTTTCCCAGAAAAGCACGGGGAGCATCTCGCCCGTTGCAGGGTTCAAAAGTGAAATCAAAGGAGTTTCGGGACGGCGGCGGCGGCGCATTGCGGCAAAGCACTGGTACACAATTATTATTGCATAAACAGGCATAAGAAAACGCAGTGCAACAACACCCATATCGAAAATTATCGAAAGATCCGGCACTTTTTTCAACTCCTTCACAAATCATCTGTCCTAAAAATAAGCATACTTAAAGTTATACAGTTTAAATAATAATCCAATTTCCTCCAAAAGTCAATAGCCGAGTGCCTCGGCAGTCAATTCGTGAAGATAGTTTGTACAATAGAAAACTAAAAATGCCCGAGCGTGACTTTCTATATTAAGGTAACTTTGTAGCCGAGTGCCTCGGCAGCCAATTCGTAAAGACAGTTTGTGCAATAGAAAACTAAAAATGCCCGAGCGTGACTTTCTATATTAAGATAGTTTTTTCAGCCGAGTGCCTCGGCAGCCAATTTTGTAGGGGCGGATATTATCCGCCCGCCTTGATGAAATTTTATGTTTATGCTCATATGTTTTGGCATAATAAAAGCCGTGCGTTATTTTGTAACGGTTAACCGTGTTCGTCACTACACCATTTCGATAACTCTGTTTCATTCATATAATTTATTTCTATCACAATATTTCTGCCATTGCTTGCGGGCGTCCGATGAACGCCCCTACGAGTTTGTGCTTTTTTATACAATTTTATTAAACTCCTTGATTTATTAACTTCAATAATTTATAATAACTTTGACAGAGGATTGGTTAATCCATCTGTTGAGTGTTTCGCCACTTGTTTAAAGAGCGAGTGTTTTTATCGTTGAGCGTTTCGCCGCTTGCAAAAGTGCGAGTATTAACAAAAGACCTCTCGAAAATCGAGAGGTCTTTTATCATGATATATCCATGAGGATTAATGAAGACTTTTCATGTTATCGGCTTTATCACGGCATATATGCGACCATTTGCAGTCACCGCACACCTGCGAAAGCCTGTCTTTTAAAATTATATTTTCCCTTGCAATTCTCGAAAGCTCTTTCCAATCGGCAGTATCGCCGATTTTCATTCCGAGTAAATCAAGACATCTTTTGTCATAGCACGATGCCTTGCCAGTAACATCGCAGCTGCCGTTGTCACGGTTCGGACACGATGAACAAATTTCGTCACAACCGCCCGTAAGCGTAAGGTTTGCGTTGTTATTTTCAAGAACCGACACTATTTTTGCCATTCCGCAGACAAATTCATCGCTGTAACCCTTGCCTTCAAAAAACTGCACACAAAGGCTGTGATGCGGTCTGAACTTAAAGCTTAACGATTTTGTCAAGACGATTCACCAAAACTGTTGCAACAACAATCTTTGCAGCATCTGCAAGAAGGAACGGAACAACGCAGGTGAGAAGTGCGGCAACAAAGTCTGTATGCATTGCAATCATAAACCAGATTGTGCCGAAAAGGTAGCATACTGCAAGGCCTGCAACCATTGAAACCGCAAGCACCCAAAGCTTTCTGCCGAGAAAATCAGTCATAAGTCCAACGATAAGCGCCGTAAAAAGGAAACCGATGATATAACCGCCTGTCGGACCGCCGAGAACGCCGATTCCGCCTGAGAATCCTGCAAACACCGGAACACCGATTGCACCGAGGAGAACATAAACCGCAACGCTGATGAGTCCTCTTTTCCAGCCGAGCATAGCCGCCGCCATAAAGATACCGAGAGTCTGAAGTGTGAACGGAACTGTCATCGGAATCTGAATCTGTGCGCACACTGTGATGATTGCGACGAACATCGCCATATACACAAGGCTTAATACATTACTTTTTGATTTACTGTTTGTTTTTGCTTCTGTCATAAAATTACCTCTCCTTTGCAAAACCGCTTCTTTTGTTTTGCAGATTGTCAACCAAATTATTTTATCAGTTGACAATTATTATAGTACCGATTATCGCATTTGTCAACCCGATTTATATTTTAAAATGACAATTACAATCCGTTTTGATGTAACAATTGACTTTACAACCATCTTATAATGCAACCGAGTTGACCGAACATAACATAAAAACAGGGACAGCGTTTTGCTGTCCCTGAAATTTTTGTAAAGATTAAGTTTGCGTACTTACAATTAAGCCTTGTTAACCGAACCGAAGAGTTCCATCTTTTCCTTAACAGTAGCCTTGATAGCCTCTGCACCGGGAGCGAGGAGCTTTCTTGGATCGAAGCCCTTGCCTTCGAGATCCTTGCCCTCTTCAATGTACTTTCTTGTAGCTGCTGCAAATGCAAGCTGGCACTCTGTGTTAACATTGATCTTTGAAACGCCGAGTGAGATAGCCTTCTTGATCATGTCGGCAGGGATACCTGTACCGCCG
>ENA-UAOZ01000999-UAOZ01000999.1-human-gut-metagenome-genome-assembly--contig:-NODE-999-length-13832-cov-10.189374_pt1 | contig 13832 bp, 10 predicted proteins | sample MGYA00243474_ERZ654565 | MGnify/ENA primary metagenome ERZ654565 (study PRJEB26926, sample SAMN06164854) | human gut metagenome | biome: ENVO:00009003; feature: ENVO:2100002; material: ENVO:00002003...
ATAAGAGACAGATAATCTTTTAACATAAAAGAAATCATTATGGCATAAAGTGAGGACACAGATGGAAGCGAAAAGACAGGATATCGGGATGGATATAGATGAAAATAAAAAAGATACACAAAATAAAACCAATACACAGGATAAGGCCGATACATCAAATAAAGAGGATAAGCCGGATGGATCAGAAAAAGAGGAAGCACAGAAAAGTACGTCGGCATCGCGCGAGATTTTAAGCTGGGTACTTACATTTGCCCTGGCGATCGGGGCAGCATTTCTGATCAAGAATTATCTGATCATCAACGCAGATGTACCGACAGGCTCCATGGAAAATACGATCATGCCGGGGGACCGCCTGATCGGGAATCGTCTCGCATTTTTAAAGGATACACCGGAGCGCGGGGATGTTGTGATTTTCCATTATCCGGATGATGAGGAAGAACTTTATGTAAAAAGAGTGATCGGACTGCCGGGGGAGGAAGTCCGCATTGACGATGGAAAGATTTATATTGATGGAAGTGAAACGCCGCTGGAGGAAGATTATTTGAAGGAAGAATGGACGGTGGCAACAGGACCATATTTATTTGAAGTACCGGATGACTGTTATCTGGTATTAGGGGATAACCGGAATGACTCCTGGGACGCGCGTTACTGGGATAACAAATATGTAAGTATCGATAAAATCCTCGGTAAAGGAGAGGTCATTTACTGGCCGCTGCAGGATATCGGAAAAATCAGATAGCAATCAAAAATGCATAGATTTTAAATGGAAGTGTTTGGAAACAGGCATTGTATGAGATCGGACACAGGGGGATCAGACATGATAACATTTCTTTCAAAGTTTTTTATTAAAGAAAAAGAGGATAAAGGAAAGATCAGACAGGAGTATGGTATTCTCTGCGGTATGGTCGGAATCTTTTTAAATATTCTGCTTTTCTGTGGCAAATTTTTTGCAGGAACGATCAGCCATTCGATCGCTGTGACTGCGGATGCATTCAACAACCTGTCAGATGCAGGATCTTCCGCTGTTACGCTGATCGGATTTAAGCTGGCAGGAGCAAAACCGGACTCGGAGCATCCGTTTGGCCACGGACGGATCGAATATGTATCGGGACTGATCGTTGCGGCAGCAATCCTTTTGATGGCGTATGAACTGATCAGGGATTCTATTATAAAGATCATTCATCCGGAAGAAACAGAGTTTTCCGTAATGGTGGTTGTGATCCTCATTATTTCGATTCTTGTAAAACTGTATATGTATCTTTATAACAGTGGGGTTGCAAAAAAAATTGACTCTGCTGCCATGAAGGCAACGGCAACCGACAGTCTGAGCGATACCTGCGCAACAGCAGTGGTACTTGTGGCAGCTTTGATCGGACATTTTACCGGAATCTATGTGGATGGCTATTGTGGTGCATTAGTTGGTGTATTTATCATGTTTGCGGGCATCGGGGCTGCGAAAGATACCTTAAATCCGCTTTTAGGGCAGCCGCCGGAGGAGGAATTTGTGCAGAAGATCGATCAGATCGTAATGGCACATGAGGAGATCTGTGGAATCCATGACCTGATCGTACACGATTATGGTCCGGGAAGACAGATGGTATCACTGCATGCGGAAGTACCTGCGGAGGGCAATATCTTAGAGATCCATGATATTATTGATAATGTTGAAAATGAATTAAAAGAAAAGTTAGGCTGTGATGCGACGATACATATGGATCCGATCGTGACATCGGATGAACATGTCAGTGAGATGAAAGCAGCGGTAATATCTATTATCAAGGGAATTGATGAGCGGATCAATATGCATGATTTCCGCGTTGTAACGGGACCGACACATACGAATATTATATTTGATGTCCTGATACCGTATAAGTTTCAGATACAGGATGATGAGCTGGCAGCACGTATTACATCACAGGTAAGGGAACGTCTTGGAAATAATTATTACGTGGTTATCAAAGTAGATCATTCCTACGTGTAAAGGAGTCGGGCAATTCAGATTTTTACAAAGGAGAAACGTATGCAGACAAGTAACAAAGAACTGATCCTGCTGGTAGATGATGATCCGGGCAATCTCAAAAGAGCACAGACGATTCTGGGGGAAGAATTTCGTATTTCTGCGACTACATCTGGGAAAATGGCATTGTCACTTCTTTCAAAAGTGACACCGGATCTGATCCTTTTGGATGTAAATATGCCGGAAATGAACGGATTTGAAACACTGAAAAAGATTCGGGAACTTGAAAATGGATCTATGATACCGGTTGTGTTTCTGACCGGTGATAATGATGCTGAAACAGAAACAAAATGTTTTGAGGCAGGGGCTATGGATTTTGTCGGGAAGCCGTTTGTTTCCCAGGTATTAGTCAGCCGTGTGAAACGAATTTTAGAGAACAGACAGTACCAGAATCATTTAGAAGAGATGGTCGCCTCGCAGGTTGCGGAAATGACGCGTATGCAGGATGAAGTGATTACCGGTATCGCCAACCTGATCGAGAGCCGTGATGGCAGTACGGGACTTCATGTAAAAAATACCCAGAATTATGTACAGATACTGACAAAAGCGTTGAGGGAAAAGGGGATGTATCCGGATATCCTTGATCATAATTATGAGCTCAATACAGTAAAGGCATCGGTACTTCACGATATTGGAAAAATAAAAACACCAGATGCGATTCTTTTAAAACCGGGACGGCTGACGGACGAAGAGTTTGAAGTCATGAAACAGCATACGGTAGCCGGGTGTGAGATCATTGACCGGATCATCGGAAATGTGGAACATGAGGAATATGTGGATATTGCCAGAAAAATAGCACGATATCATCATGAAAGATGGGACGGTACGGGCTATCCGGATGGATTATCCGGGGAGGAGATTCCGTTATGTGCAAGGATCATGGCACTTGCTGATGTTTTTGATGCATTATATCAGGACCGGTGTTATAAGAAAGCAATCCGTCCCGCATCTAAGGTGTTTGAAATTATAAAGGAAAATAGCGGCTCTCAGTTTGATCCGAACCTTACAGAGATATTTCTGGAATTGCAGCGGGAAATTACAGACATAAGTGAATGAGAGGGGACGTTATGATAAGAGAAATCAAAAAGGACAGGGCGGGAGTGATCCCGTATGTACTTTATTTCATATATACTGTTTATATGGTAGTGGCAGCAGTTTATTTAAAATGGCCAAGCTGGGTAGCTGCGGTGATAATTTGTGGGCTTTTGGCGAGTATCGGACTTCGGATGCTGTCAGGACGGTACAGCAGACTGGCGAAGTTATTTTGTTCTGTTATGATATGGATGAATATTATTTTATATACGGTATTCACGGACGGTTCGTCTCTTACCATGGCAACAGTAGCAGCAAGTGTTGTGATGTTGTCTCTTTTTGATCTGATCGAGATCAATTATATTTCGTTGGTAGCAACGATCTTTTTGTTTTGTCTTGATACATTCCTGTTAGATAAAGTAAGTTATGATAATCCGATACGGGAAATGGAATTTTTTATGCAGTTTTTTGCGATCATTATTCTCGAGATCATGGAAAATAAACAGTTAAAAAACCGCATACAGCATGATATGGAATTCAATGAGACAATGCGTGAACTCGAGGATGCCAAACAGGCAAAAGATGATTTTATGGCAAATATTTCGCATGAGATCCGTACACCGTTAAATTCTATCATCGGAATCGGATCAGAATTACTGGATGCGAAAGTGGATGATACGACAAAGGAACAGCTGTATGATATTACAGTTGCGGGCAGGAATCTGATGTCTTTGGTATCAGATATCCTGGATTTTTCAGAACTTGAAAATGACACGATGGAGCTGGTGGAAGAACCATATAACATTACGTCTGTGATCAATGATGTGGTTAACATGGCACATGTGTGGAATAAAGAAAAGAATCTTGAGATCATTGTGGATTGTGAGGCGGATATTCCGAATAACCTGCTTGGAGACAGTCAGAAAATATATCGCATTATCTTAAATCTCATCAACAATGCGATCAAATTTACAGATGCCGGTGGTGTCATTTTGTTTGTCGGCGCCCGCAAGGAATCATACGGCATCAATCTTATGGTAAAGGTGAAAGATACCGGAATCGGGATGAGCGAAAAAAATATAGATGCACTGGAAAACACATACAATCAGGTAGATACGACCCGTGACCGGCGTGCGGGGGGCATTGGCTTAGGTCTTGCAATCTCACGTAAAATGATTGCAAAAATGAATGGACATATGCATATTGAGAGTGTTCCTGATGCAGGGACGACGGTTTCTATTATCATTCCACAGAGAGTACTGACGGATATGCCGCTTGTATCCGTGCGTGATGCCGGAGATAAAAAGATCATTTTTTATATGGATCTCGAGAGATACCGTTTCGGACAGCTTCGTGACGGATATCTTGAATGTATCCAGAGGATGGTCGATCAGCTTCATGTAGATGCCGTGCGCTGTTCGACCATGCATGAACTAAAAAACCGCATCGATCATGAAAATTATCAGTTTTTGTTTGTTGCGGATGTCGAATATTTTATAGATCAAAGTTATTTTGACAGCCTGACTGCAAAAATGAAAGTTGTTGTCATGGCAAACAGGGATTGTGATCTGCAAAAAATCGGACCGGAAGTTCTGCTTATCTATCGCCCGATGCATGTATTCTCGGTTGCAACCATTTTGAATGGAGAAAAACTTCAGCAGGACGCATACGACGAACGGTGGCATCATGACAGATTCCGTGTAAAAGGAGCCAAAATTCTTGCAGTGGATGACAGTGCCATGAATTTAAAAGTTGTTTCAAGTCTGTTATGCCATTATGGCATCACGATCGATACGGCATTGAGCGGTAGTGAGGCAATTGATAAAATCAGTGACAGAAGCTATGATCTCGTGTTTATGGATCATATGATGCCGGAAATGGATGGCGTGGAATGTATGCACAGGATTCATGAATTACCGCGGTTCCGTGAACGGAAAATACCGATCATTGCACTGACAGCCAACGCCATAGGCGGAGCCAGAGAGATGCTGATCAGGGAAGGATTCGATGATTTTGTTGCGAAACCGATTGAAAAATCTGCGATGGAACGTGTCCTTCGCAAATATTTAAGCATGTTTATTGAAAAAGATACGGGAGAGGAACAGGTTACCTGCAAGACAGAAGAAAACAGTGGATTATCCGGACAATTCAAAGAAGGAAGGAAAGAATTTGAGGCTGCAGGAATTGACCGCCGGCTTGGGCTTTCCTACTTTGACAATAATGAAGCGGATTATATGGAGATCGTGCAGTGTTTTTATGAACAGGGAAGAAGTCAGATCCAGACATTACAAGAGCTGTATGATAAAAAAGACTGGGAAAATTATAAGATCAATGTACATTCCCTGAAAGGACAAAGTCTTACGATCGGTGCAAAAGAGCTTTCAAAAAGGGCAAAGAGGATGCAGGAGGCATGTGAGCATGGGGATGAAAATTATATCATACAAAACCATACGGAGCTGATCGCAGACTATTGTTCGATCCTTGATGGGCTGTCTAAGTATGTGACGGTGGGGGAAGAAAAAAATCCAGTGCAGAAACTATCGGCAGCAATCGACAATTTTGACCAGGCAGAGGCAATGAAGCTGTTAGAGATGATAAAAAATGAGATGGGCAGTTCGATGGCGGATTCGGATGCACAGTTGATCGCTGATATGGAAGCCCAGATTGAACTGTTTGATTTTATCAGTGCTGCGGAAACATTAAAAAAATGGGGAGGTGCGGACAATGAGTAAGCTGAGTGACAGAATTATCCAGGTACTGATCCGGAAAGATGTTTCAATTCATGCACAGTTATTCCGCTTTATGTCGCTGCTTGGAACGATCGCGATGGCAGTGGGGGGAGTTTATACGCTTGCCGAGGGAATGGAGATAAAAAATGTCGCAGCATTATTTGCCGGGGCGCTTTTTATGGGCATGCTTTTCTGGGCAGGAAATAAATTCCAGCAATATGATCTCTGTTCTTTCATTCTGATGTCAGGGCTGAATGGAATTTTTCTTCCAGTTACGTTTCTGCGCTCCGGAGGCTTAAAAAGCGGTATGCCGCTTTGGTTTGTTCTTGGTTTCATCTCGCTTTTTTTCCTGCTGCGGGGGAAAAGTCTTGCCGCGGGAACTGTTATAACGATCATTGCGGATGCGTATTGTTTTTACACTGCATATGTTCATCCGGAACGGATCACTTATATGGAATCGGAATCTGTAGTTTATGGGGATATTATCGTGAGTGCGGTCATAACCATCTTTCTGACCTGTGCGTTTATGTTTATCCAGATCACACTCTCTGAATATCAGAGAAAAGAAAATGAAAAGCAGCAGGCGGAGTTAGTTGCCGCGATGAATACACAGAGCCGTTTCCTTGCAAATATGAGCCATGAAATCCGTACGCCGATCAATACGATCATAGGATTAAATGAAATGACACTTCGGGAGGAGAATCTGTCAGACGATATTATTGAGAATGCCAATAATATCCAGAGTGCAAGTAAGATGCTTTTGTCCCTGATCAATGATATTTTAGACCTGTCCAAAATTGAGGCGGGGAAAATGGAAGTTGTTCCGGCGCGTTATGAGACAGGAGAATTATTCAGTGAAATTGTAAACACGACCTGGATCCGTGCACATGAGAAAAATCTGGAATTTTGTGTCAATGTATCTGAAAAACTGCCATCCATGCTTTATGGCGACGAGATGAGGATCAAACAGGTTTTAACCAATATTTTAAGTAATGCGATCAAGTATACGCAAAAGGGATCCGTCACGCTGTTTGTGGAGAGTGAGCAGACGGGAGCGGACGAAATCCTTTTAAAAATGGCTGTGATCGATACCGGTATGGGAATCCGTCAGGATGATATGAAATACCTGTTTGACAGTTTTAAACGGGTCAATGAAGGCAGTACAAAAGGAATCGAGGGAACAGGACTTGGACTCTCAATCTGCAGCCAGCTTGTAAATCTGATGGGTGGTCAGATCACGGTTGACAGTATTTATCAGAAAGGTTCTACATTTACGATTACGATTCCGCAGAAAATTGTAAATGCCACGCCACTTGGAAATCTCAATTACAACAGTTCATCAAGACATCAGAGATCCTCCTATAAAAAGAGTTTCGAAGCACCGGAAGCAAAAGTTCTTGTTGTGGATGACAATGATATGAATCTGCTTGTCGCTAAAAAACTGCTTCGGGAAACCAAAGTCCAGCTTGCATTGGCGCATAGTGGAATGGAATGTCTGAAGCTGACGGCAAAAAATAATTACGATGTGATTTTTATGGATCACATGATGCCGGAGATGGATGGTGAAAAAACCATGGATCTGGTGCGCAACCAGCAGGGTGGATTCTGCCGCAAAACGCCGATTATTGCATTGACGGCAAATGCAATGTCAGGTGCGGAAGAAAAGTATCGTAAAATGGGATTTTCCGACTATCTTGCAAAACCGATCAACGGAATCCTTTTTGAGGCAATGCTGCTCCGTTATCTGCCGAAAGAGCGCATTGAATATATGATCGATCCGGATGAAGTCAGTGAGATGGACGGATTCCGTATTCTGGGCCAGAAGAAAAAGCAAAGGCTGATCGTCAGCACGGACAATGTTGTGGATCTGCCGAATGATGTGATCCGGCAGCTTGGAATACCGGTTATGCATTATTTTGTAAATACGGAATACGGGCATTACGAGGATATGGTGGAAATCCATTCAGACAGTCTGCTTTCTTATATTGAAAAAGATCAGTATGCCAAGTCGGAAGCACCGACAGTCGGGGAATATGAGACATTTTTTGGAAATCTGCTTGAGGAGGCGGAACAGGTACTGCATATCAGTATTGCTTCAGAATCCGGAAAGGGATTTGAGAATGCAAGCCAGGCGGCAGCCGGATTTTCCCATGTGCAGGTGTTTGATTCCGGTCATTTGTCGAGCGGTACAGGCCTGATGGTTATGCATGCAGCCAATATGGTGCTGAAAAATAAGGATCTGGATGAAATATTACAGAGTCTGGAAGAAATACAGCCTAAAATACAGACAAGCTTTATTTTAGACAGTTCAAAACAGCTCTATCGCAGTGGACTTTTAAATAAGCAGGTATGGAAAATGACAGAGATGCTGCAGTGTCATCCGGTTCTGGCATTGCACAAAAAGAAAATTGTACCGGCAGCGATCTTTTTTGGAAATACACAGGATGTTTATAAAAAATATATACATGCGCAGATGGCGCGATGGTCGCCGATTGATCAGAAAGTCTTATTTATAACATCTGCGGGTTGTTCGAAAGAGACGAAAGATATGATTTTAGAGGAAGTGCAAAAGTATAAAAAATTTGATCAGATCTACATGCAGGAGGCATCAGCAGCGATTACAAGTAACTGTGGAGCCGGCTGTTTTGGACTTATTTATATGCTGCAGTAAAATTTGGTCTGAAAAACAGTATTGACATTTTAAGAAAGCGTGTTATACTCAGACACATAAAAATAGAATATGATCTTCAGGGCAGGGTGTGATTCCCTACCGGTGGTATAGCCCACGAGCCGTAAGGCATGATTCGGTGTAATTCCGAAGCCGACAGTATAGTCTGGATGAAAGAAGATATGGATAAGCAGGATTTAAAGGATCGTTTTAAACGGTTGGTAAGATAATGCATACATGGCTCTGAAATAGTTTTATTTCAGAGTCTTTTTATTTGTGACAATAGAATGTTCGCGGAGCGCGTATTTTATTGCTGCAAAAATTAGATATCCTGCCGGATATCAGAAACGGAAAAAAGTTTCGCATGGTATCCCGGTTTTTAAAATATGTCATTTTAGAAATCCCTAAAATCCGGTTTTAAGAAGCTCTGAACGATCGTGTTCAGAGCTTCTTTTTATGGCAATAGAATATTCCCGGAGCGTGTATTCTATCGTCATGAAGCAACAGAGATTGCAGATTTTATCTTGCAGGAAAGAGAAGGTATTCATGCAGCAGGAAAGATATATGCGCCGGGCAATGGAACTTGCAGAGCTTGGCAGAGGATGGACAAAGACAAATCCGGTGGTCGGTGCGGTTCTTGTAAAAGAGGATAGAATCATCGGGGAAGGCTATCATAAAAAATTTGGCGGACTTCACGCAGAGCGGGAAGCGCTGGCGGATTGTAGGAGCAGGGGAGAGGATCCGGCAGGAGCAGATCTTTATGTGACATTAGAACCGTGCTGCCATTACGGGAAAACGCCTCCGTGTACACAGGCGGTCATAGAAGCCGGGATCAGCCATGTGTTTGTCGGGGCGAAAGATATCAATCCGCTTGTGGCGGGAGGCGGAATCCGGCAGTTAAGGGAGCAGGGCATCCTGGTGACGGAAGGAGTTTTACAGGAGGAATGTGAGTACCAAAATCGGGTATTTTTTCACTATATCCAGACAAAACTGCCATATGTGAGGATGAAATATGCGATGACACTGGATGGAAAAATCGCGTCGGCATCCGGAAAATCGAAATGGATCACTGGGGAGGCGGCAAGAGAACAGGTACACCGCATGCGACATGAAATGACCGGAATCATGGTTGGGGTAGACACGGTAATCGCGGATGATCCAATGTTAAACTGCCGTTTGCCACAAACGAAAGACCCGGTCAGGATCGTTTGTGATACGACACTGCGGATACCGCTTAAGAGCCGTATCGTGCAGACCGCAGAGGAGCAGAAGACCATCATTGCAACCTGCTGTCAGGATGAAGCAAGGATCAGGGAATATCAGAAATATGCATGCCGGATCATAGTGACAGAGCGTGCGGATGGAAAAGTAGATTTAAAAGAACTGATGCGGCAGCTTGGAGCAGACGGGATCGAGAGTGTATTACTTGAGGGCGGTGCCATGCTGAACTGGTCGGCGTTAGAAGCCGGAATCGTCAATGAGGTGTATGCGTATGTGGCACCGAAACTGTTTGGCGGTGCAGATGCCAAAAGTCCGGTTGCAGGAATGGGCGTGGATCATCCCGATGATGCGTACCATCTGGTCAATCAGAGGATACAGCAGGTGGGGGAGGACATTCTGATCACCGGGGAGCTGAAAAATAAATGAGAGGGAAATAGATACATAAGGTTTGAACATACTGTAAAAAGGCAGGGAGGGGAGGAAATTTGTTTACAGGAATTGTGGAAGAGGTCGGAAGAATCATAACAGCGGACCGGAAAGGCAATTCTGCCAGACTGAAAATAGAGGCAGAAAAAGTATTGGAGGATATCAAAATTGGTGACAGCATTGCCGTCAACGGAATCTGTCTTACCGTGACATCTTTTGGAAAAAACTATTTTACCGCCGATGTGATGCACGAAACGCTGCGGAGGTCATCGATTGGAGAAGCAGCGTCAGGCAGCCCGGTGAATCTGGAGCGCGCGATGGCGGCGAACGGCAGATTTGGCGGTCATATCGTGACAGGACATATTGACGGAACCGGAACGATCTGTGAGGTCAAATCAGACGAAATCGCGATTTGTTATTCCATGAAAGCACCGGAGAAGATCATGCGCTACATTGTTGAAAAGGGTTCTGTCGCAGTGGATGGGATCAGCCTTACGGTTGCAAAAACGACACAGACGAGTTTTATGGTGTCTGTCATCCCGCATACGGCGCAGTGTACAGTTCTTGCATACAAAAAGGCGGGAGATACGGTAAATCTGGAAAATGACTGTATCGGGAAGTATATTGAACATTTTTTGAACTGGGAGAAAGAAAAAACAACGGAGAGTAAGATCACGAGGGAATTTTTATTTTCTAATGGATTCTGATAAGAAAACAAAATGCAGTTTTTGGCACGGAAAGGAAGAAGTACAATGAAGAAATTTGATACAGTGGAACAGGCATTGGAAGAATTGAAAAGAGGAAAGATCATTCTTGTGACAGATGATGAAGATCGTGAAAATGAAGGGGATTTTATCTGCGCGGCAGAGTTTGCAACGACAGAAAATCTGAATTTTATGGCAACACATGGAAAAGGACTGATCTGCATGCCGATGTCAAAGGAGATCTGTGAAAAATTAAGACTCCCGCAGATGGTGGCAGACAATACGGATAACCATGAGACCGCATTTACCGTATCGATCGATTATGTCGGCACAACGACTGGAATATCGGCGGAGGAACGCGGTATGACAGCAAGGCATTGCATCAGTGAGGATGCAAAACCGGAAGACTTTCGCAGACCGGGACACATGTTTCCTCTGCTTGCAAAAAAGAATGGGGTGTTAGAACGCGACGGTCATACAGAAGCAACCGTTGACCTGATGCGTCTTGCCGGATTAAAAGAGTGCGGTTTATGCTGTGAGATCATGCGTGAGGACGGAACAATGATGCGTACAACAGAACTCATGGAACTGGCAGAAGAATGGAATATCTGTTTTATCACGATTGCCGCCATCATTGAATACCGCAAAAAATATGACAGGCTTGTGGAGCGTGCAGCAGTGGCAAAACTCCCGACAAAATATGGAGAATTTAAAGCGTATGGCTATCAGAATATTTTAAACGGGGAACATCATGTTGCGCTGGTAAAAGGTGAGATTGGAGACGGAGAGGATGTGCTGTGCCGTGTACACTCCGAGTGCCTGACAGGAGATGTATTCGGATCCCTTCGGTGCGACTGTGGGGAACAGCTTGCGGCGGCAATGGAACAGATCGAAAAAGAAGGCCGCGGAATCCTGCTTTATATGCGGCAGGAGGGAAGAGGCATCGGACTTTTAAATAAGCTGCGTGCCTATACATTGCAGGAGGAAGGAATGGATACGTTAGAGGCAAATCTTGCGCTCGGTTTTGCGGGGGATGAGCGGGAGTATTATATTGGAGCACAGATCTTAAAAGATCTCGGCGTAAAAACACTGCGGCTTCTGACCAATAACCCGGATAAAGTTTATCAGTTGAAAGATTATGGCATGGAAATCAAAGAGCGCGTGCCGATCCAGATGAAGGCGACACCGTATGATCTGTTTTATCTGCGGACAAAACAGGAAAAGATGGGGCATATGCTTCGTTTTGAATAAGAGGATAAATATAATATTAAGTATCTATGGTATCAACCTGACATCAACATTATAAAAAAGGAGATAAAAAAATGAACGTTTTAGAAGGAAAATTAACAGGGGCAGAGGACATTAAGATTGGGATCGTGGCAGCGAGGTTTAATGAATTTATCGTGTCAAGACTGATCGGGGGTGCACTTGACGGGTTGAAGCGCCATGATGTACCGGAGGAGCAGATTGATCTGGCATGGGTGCCGGGAGCGTTTGAGATTCCGGTGATTGCAGAAAAGATGGCGGCAAGTGGAAAGTATGATGCAGTGATCTGCCTTGGGGCAGTGATACGCGGGGCAACGAGCCATTATGATTATGTGTGCAATGAAGTTTCCAAAGGGATTGCAAGCGTTTCCTTACAGAGCAAAATTCCGGTTATGTTTGGCGTCCTTACGACAGACAATATTGAACAGGCAATCGAGCGCGCAGGCAGTAAGGCGGGAAATAAGGGGTATGAATGCGCTGTGGGTGCGATCGAGATGGTGAATCTGATGCGTGTAATGAAGAAGTAAAGAAGAGACCAGGCGGTGCCAGATGTTTCTGGATTCTAAGCTGCCTTAAAAATGGTTCGTTCCCGGATTCTAATTAAAAGGGAGCATCCCAAAGTTTGTGTAAACCTCCAAACTGATGTAAGATAAAATTACTCAGTTTGGAGGTTATTTTTATGGCAAGAAGAAAAGACAGCCCACAAAAAGCAGCAATGAGAGAAATTTGAAGAGCGTCTGAACGGACGCAACCTGTAAAACCAGCTTGTTTTGGGCAGGTCTTATTGACATGCCCAAAAACTCCTGTATAATGCAGATATGGGCAGAATCCGGAAAATCGGCTCTGCCCATTTGTAACTATTCACAAATCTTATATCAGTTTTTAGCGTTTACACAAAACTTGAAACGGTCTCGGGGCTGTCGCACTATCTGATTAAAATCAGCAGTGTCTCAGCTCCTTTTTTATAGATTTTTTCTATATCTTGAATGATTGCAAAACTGTATTACTGACTCAAGGTTCGAACCACATCCTTATATCGTTCCGATTTGCTTACTTTATCCTCTTTTGTGACACCGTAATATCTGTATACATCTTTATAGATACTCTGAAAGTTTTTAACCACCTTTTTATTTCCACCAGCCCCACCGCCAATATATGCATATTTTTTTTCGATAACAATATACATGGTATCATTGATATCATCAAATGCTTTTTTGAATTTATGAAAGTCAATATCAAATTCTGTCGAAGGGATTTCCATTGCCCTCTGCATTCGCTCCTCGCTTTGCCTGATATAAGCCTCCACATCTTTTGGCGATTCGCTCTTTAATTTAGGACATGCAGTAGATTCTCCTAATAATTCTGGAGCATATTGAATGATAAAAGAGGCTCTCATCTGCTGATATTCTTCTGGAAATTCTTCAGCATCCTTATCGACTTCAGCAAACCCATATCTATTTACGATATACTCTATTACTTCATCCAAACTATGACTTTCACATGAAAGGGTTTTATCCACATAGAACCGCTTAATTTTATTTTTTGCTCTTTGAATTTTCTGTTTTAGAGTAAGTTTTGCATTTTTCTTAAAAAAAATGGAGGTCGGTCCATCGGCTCCTCCAATAACAGAAACTGCGCTCGAGCTTTTTTTCATAAACACCTGTCCTATTCAAAATAAAATTTATCATCCTAATAAACTGGAAGTTTTCTATTGTTCTTTATACCTGTCTCTTATACACATCTGACGCTGCCGACGAAGCTAGAAGTGT
>ENA-UAOZ01001014-UAOZ01001014.1-human-gut-metagenome-genome-assembly--contig:-NODE-1014-length-13683-cov-9.594952_pt1 | contig 13683 bp, 10 predicted proteins | sample MGYA00243474_ERZ654565 | MGnify/ENA primary metagenome ERZ654565 (study PRJEB26926, sample SAMN06164854) | human gut metagenome | biome: ENVO:00009003; feature: ENVO:2100002; material: ENVO:00002003...
GTCTCGTGGGCTCGGAGATGTGTATAAGAGACAGGTAATTCTCTGTTACATTAATATTATCCTTTGATTTATCACCGGTACTTTTTCTTTTTGTATAAATCCGGTCGCCCTCATTGGTAAGTTCACGATCCGTCCTTTCATCAAATGTCTGATCTTTATAATCCGATTTTTCGAAATCATTTACTGTATGCCAGATAATATTTCCATGATCCTGTCTGACAAACGATAAGCTTTCATTTCCGTCTTCCCCTTTTACAATTTTTTGGACAAACGTTCCTTCCCCATCTTTGACGCGCTCATAGTATCCGGTATATTCTGCATCTTTCATGCCATCATCACAGACACGCATATTTCCAGAATATTTTGAAATGTCCCCTTCCGGCTCATCCGGGAAAAAATAAGCCTTTTTCTGTTCGTATTTTGCACCGGTTATGGATGTAACCGTTGTAAGATCCCCATCCCCATAACGCATCTCTTCCACATTTACCGGTTCACATCCACTGATCTGGTATCCAAACTCTGCGTATTCCTCATAAGGCACAATTTCAAGAATCAGAAACGGGTTTTTCTTTGTTCCAAGCTTTGCCGCTGCGGCATTCGCATCGTAAATGTTGCGCTTCGACTCCGGAATCTGCTCTATCTGGTCAACGACCCCTCTTGTCATCTCCGGAAGTTTCTCATCCGCCTTTAATTTATTCCGGTACCCGACAACCCCAAGACAGACAACAAGCACCCCCAGCATACAGACTGCGGATGCAATTCTCTTTTTTCTGTTTCCGTTATTTTTTTTCTGCCGATGCCATCTTACCATCTTCAATACGAACGCCCCTTCCTTACCTGAGTACATTTCTCAGCTTGAATTCATTTTGTATCGTATACTTCTGTTCCAGATATTGCATATCAAAAGAAACCGCAACGGATGCCTTTTCCGTGGAAGCATTTACTGTGCCGGTAAATGCCGTAACATATTCGCCGATCAGATTTTCCTGCACCTCATCCGTAGCTGCAGAAATCACCGTTGTATCGGTTTTTGGATCTGCCACAGCCATTTTCTTTGTATATAATTTCTTTCCACCTGCAGAGATCCAGATCACCCGCTTGCTTGCAGCCTCCGGGGCTGCGGCACCTGCCGGATTGGTTACCGACGGGGTGTTCGGAATCGTATAAATGGCGATCCCACGGACACCGGACACGGATGGGTCAAGTTCCTCCACCCGGTTTCCTTCCATCACCCACATGCCGATCTGCTCCATCAGAATCTGTGACTCCGACTGCAGATCAATCTGCGCAGACGCGTGGTTATAATTTTTGTGCGCCATTCCAAGGAAAAGCGTTGCAGCGCCTAAAATAACCGTTGAAATTGCAATCGCGATAATCAGTTCCACAAGCGTAATTCCCCTATGATCGTTCGGCACACTGCCACCCCCTTTAAAAAGTTACTGCTCCGTAAAATGCCTGCCGGTATCTTTCACCAGCCGGATTGTGTATGCCGGGACACCATCAATATAAATGGCATTCACATTTGTACAATCGTCATAAAATGCCGTTTTCTTATAGGCAATCTTAATAAATGTCCCACCGGCACCCGGTTCTGTCAGTTCCTCCCCGGTGCTGCTGTCCTTACGGATTTTAATTGTATTATTACACAGCTTCGTCCCGTCAGATGTCAGCTTTGTATCGTCAAAACTGCCCAGATTATCGGACAGGACACGCGTATAATATCCATTGTCCAGCTTGTAAATATACAGATAAGAACTGCCGGCTTTGCTCATCGTCCTGACCTGAAGCGCATCCAGCGAAGAATCCAGCGTCCTTACCACCTTCTGCGTATTGGCATAGTGCAGATGCCCGATCATCATGACAGACGTGCTTGCAAGAATGCCAATAATCGCAATAACGATAATGATTTCAACGAGCGTAATTCCATTCTGCCCCAAAAGTTTTCGTTTCTTCATTGGCACACCCCTTACCCGTTCTTCTTCCAATTATCATAGTTCAAATAAGAATCCAGATCAAGGTTTCCGGAAATATTTGATGCCGCAAGGGAAGAACAGCCTTTGAAAAACTGGGAAAACAGCGGAGTATCCCGTTTCTGGTCCTCGGTAAACAGCTGGGAAACCAAAAGCTTGTTTCCCCGTACCGAAGCGTTGGAATCAAAAGAGATCACCCCACCGGAAATAATCATTCCCTCAAACTGGCCGGACACCCTGACATCCCCGGTTGCAATGACAATTCCCTTTGTAACCGTAGCTGGAAGTGCATAAGTTCCGGCATTTTCAATCAGGTATACATCCGCAGCCGGAGAATACACCGTTTCCGAAGCCGTCGGGGATGCCTTGTGTTTCTCCACCTCTGTGGTAAATGCACTCCGGTCAATCAGATAGTCAAACAGCGGATTTACCGTTTTGTCAATCACTTCATGCCCACTGGCATCCGTAGATGTCAGACGGACATTGTCTTCGGTCACTCCCTGCCCCTGATCCGTCAGTCCCAGTTCCAGCGACTTATAGCGCACGGCAAGCTTCGAACAGTACTTCCAGTATAACCCACTGCTGTCTTTCCAGTTGTCCGGCGCAATCGTATACGTTCCAACCTCCAGCATATCTGCAGAAGCCGCCCGTTTTAAAATGTCCCCAGAAAACGTCATAATCGTATTGGAATCCACAATCAATGCATCCTCATCCAGATAGATATTGGCATACTGTGCCGTTTTCCCCTGATTGTTCACATAATAATCGGAAAAAAAGTCATTCGCAGACTTCTCCGAATTAAAATTCAGGTAATAATAGACCCCACCCGGAAAATAATAGGGAACCACCTGCCGGCTGCTGTTTAAATATCCTTTCAGCGTACTTTCACTGATTCCGGTATATGCCGCATACTTCTTTTGATCCAGACTTCTGCCATCTCCCGACACATATTCCAGTGGAACATAATATGCCAGCTGGTTCGTCCGCGCTGAGATGGACTCGCCCATCAGAATATCCTCGTTACTGGCATCGAGCTTTCGCGAAATAAACGTCCGCCCTGCCAAAAGCAGGTAATTCAACCCTTTGATATCCAGATGGCTGCTTTTTCCATTGACCATCATGGCACTGCTAAACTCCGCCTTTTTCGCGGAATCCGGATCCTGTGCGCCATAATTTTTCTGGAAATTATAGCCGTAATAATTGCCCTGCAAAGTCACGGAACTCCCCCTGCCAGCCAGTTCCAGATCATCCGCCACATACATATTTCCGTTCATATGGATAGAGGAAGCACCGTTTGTCCCGGCAGACGATGTCCTTATATTTTCCGCCCAGATCGAGGAACTGCCGTCCCCGACCATCAGGTCTGATCCGCTCTCCGTCACGATATCCCCACGTGTAAGAACCGTCTTCCCCTTGATCGTACCGTTTCCGCCCGTGGACGCATAAATTCCGTCTGCCCCGGCATACACATTGCCATCCACCGTCACATTCTGTGCCCCGATGTTGATCTGTCTGTCGGCTATCAGCGCGTAACGCATAAACTCCTGCACCTGCCCACTGCCGGAGAAATTCATCTTCGGAGTGGAAAACACAAGGTCGGTTTTGATCGTTGTCTCATAATCCTGTGCATCCTTATACCGGATCTGCACACCCTTTAACGTAAACGTCCCTGCACCGTAATCCACCTCATATTTGGGATCTGCGGCAGGAATATAACAACCCTGGTCTGCGGCTTCTTTGATGCAGCTTTTTACCGTATCCGTATCATAGCCGGAAACCCGGTACGCCACATTGCCGGAAGCGTCCATGGTATCCGATGCACCAACTGCCGGATCTGTGTGGTTTTCTGCAAACTGCTTCTGCAGCCCGTCCATATATCTGGTGGCAAATACTTTCTGCACATCCCCGCCGGAAGCAGAATACGTCAGGTAATTTTCAAGGACATCCGCATACGCTTTCTCCAGTGACTGCTCTGCAAGTTCCCTTGCACCGGCACGCAGATTATCCATCAGTTCATCCGCACTGTAGAAATTTTTTTTCGTGCCGCGTTCCACTTCCTTCATCTCAATATTGACAATCGTAATCTTGGTGATCACCACGGCAATCAGGCTTACCACAACCATCAGAACCAGTACGGCAAGCAGGGAGGCGCCACGGTTATCCTGTTTGAACCGGTTTCCTTTCATCGCTACTCTCCTTTCGACGTGCTGACCGTAATATAACGGTACTTTTCCTTATCCGGATTGTTTCCGCCCTTGCCTTTCTTATATACACAGACCGTCAGATCGACCTTTCGCACTCCCCCGCTGCTTGCCACTAGAGGGGCAACCGATCCAGCCGGCAGCTTAAAGCTGTCCTGATAAACTGCTCCCTTGTTGGTCACCGCAGCCGGGTCATCCGGATACGACTTGTTGCCAAGGTTTGATGCCACAGACGGCATCGGGCATCCCTGCGGCAACACCGTCATCTTATAATCCGGTCTGATGCTGTTGACATCCGCAATATTCTGGCATACAAACACCAGCTTAGGGTTCACACCGGCAGCGTATGTAACCTCCATCGTATCGCTGTCCTGCGCCACATGGTACATAAGGTAAATATGTTCCACGTCACGGATGTCTTCCTCTGCAAACTCATTACATTCGTATACTTCCGAAGGATCTATGCCCAATACCTCATCGCCTGTTTCCCCACATGTATAGCTGCATGCCACCCGGACATGCGTACTGTCTGCCGTAACAGAAAATTTCCGCTTCATCTTCGCCTGCAGTTCGCTATCCCCAAGCGGAAGCGTCCCCGGATGTGCAGCGGCATATGTCATATTTTTTTCCGAAAAATACGTCATTGCTTCCTGCAGCTGGTTATGTTCCAGTGCCACGACATCCTTTGTGTCATCAATCCCTTCGATCTGTGGGATATTGGTGTCATTTTCAGCTGCAGCCGTACTGACAGAAACCTCGACATCATACGTGCTGCCAGAAGTGCCTGCCGCCGCGTAGTACACATTCTCCGCCTGAAATGCCGGTGCCGGGGCAGCCGCCGGAGTCTCACTGAGCAGGGTGTAGCCCTTTCCTTCCAGATAGGGAACACGAAATCCTGCCCCTGTCGTCACCACAGCCAGCTCTTTTTGGTTTTTTAAATCCTCCAGCACTTCCTGCGCCAGATTGGTTGCATGCTGTTTGTCCGCCATCATCGCATTGTACTTCATGGACTGCGTAAAATAAGACAGCAGCGGAATGGAAATAATGGCAAGAATTGCCATGGCAAGGATGACTTCCAGCAGGGAAAATCCACCATTGTTATTCGGTTGTCTCTTCATCTGCGGACCTCCTTCCCATCCGTTTTACGGTGCGGTTTCAAGCGATGTGCTTCTGCCAAAAATACTCATCACACCTTTTGACATATTCGGGAATACCGGTGGAACATACTCTTTTCCGGTGTTCTCCAGATAGTACATATTCAGGGTCATCTCCCCGTTTAATTTTCCGGTGGAATCATCATAATTTGCCGTAAACTGTGAAATCGTTGTACGATCCTTAAAATTGTTGACATAAGCGATCATTTCCTTTAATCCGGCATAGCCTGCCTCATAGCGGATACCGATAGAGGCATAATATCCCCGGACCTCTTTTTGCTCTGGTCCTGTCGTTTCCTGTTCTGCTGCATCTGCCCCCTGTGTGCTCTCCTCACTCTGGCTTTCGGATGTAGAAGATGCCTCTGCATCCGGTGCGGTAGTGGAAGAAGCATCCGTTCCTGCAGCCGTGTCCGTGCCATCGGTCTGCACATCCACAGCAAGCGGCTGGTTCATGGTAAACGTAATGTCCGTAATATGGAAATCGCTGCTGTTATCCTCATACGCCTGTAACGACTCAATAGCCTTCTCGGTTGTCATTGCAGAAGGATACGTACTGATAATCGTCTTCTGCTTTTTTACCATCAGCTGGATATTTTCTTTTACCTTCGGAAGTCCTGCCTCCATCTGTTCCATCTGCTGCACTTTTGCCTGATCGGCCGTATTCTGTTCTTCAATCTTCGCTGCCTTGCTCATTCCCTTACTGAAAATAAAGAAATACGAACATGCCACTATGACAATCGCACAGAAAATGAGCAGCAGCCGCTTGTCGGAATCTGAAATTTTAATTCTATTCATTGGTCTGCTCCTCTCCTTCCATGCTGTCTGTATCGGCCTCTGCATCCGCAGACGGAACCGCTTCTTTTATGAGATGCCCGTCCTCGCCGAGAAATGCGCCGGTATAATAAGCATTTAACGTATACGTCCACGTCACCGTGCCGCTGTCTTCATCAGACTCCTCCGACATGGACGGAATCGAAAGATTTTCAAGCAGGGTCACATCCGCAAAATTCAAAAGCATCTGTCCGACCGTAACTTTCCGGTCTGCCTCCATATTCAGCGTTACCAGCGAACCGTCCGTCTGGATGTTTTTTACATGGATGGTTGTCGGAAGTTCATTTTCCAGCTGCGCAATCAGCGGATACAACTGCTCATTTTTCGTGATGGTGGCAAGATCCAGTTTCTCATACACCTGTTCCTCCGCCTGTACCCGCGCGTAATCGTCATACGTCTCCTGCACATAAGAAAGATCATTGATCCGTTTGGTCAGGTTGCGGTGCTCACGATAAGCCAGCAGCTGACGCACACCGGAACCGAGAATCAGCAGGACACTTACCAATACTGCCCCCGCCAGAATCACATATGCCGTGTGCAGGTCGTTCTTTTTGGAATCTGCCACAAGCATGTCCTTTGGTCTGGCATCAATCGGATGAACCGCCGCACCGATGACCGAAAGGAAACCGACAGCCGTTGCCGCCTTCGGTCTCGTCCCGGAAGATGCCGCATCCGGTGTTACCGTCCCCTCAGTCGCCTTGTTTTTTCCGCTCCGTAAATCGATGACCTTCGTGAAATCAATTTCCTGCAGCGGAAGCGGAAGCTCCTGTGCAAACAGTTTGTGCATGCCTGCAAAACGGGAACCATCGCCAACCAGGTAGACATTCCCGACAAATTCCTGTTTGACCTGATTCTGATAATACTCAACCGCCGTGTTTGCAATGCGCAGATGATACCGCAGGGACTCCGCCAGATCCTCATATGCCTCTTCTGCCAGAGCCTGCTGACGCTTCATCTCCTCCTGGTTTCCCATCTCCGGAATCGTCGGACGGTTATATATCACATTGTGTTCTAAAAGGAAATCAAGTGCTTTCTCCTCATCGTCAATGCCAAGCACCGGATGGTCGATCACCGCCGTGATCGTAGCTCCATAGCCATACGGTGTCACACGCTGAAAAACCAGTTTTTTATTTTCCAGAATACTGATAACCGTTGCCTGTTCTTCCAGCTGCACGACCACGGCATTTTCCAGAAAACTGTCACACAAAAGCTGTACCGTTCCGTTTCCGATATAGTCAAACGTCTCCACCTTAAGCCCTGCCAGCTCGGCAAAGGTCACATAGTTGTTTAAAAGGTTATCCGGAATTGCAACGAGAAGCAGCTTAAGCATCTTCTTTCCGTCTTCTTCCTCCACGTCCATCTTGCTGTAGCTGATGGTGTAATTGCTCACATCCATCGGGAAGTAATCACGGATCTGTGCCTCGATGATTCCCATGATCTTATTGTCCTTGACAAACGGGATCATGACCTCGCGGGTAACGACCTTAGAGGAGGAAAGGGTAAATACAACTTCCTTCTCATGGATATCGTGTCTGCTTAGTTCGGCCTTTAATGCCGATGCAAACGCTTCTTTGTCGCGGATATAGCCATCTTCCACCGCATGTTCCGGAGTACGGAACGCAAAGGCTTTATGTACTGGCGGATTTTTCTTGCGGTAATCGGCCAGTGCGACTTTTGTCCACCATACACCGGCCTCAATACTTACTACTCTTTTGACCATTTTCATTTTCTCCTTTATATTTTCCGAAAGGTTTTCATTGGAAAATGTACAAAAATAATTATGCTTTGTTCATGTTCTCTGAAAAATCACAAATCCTAATTATTTTTCTACATTTTCCATCGTAACGTTGTGGCATAAAAAATTATGTGGTAAAAATGACAGATGTTTAAAATTCGCCACAAGAATAAGAAAAACTTTACTTTTTTTAATTATGCCATACGTAGCAGTTCATGCCATGTTTTAATAAATGCCCATCATGCCAAGGTACCAGGTCCAGAAACGGCTGCCCCAGAGTGCGGCGATAAATATGCCTGCCGAAAGGTACGGGCCGAGTGCAAGCAGGTTGTTTCGCTTGCTTACTTTCATGCGGATGGTATGGATGACGGAGCCAAGAATGCATGCAAGAATAAATGCAAAAATAATGTTTTTTGCGCCTAAAAGCAGGCCTGCATATGCCATGAGTTTGATGTCTCCCCCACCGATTGCTTTGCCGGAAGAGAAATAATACAGGCCATACAAAAACAGGCTGACAACGACTGCCCCGATGATATGGGACAGGATATGCCGGAAATCATACACGGTCATGAGGATACCGAGCAGTCCCAGAAACAGGTTCTGGGAAACCGGTATCTGATAGGTTCTCTCATCAATGACCGCAATGACAATCAGGGCAGATGTCATGAGGCAATACAGTACACTGCTGAACGTGAAACCGCCCGCCATGAAAACGACCACATACAGCACACCATTTAAAGCCTCGATTAACGGGTACTGTATGGAAATCCTAGCACCACATTGCCGGCATCTGCCCCGAAGAATTATGTAGGAAAATACAGGAACCATGTCCCGCCAGCCCAGCTTACGCCCGCAGTTCATACAGTGCGAAGACTGCACGATATTCTCTTTTTTCGGGATACGGAAGATCAGCACATTTAAGAAACTGCCGATGACGATTCCGTATAAAAATATAACAATGTAAAGAAAAATCGTAAGTTGGGTTAGCATTTGTTTCTCCCGTCACTAAAAAATTTACTTTGAAGTAATTTCATCAAATTGATCTGTATCAGCAGCACCTGATGCACCTGCTGTTACAGCCTTTACTTTAATCATAGGATTTCCATTTGTGCAAGTAATAACAACCTTATCAACTTTCTTTCCTGCATTAGATTCAAGTTTCAAATCCTTTGTATTTTTAACACTATTAAGTTCTGTAAAAGATGCTTTCAGTTTATCCGATCCAGTTCCTGTTGATACCGAAATATCGGAACCGTTTATTGTAATTGTATATGTTGTAGAAGCATCAAGATTTGCTGCATTTGAGGAATATGCAGTCATTGCATCTGTACATAATCCACTTAACACCTGTACATCCTTTGCATGTCTTGATTTGTCAATATAAGGAATTACCTGTGTACCAACAATACCTACCAAAATTGCCATAATTGCGATAACGATAATCAACTCTACGAGAGAGAAACCTTTGTTATCCTTCTTTTCATTCTTTGCTTTCATGTTCTGAAGCAGTTCCATAATTTTCTTCATACCCTTTGTTCTCCTTTTTTGAATATGTTTTTTATGTATCTATCATCACATGTCTCATGGCAGACATGTAACAACCCTTCTTCTGCCTGCGGTCAGGCTCCGATGCTGTCGTACAGACTGTACATCGGCATCATGATCGCAAGGACGATCGGCACCACAATAACTGCCATCACAATGATGATGAGCGGTTCCATTGCGGCAAGCAGTGCCTCGGTCGCCGACTCCACCTCTTCATCATAATATGCTGCGACTTTGTCGAGCATGTCTTCCATATTACCGGTTTCCTCGCCGATCTCTATCATGTGGTAGACCATCGGTGGGAAGACCCCGGAATCTGCCAGTGGCTTCGAGAGCGGGATTCCACGGCTGACCTCTTCGGTCGCATCTTTTAATGCCTGCTTAACCACGGCATTCCCCATCATCTCGGTCACAAGCCCGAGTGCATCCACCAGCTGGACACCGGAGCCCATCAGTGTGGACAGTGTTCGCGTCATGCGCGAGGATGCCGTCTTGATGCTGAGCGGGCCGACCAGCGGTACCTTTAGAATAAATTTTCCCAATATATGTGCCCCACTCTCTGTCTTTTTCCACGCATGGATAAATATGGCAATCCCTGCGATGATGGCAACAATAAAATACCAGCTGTGCACAAAGAAATCACTGACTGCCATGACTGCAAGCGTGATGCCCGGCAGTTTTCCGCCGACTTCGTCAAACTGGGAAGTAAAGGTAGGCACAATCTTAATCATCATGATGGCTACAACAACGATAATAACAAGAATCAGGATGACCGGATAAATCGCCGACTTGATGATCAGCCCCTTCAGGTGGGCTTCTTTTTCAAACTGACTTCCCACACGGCTGAATGCTTTATCCAGTCCACCGGAGGATTCCCCGGCGGCAACCATCTGCACCATGAGATTCGGAAAAATCTTCGGGTGCTCCGCCATCGCAACGGCGAGGGTCTCCCCGCGCTGTACGGAATCCCGCACTTCTGCGATTGCGTTGGCAAACGGTTTGTTCTCGGTCTGCTCGGATAGCATGTCGAGTGCCTCAACGACGGTCACGCCGGCATTTAATACGCTCTCAAACTGGCGGCAGAATACGCTCATTTCGCGGACGCTGACGGCTTTTCCGATATGGATTTCGAGATCTTTGTTAAATGCGTTGGCTCTTGCGATGGAAACGATGGTGTTGCCGCCGGATTTGAGTTCTGCCGAAGCAACTTCCATGTTCATGGCCTCGATGGTGCCGGTTTTTGGTTTTCCATCGGCCCCGACCACTTCGTATTTATAACTTGCCATGTCTTAACTCCTTTTTAAAACAGCTTCTGCTGCATGTTTCCTGTATCCTGTGCATACTCCACGGCATTTGCCGCATCAATTTTGTGCTTCAGATAAAGACTGAATAAGGAATCATCCATCGTCTGCATACCAATCTTCTTGCTTGTCTGCATGATGGAAGGGATCTGGTGTGCCTTATCCTCACGAATCAGGTTTTTGATTGCCGGGGTTCCTAACATAACCTCAAAGGCTGCCACACGGGACTTTCCATCAATCGTAGGCAGAAGCTGCTGCGAAATAACAGCTTCCAAAACCGATGCCAGCTGGGAACGGATCTGATTCTGCTGATGCGGTGGAAACACATCAACAATACGCTCGATCGTTGGTGCCGCACCAATGGTATGCAATGTGGAAAATACCAGATGTCCGGTCTCTGCCGCCGTAATCGCGGTGGAAATCGTATCAAAATCTCTCATCTCTCCCACAAGGATAATATCCGGGTCCTCACGGAGTGCTGCACGAAGCGCATTTCCATAGGAATCCGTATCAAGGCCAATTTCTCTTTGGTTTACAATTGACCGATTGTGTTTATGTAAATACTCAATTGGATCTTCCAATGTAATGATATGTTCATTCCGTTCTTTGTTTATGACATCAATCAAAGAGGCCAGCGTGGTTGATTTACCACTTCCTGTTGGTCCCGTCACAAGAACCAGCCCTCTCTTTTTCTTTGTCAATCCAAGCACAGCTTCCGGAATACCGAGTGCTTCCGGTGTTGGAATATCACTTGCCACAATACGAAGAACTGCAGCATACGACCCCCTCTGGTGAAATGCATTGACACGGAATCGCCCCACACGGGTATCGGTATAGGCAAAATCCACTTCACCAGTGGCCTCCATGGTTGCCTTCTGTTTCGGTCCAAACATGGATTCCACCAGTTCTTTGGTCATCGCCGGTGTCAGTTTCTCAAATCCGTCCATTTCATAAAGTGTTCCGCTGATCCTGCACTTCGGCCGTACCCCCACGGTAATATGTAAGTCGGACGCATGATGCGCTTTTGCTATCGAAAGAAGCGTATACATTGACAATTCCATCTGTTTTGCTGCCTTCCCTTCCCTGTTTTATTTAATCCTCTTCGTCATCGTATGCCACACGCTGCACTTCCTCGACGGTGGTGATTCCGCGCAGTGCGTAATCAATGGCACTCATGCGAAGCGTTTTCATGCCATGTGTGAGTGCGATCTCCTCAAGCACATCCGCATTCTCCCCGCGGTTGATCGCCTGCCGCAGGTCTGCCGTGACCGGCATGATCTCATAAATACCGATTCTTCCATAGTATCCGGTTCCGCCGCAGCGGACACATTCTTTGTGCCCCGGTGTGCGGACATTGATCCGTCTGGCGGGATCCTTTATGCCGAGTATTTTTTTCTCTCCTGCGGTTGCCTCCCGGACAATTCCGCATGCCGGACAGACCCGGCGCACCAGACGCTGGGCGATTACCCCGACCACGGAATCCGCAATCAGGTAGTTTTCCACTCCCATATCTGCCAGACGGGTGATGGTATTTGCCGAACTGTTTGTATGTAAGGTGCTGACCACCAGATGTCCGGTGATGGATGCCTTTACCGCAATCTCTGCGGTCTCCTGGTCACGGATCTCCCCGATCATGATGATGTCCGGATCCTGACGCAGGATGGAACGCAGTGCCGAGGAAAAGGTAAGTCCCGCCTTTTCGTTTACCTGTACCTGGTTGACCCCGTTTAAGTTCGCCTCAACCGGATCTTCTACCGTGATGATATTGACACCTTCTACGTTTAATTCATTTAATGCAGTATATAATGTCGTGGACTTACCGCTTCCGGTCGGTCCCGTGACGAGAATAAGCCCGTTCGGATGGCTTAGGATGTGGTCAAATTTTTTTAATTCGTCCTCCGGGAATCCCAGATCCCGCTTGTCCAATGTCAGTGCTTTTTTCTGTGCGAGACGCATAACGACCTTTTCCCCGTAGACGGTCGGAAGCACGGACACACGGATGTCGTATTCCTGCCGGTCCACAATGCTGGTCGCACGACCGTCCTGTGGGCGGCGCTTTTCGGAAATGTCAAGTCCGCTGACAATTTTAATTCTTGCGATCAGTGCGGCATGCAGGCTGATGTCGTGCCGCATGGCTTCGTGCAGCACGCCATCCACACGGAACCGGATCCGCACCTGGTTTTCCATCGGTTCGATATGGATATCGCTGGCTCTCCTGTGGACCGCCTGCTCGATGATCTGTCCTAACAGTTTGACAATCGGTGCCTGCTGGACATTGTTCTCATCGTTTCCACTCCCGGGATCTAGGGCTGCCCTGGCTTTTGCCTGTTCCTGCTTTTCCCTTGTATACTGTTCTGCCACACGCAGGGCTTCTGCATTTCCATAGTAGCGGTCGATGGCTGCCGCAATATCACTCGGGGTCGCAGCAAAACGCTCCACCTGACACCCGGTAATGATGGAAACATCATCCATCGCCCGGATATCCAGCGGATCACTCATTGCCACGCACAAAAGATTGGGATTTTTCTCATTGAACTTAAACGGAATCAGATTATACTTCCGCAGCACTGCCTCGTCCAAAAGCCGGATGATTTCCTCCGGAATGCGCAGTGTTGACAGATCGATACTCTGTATTTTCAGCTGTGCCTTCAGTGCCTCTACGATCTGTTTTTCATCTGTAAACCCCAGATCTATCAGTACCACTCCGAGACGCTCTCCCTGTTTTTCTGTTTTTTGGACCTGTAACGCTTTTACCAGCTGATCCTGCGAAATGACTCCTGCATCCACAAGCAGATCGCCCAGTCGCTTCTTCCGGGCAAACCCTACCAACTTATCCATGTAATACTCCCACTACGTTAATCAATTATTATTTTCGAATATTTTCGAATAATTTCGATCAATTAATGATTATTACTGTCTCTTATACACATCTGACGCTGCCGACGA
>ENA-UAOZ01001028-UAOZ01001028.1-human-gut-metagenome-genome-assembly--contig:-NODE-1028-length-13501-cov-6.320021_pt1 | contig 13501 bp, 8 predicted proteins | sample MGYA00243474_ERZ654565 | MGnify/ENA primary metagenome ERZ654565 (study PRJEB26926, sample SAMN06164854) | human gut metagenome | biome: ENVO:00009003; feature: ENVO:2100002; material: ENVO:00002003...
GTTGCAAATTTCGGAAGCCCGTTTTTAGCATAATTTTGACGCTTTAGTATTTCCCACCGACGGAACCTGAACAGGAACGGCTTTCTACTTTTTATGCAGGTCCGGGTAGTCATGCCTTCTAAATTAAATCCCAAGCGATTGAGTAAAAAGCTGCGACTTCTCCAGCCTCTCATAAAATTCCTCATAAAAATTTCCGTCTTCCCCATAAGGCGTCAGATAAAACTGTGTCAGCACATGCATACTGATCGTTCTGGCAGTTGAATCAGAATCTGAAGAAGAATCAGAAGTAAGATTCATAACGTATTCCTGAAGCCCTTTCAGAAAGAAATGCCAGTCAGCAATATATTTCTCATAGGTTTTCAGATTCGGTGTATCCAGCCATTTTTTGATCTTTACTTTAGAACGATCCGTTTTCGGACATTCATGTACCTGTAAGAAATATTGGAAAGAATGGTTTTCGTAAAAACGTCCTAGAGGGAACATGCGGCAGATTCCGGGACGGAATGCATGAACCGTACACCGTCCGTCCGCATCAAGGAAAGAACAGACCTCTTTGGTTCCGGTCATCTTCAGATTCGGAAGAATGATCCCGTCTGCCACATTCAGTTCCAGCGGACCGGCCAGGAGTTCATTCACTGGTTTTGACAGATTGATGGAAAGCCGGTACACATCCAGTGGATCAAGGACGATGGAACTTCCCATACCGTGACAGCAGGCGGAGCAACCGTCACAGCCTTTGCAGTCAGTCCTGGCCATATCGTTGTTGCTGTATAATTTCCCATCGGATATTTCATCTAGATTAATCTCTCTTAACATACTCATTACCTCATATCTGTGATTATAGTTTTTTGTATAGTCTTGTTAGATAAGTTGATTATAGTGTAATATAGAGAAAGATGCAAATAAAATAGAAGGGATGTGGACAGGTATGAAATTTTTCCATTTATCGGATCTGCATATCGGAAAGCAGCTTCATCGTTATAATTTAAAAGAAGATCAGCAGGTGATCTTAAAAGAGGTCATTGCCTATGCAAAAGAATTGCATCCGGACGCAATTGTGATTGCCGGGGATATTTATGATAAGTCAGTTCCATCAGCGGAAGCAGTGACTATATTTGATGAGTTCCTGACGAAACTTTCAGAGATCACACCGGCAATTCCGATTCTGATCATCAGCGGAAATCATGATTCACCTGATCGTCTGAATTATGCTTCAGAGATTTTGAGACGGCATCATATTTATCTTGTGGGGAATGTTCCGGAGCAGCCGGAAGAGCATATTGAAAAAGTAACATTGCAGGATACATATGGAGAGGTAGATTTTTATCTGTTGCCATTTATGAAACCTGGATATGTAAGAAACGTTTTCGTTAACAATGTCCCAGAGACATATGCAGATGCTGTGAGAGAAATCATTAAACGAGAAGAGATAGATTATAATAACAAAAGAAATGTATTAGTTTCCCATCAGTTTTATGTAGGAGAAAAGGAAGGAAGTCCGGAAACCTGTGATTCGGAAGTAGTTTCCGTAGGAGGGATTGATAATGTAGATATCGGGGCAGTGAAAGAATTTGATTATGTGGCGCTTGGACATCTTCATGGGGCACAGTACGTCAGCAGGCCAAAGATCCGGTATTGCGGTACGCTTTTGAAGTATTCTGTCAGTGAGAGCACGCAGACCAAAAGTCTTACTGTGGTGACTTTAAAAGAAAAAGGGGAAAAGCCAGAAATTGCATGCTATCCACTGCATCCGCTCAGAGATGTCAGGAAGAAAAAAGGAACGCTGGAAGAAATTATAAAAGAAGCCGGTGAAGAAGAAAAAGAGGATTACATCAGTATTACGCTGACGGATGAGATCGATCCATATAAACCGAAAGAGCAGCTGGAACGGGTATTTTCCCATATATTAGAGATCCGGGTAGATAATCAGAGAACAAGAACCAAATTAAAAGAAATGGATGAAGAACTTGTTATGAAGGATCCGTTTACCTCTTTTTGTGAATTCTATAAGGAGATGCAGGGAAGAGAGATGAATACGCAGGAGGAGACAATCATGAAAGAAATCTTTGACAATGTGAAGGGAGTGGAGTAGATGAGACCGGTTAAGCTTATTATGTCAGCGTTCGGATCATATGCCGGCAGAACAGAGATTGATTTTACAGAGATTCCCAATGGACTGTTTCTGATCACAGGAGATACAGGTGCAGGTAAGACTACGATCTTTGATGCAATCACATATGCGTTGTATGACAGGACCAGCGGCGGCACCAGAGATGGAAATATGATGCGGAGCCAGTATGCGGATGAAGGAACGGATACTTATGTTGAGTACACGTTTATATATCAAAAGAAACAATATAAGATACTAAGAAATCCGGAATATATGCGCCTGGGAAAAAGAAAATATGCAGACGGGTCACTGAGATATGTGAAGGAGACCCCAAAGGTAGAACTGACACTGCCGGATGGAAGTGTATTCAAAGGAAAGAAGAGAGAGACGGATCAGAAGATCGTAGAAATTACAGGGCTGGATGCAGATCAGTTTACCCAGATTTCCATGATTGCACAGGGAGAATTTCTGAAGCTTCTGCTGGCTGAATCAAAAGAACGGAAAAAGATATTTTCCAGAATATTTCAGACACGCTTTTATTACAGAATACAGGAAGAATTGAAGAAACAGGCAGTACAGTTATATGTCAAACTGGAACAGAATCTGCAGGAAATGAAGCTTGAGATGGCCAGGACAGAGTATCCGGTGTGTGAGAACGGAAAAGAAACGGAGCTTAGCAGAAAATGGAAAGAAGTATCCGGACAGGATATTCCGGACAGAGACAGAATATCGGAGATACTAAAAGAAATCATTGGACAGGGAAGCAGGTTGGAAAAGGCCTGCAAAAAAGAAGCAGACGGGGCACAGATGGTTCTGGAAGATAAGAACCGTCTGCTGAAGGAAGCAGAACTTCTGGATCAGCTCTTTGATTCGTATGGACAGGTACTAAGCCATCTGAAAGAAAAAACAGCGGAAAAGGCAAAATATGAGCTTATGAAGGAGCAGATACAGTTCGGTAAGAGTGCAGAACGTGTCAGAACAGAGGAAAAGAGATATCTGGAAGAAGAAAAAAGGCTGACAGAGTTAAAAACACAGGATCATAGTCTTCAAAAGAAATTACAGGAATGCAGACAATTGTTGCAGGAACTTACAGAAGATCAGAAAGAGGCTGTGAAAGAAAAGACAGAAAAAGAGATTGTACTGACCGAGAAAAAAGTGCGGATACAGGATGCAATTTTGCAATATGAGAGTATTAATAAAAAGCAGGAAACTTTGAATAAACTTGCAGAAGAAATAAAAAAATATTTAAATCATGCAAGAATAATAAAAGAAAAGAATGAAATCCTGCAGAATAAGAGCGAAGAAATAATTGAATTTCTAAAGCAACATGAAGATGTTGAGATATGCATAAATGAATGCAGAAATAAAAAACAACAGACAGAAGAAAAAATGCGGCAATATAAGGAACTGGACAGACAGGAAAACAGAAAAGAACAATTAAAGGAAGACTGCGAAAGAGCAAAGAAAGAAGCTGAATGTGAACAGAAGAATTATGAACATGCATGGGCGAAATATGAAATGAAGTATCAGAAGTTTCTGAAAGAACAGGCGGGAATACTGGCTTTGACACTGGAAGCAGGACAGCCTTGTCCGGTCTGTGGTTCCAGAGAACATCCTCAGATTACATTATTGAGTGACGAAGCACCGACACAGGCAGAAGTAGAATCTGCAAAGGAGGAAAGAGACAGGAAAGAAAAAACAAGAGATATAAAAGTCGCTGCATTCCGGGAATGTCTTGCAGGATACCAGGCAGCACAGGAAATCTGCCAGACGCTTCAAATGAACATAAAAGATGCGCCGGAAGACGGATTTAAGACTAACTGGAAAAAGATTATGCAAAATCTGGGACAGACGTTTGCAGAAACAGAAGAACAATTAAAACAACTGGAACAGATTTCCGAAAAATGCAAAGCATTAAAGAAGAATCAGAAACAGATTGCGGAGCAGTCGGTGGAACTGGAAAGAAAAGAACGGGAAACGGACCAATGCCTGACGGAATCAAAGCTGGTATATACAAAAGTACAGGCTGAATATCAGACTGCGAAGGAGAAACTGCCATATGAGACCATAGAAGAAGCAGAAAAACATCTGGCACAGACAGTAGGAGCATTGGAGCAGTTGAGAAAGAATTATGAGACAGTGACCAGACGTCTGACAGAAATGCAAAATAAAGAAAAGGAACTGGAAGGACGTAGTAAGACCGTGAAGGCATCTGCTCTACAATCTCAGAAAGAAGCAGAGAAAAAGAAACTCCGTTATGAACAGGTAATGAAGGCACAGGGATTTGCGGATGAGGAGAGTTATCATAGGAAATGCATAAAGGAGACGGAACTGGAAGAAGCAGAACGGTGGACAGAAGCATATCAGAGAGAACTTCAGGAACTGGAAGCAAACAGAAAATTACTGGAACAGCAACTGAAGGGGAAAGAAAAGAAAGATATAGCGCAGATCAAACAGGAAATAAAAGAAGCATCTGAAGTGCTGGAGCAGATCCGCAGGGAATATATGAGGCTTCATAATATCAATGAAAAGAATAGAGAAATCAGGGATAATCTGAGACGCAATTTTGAGAAGAACAGTGGACTGCAGAACCAGTATGAAATCATTGGTAATCTGAGTAAGACGGCGAATGGAAATCTGAGTGGAAGTGCAAAACTGGACTTCGAGACTTATATCCAGAGACAATATTTCCGGCAGATCATACGTGCCGCAAATAAGAGGCTGATCCGTATGACATCCGGCGAATTCATTCTGCAATGCAGAGATGTTGAAAAGCTGGGAAGCCAGGGACAGGCCGGACTGGAACTGGATGTGTATCATATGGCAACAGATACGATCAGAGATGTCAAAACCTTATCCGGCGGAGAATCTTTTATGGCAGCGCTGTCTATGGCATTGGGACTTTCTGATATAGTGCAGAATACAGCAGGTGCGATCCATCTGGATACGATGTTTATAGATGAAGGGTTCGGATCTCTGGATGATGCATCGAGAGATCAGGCAATTCGTGTACTGAATGATCTTGCGGATAAAGACAGACTGGTGGGAATTATTTCACATGTAAATGAACTGAAAGAACAGATCGATCATAAGCTTGTAGTGAAAAAGACGGACAAGGGAAGTTCTGTAAGCTGGTCGGTATAAGGACGGAAAATCTGTTATCGGATCCGTTATATACAGAGATAAAAACAGGGAAGCTGTTGCATGATACGCAAGCGTTAGCAACAGCTTCCCTGTTTTTATTCGTTTAATAGTTATTTATGTTCTTCCTGATATTTCAGAGAAGCTTCGATAAATCCTCTGAACAATGGATGCGGTCTGTTCGGTCTTGATTTTAATTCCGGATGTGCCTGTGTGGCGATGAACCAAGGATGTTCAGGAATTTCAATCATTTCAACAATCCTTCCATCCGGTGAGAGACCGGAGAGCTTCATGCCGTGAGAAGTAAGAGCCTCGCGGTAGTCATTATTGACTTCGTAACGATGACGGTGGCGCTCACTGATCTGATCTGTTCCGTACATTTCGTAAGCTTTGGATGTCTTATCAAGTACACAAGGATAAGCCCCAAGTCTTAAAGTTCCGCCGATATCTTCAATGCCAATCTGCTCTGGCATGATATGGATGACCGGATGAGTGGTGTTTGGATCAAGTTCTGCACTGTGAGCATCATTGTAACCGATGACATCTCTTGCAAATTCTACGATAGAAAGCTGCATTCCGAGGCAGAGACCTAAGAATGGTATATTGTGTGTACGTGCATATTTGATCGCCTCGATTTTTCCTTCGATACCACGGTTACCGAATCCGCCGGGAACCAGGATACCACTTACGTCACTAAATAATTCCTCGGCATTATCGGCAGTAACGGTTTCTGAATCGATCCATTTGATATTTACAGTAGCACGGCTGAAGATTCCACCGTGTTTTAATGCTTCTACAACACTGATGTAAGCATCATGAAGCTGAATATATTTACCAACCAAAGCAACTGTGACTTCGGTGTTTGGATTCTTAAGGTAGTCGACCATTTCTGTCCAGTCTTTTAAATCCGGTTTCGGACAGTCGAGGTGGAGACATTCACATACAACACCTGCAAGATTCTCTTCTTCCATTGCAAGAGGAGCTTCATACAGATATTCTACATCCAGGTTCTGCAGTACATGATTAGACGGTACATTACAGAATAATGCGATTTTGTCTTTCAGTCCGACACCGAGTGGATATTCGGAACGGCATACCAGAATATCCGGCTGGATTCCCATTCCCTGAAGATCTTTAACGCTTGCCTGGGTAGGTTTTGTCTTCATTTCCTGAGAAGCCTTCAGATATGGAATCAGTGTGACATGAATCAGGATAACATTTTCACGTCCTTTTTCATGCTGGAACTGACGAATGGCTTCCAGGAAAGGCTGACTTTCGATGTCACCAACAGTTCCGCCGACTTCAATAATGGCAATTTCCGTATTCTCAGCGGCTGGATTGCGATAAAAACGGGATTTGATTTCATTTGTAATATGTGGGATAACCTGAACCGTTCCTCCACCAAAATCTCCACGGCGTTCCTTCTGAAGAACAGACCAGTAAATCTTACCGGTTGTTACGTTGGAATTCTTGCTCAGACTTTCATCGATGAATCTTTCATAATGTCCAAGGTCAAGGTCGGTCTCAGCACCATCATCAGTTACAAATACTTCACCATGCTGTACAGGGTTCATAGTACCAGGGTCAATGTTGATGTATGGATCGAATTTCTGCATTGTAACTGTGTAACCACGAGCTTTCAGCAGACGTCCGAGAGATGCGGCTGTAATCCCCTTACCTAATCCAGATACTACACCGCCTGTAACGAATACGTATTTTACTGCCATAACTTCCTCCTTAAGTCAAAATTAGTTTCTCTGTTATATAAAGTGTTCAAAAAAATACTTTAAGATTATACACCTTTGTTATTAAAAAATACAGAGTTTTTTTCATATTTTGCTTCAAAAGTTGCCTGAATAGACAGCAGTTTGAATTGTTTGATGTCTACAGACCCCGGCATAACAGATACATGAGCCTGACAGCCTTTTAATTTAGGAAGCTGTTCCATCGCAAGTTTTGCATCTTCACTGGTAGCAGCACTTACAGAAAGGGCAATCAGAACTTCATCGGTATGAAGGCGTGGATTGCGGCTTCCCAGATATTTTGTTTTCAGACTCTGGATTGGTTCGATCGCCTGTGGAGAGATGATCTTGATCTCATGTCCGATACCTGCAAGTTTTTTTAATGCATTCAAAAGAAGAGCAGAGCATGCGCCAAGAAGATCCGATGTCTTGCCTGTCACAATCGAGCCGTCTGGGAGTTCCAGTGCAGCTGCAGGACCGCCTGTACGCTCGGATTCGGTGAGAGCCGCATCGACTACCGGACGGTCATGAACGGTAATATCTGCCTGGTTCATTAACATTTCTAATTTATAAGTTTCTTCTTCAGAGCATGCGCCGAGAAGAAGTCTTCTCCTGGATGCGTAGTATCTGCGGATGATTTCCTGACAGGAAGCGTTTCTACATGCGTCATCATTGCAGATACAGTTGCCAGCCATATTTACCCCCATATCTGTTGGGGATTTGTAAGGACTTTCTCCGTAGATGCGCTGGAACATGGCATTTAATACAGGGAAAATCTCTACATCACGGTTATAGTTGATCGTTGTCTCACCATAGGCTTCCAGGTGGAACGGATCTATCATATTAATATCATTCAGGTCGGCCGTAGCTGCCTCGTAAGCCAGATTGACCGGATGTTTTAACGGAATATTCCAGATTGGAAATGTCTCAAATTTGGCGTAACCTGCTTTGATTCCGTGCTTGTGTTCATGATATAATTGTGACAGGCAGACAGCCATCTTTCCACTTCCAGGTCCCGGAGCAGTCACAACGACCAGAGGACGGCTTGTTTCTATATAATCATTTTTTCCATAACCATCGTCACTTACGATAAAAGGTACATTTGTCGGATATCCGGGAATCAGGTAGTGACGGTACACTTTGATGCCAAGCTTTTCCAGACGGTTTTTGAATAATTCGGCACTTTCCTGTGCGTTATATTTGGTAATAACGACACTTCCGACATAGAGCCCAAGTTCCTGATAGATATGCATCAGGCGGAGTACATCGGAATCATACGTGATACCAAGGTCACCACGGATCTTATTCTTTTCAATATCTTCAGCGCTGATGACGATGACGATTTCGGCCTGATCGGACAGCTCGCATAACATACGGAGTTTGCTGTCAGGCTGGAATCCAGGAAGAACTCTGGAGGCATGGAAATCATCAAAAAGTTTGCCTCCGAATTCCAGATACAGTTTGTTGTCAAATTGTCCGATACGTTCACGGATATGTTCAGACTGCATCTTCAGGTATTTTTCATTATCGAATCCAATTTTCATAAGTACATTCCCTCATCTAAAATATATTTGATCTTTTATAGTGGAAAATCTGCCGGAACCGGCATAAGCATTTTCATTTCAAGTATACTACAACACATAGGAAGTTTACAATCTTTTCATAATGTTTTTATTGATTTCTAACATAGTGGTCTTTATAATAATTAGTTATACAGGAGGATTAAAATGGACAACCAGAATAATAAGAATAACAAGAATAATAAACAAGGTATTTCGTTTATTTTATTGGTCACAGTTATTACATCGATTCTTGTGGTTGCACTGTTCCAGTTTCAGGGAATGACCTCTGCAAAAGAGATTACTTATAATAAATTCCTGAAGATGGTAGATGACGGCAAGGTCAAAAAAGTAGAGATTCAGAGTGATAAGATCATGATTGTCACGAAGAAGGATAAGGACAGTGGAATTTCACAGGAATATTATACCGGAGTTGTGAATGATGACGAGCTGACCAACCGTCTGGAAAAAGCCGGTGTAGAATTTAATCAGGAGATTCCGGATACCACATCCGCGGTAGCAATGAACGTTATCTTAACATTCCTGCCAATCGCATTCTTTGTCGGAATGATCGTCTGGATGACAAAGCGTATGTCAAAAGGCGGCGGCATGATGGGAATCGGTAAGAGCAATGCCAAGATGTATGTAGAGAAGCAGACAGGTGTGACATTTAAAGATGTGGCCGGTCAGGATGAAGCAAAAGAGTCCTTACAGGAAGTAGTAGATTTTCTGCATAATCCCGGGAAATATACGAGTGTCGGTGCAAAGCTTCCGAAGGGAGCGTTGTTAGTCGGCCCTCCGGGAACCGGTAAGACACTTTTGGCGAAAGCAGTAGCCGGCGAAGCAAAGGTACCATTCTTCTCACTGAGCGGTTCAGCATTTGTGGAAATGTATGTCGGGGTAGGAGCATCCAGGGTACGTGATCTGTTTAAACAGGCTCAGCAGATGGCACCATGTATCATTTTCATTGATGAGATTGATGCAATCGGTAAGAGCCGTGACAATCAGATGGGCGGCAACGATGAGCGTGAACAGACACTGAACCAGCTTCTTGCGGAGATGGATGGATTTGAAAGCAATAAAGGACTGGTGCTTCTTGCAGCAACCAACAGACCGGAGATCCTGGATCCTGCGTTATTGAGACCAGGACGTTTTGACAGACGAATCATCGTGGAAAAACCAGATCTGAAAGGACGTGTAGAGGTCCTGAAGGTACATTCCAAAGATGTAAAGATGGATGAGACTGTTAATCTGGAAGAGATTGCACTGGCAACTTCAGGAGCAGTTGGTTCCGATCTCGCCAATATGATCAATGAGGCAGCAATCAATGCAGTAAAACATGGAAGAAATGCAGTGTGTCAGTCAGACTTATTTGAAGCAGTAGAAGTAGTACTTGTAGGAAAAGAGAAGAAAGACCGGATTATGAGTCAGGAAGAACGGAGAATCGTTTCCTACCATGAAGTCGGACATGCGTTGGTAAGCGCATTGCAGAAAGATGCGGAACCGGTACAGAAGATTACGATTGTTCCACGTACGATGGGAGCACTTGGTTATGTTATGCAGACTCCGGAGGAAGAAAAATTCCTGAATACGAAGAAGGAACTTCAGGCGATGTTAGTCGGATTGCTTGCAGGACGTGCCGCAGAAGAAGTGGTATTTGATACGGTTACAACGGGAGCTTCCAATGATATCGAGAAAGCAACAAGCGTTGCAAGAGCCATGATCACACAGTATGGTATGAGTGAGAAGTTCGGACTGATCGGTCTGGAATCCATTCAGAACCGTTATCTGGACGGACGTCCGGTCAGCAACTGTGGACAGCAGACAGCATCCGAGATTGATGAAGAAGTCATGAAGATGCTGAAAGATGCTTATGAAGAAGCAAAACAACTGCTGAGAGATCACAGACAGTCACTGGATAGGATTGCGGCATTCCTAATCGAAAAAGAGACGATCACCGGAAAAGAATTTATGGAAATCTTCCATGAAGTAGAAGGAATTGATCCGGATGCACCGAAGAAGGAAGAAGCAAGAATCGGTATGAATCCGGTAGAAGGTGAAGGGTTTGTTATGAAATCAGCAGATGATACAGCCGAAGAACCTGTTGAAGCAATAAAGAAAGTTGTCTGCGAAGAAGAATAAGTATAAAGAGAATAGATATACGAGGAAAGATACAGGGTAAAGTTTGAGAAAGCCCTGTATCTTTTTTCTTTTCAATTATATCTGCCTGGTATATAATAGGCAGGATGAGAGTATTCTGGAGGAAAGAGTATGAAGGGAAGATTATTCGGAGTCGGAGTCGGACCGGGAGATCCGGAACTTATGACATATAAAGCAGTACGTATCATAAAGGAATGCCAAGTGCTCGCAGTGCCTGCGAGAGGCAGGAAACATGCGGTCAGCTACAGGATTGCAGCGGAGATGATAGAGAATATGGAAGAAAAAGAATTCCTGGATCTGGATACGCCGATGACAAAGGACAGACAGATTCTGGATCGGAACTATGAAAATGCAGCAGGGAGAATTATAGAAGAACTGGAAAAAGGGAAGGATGTAGCATATCTGACGCTGGGAGACCCGACAATCTATTCGACTTATATGTACATTCACCGCATAGTAAAAGCAAAAGGGTATGAGACAACGATCATCAGCGGAATTCCGTCCTTTTGTGCTGCAGCGGCGAGACTGGATGACAGTCTTGTTGAACGGGCAGAAGAACTTCATGTAATCCCATCCAGCTATGGGATAGAAGCGGCACTAAACTATTCCGGTACAAAGATTCTGATGAAGTCCGCATCCGGAATAAGTGAAGTAAAGAGGACTTTGGAAGAAAAAGACGGAAATGTGAATGTAAAGATGATAGAAAACTGTGGAATGCCAGAGGAGCGGATATATGAAAGAATAGAAGATGTTCCGGAGCAGGCAGGCTATTATTCTTTATTGATTGTAAAAGAGTCGGAAAAAGAGCGATAACAGGATTCAAAAAATCAGAGAAGATGTTTAGAATTAGAAAATAAAAAATATACAGGAGACGTATATGGAGAATTTTAACATACAGGAAGAACTGAAGAAGCTGCCCGGAAAACCGGGTGTATACCTGATGCACGATGAAAGGGATGCAATCATCTATGTCGGAAAGGCAATCAGCCTTAAGAACCGTGTCCGTCAGTATTTTCAGAGCAGCAGGAATAAAGGTGCCAAGATAGAACAGATGGTGACACATATTTCCAGATTTGAATACATTGTGACAGATTCTGAATTGGAAGCACTGGTGTTGGAGTGTAATCTGATAAAGGAACACAGACCGAAGTATAATACTATGTTGATGGATGACAAGAGTTATCCGTTTATAAAAGTTACAGTAAATGAGCCGTTTCCGAGGGTTATGCTGGCAAGACAGATGAAGAAGGACAAGGCAAAATATTTTGGTCCTTATACCAGTGCAGGCGCAGTGAAAGATACGATAGAATTGATCCGTAAGCTTTATCATATCCGCAGCTGTAACCGTTCGCTGCCAAAAGACATAGGGAAAGAGAGACCTTGTCTGAATTATCATATCCATCAGTGCCAGGCACCATGCCAGGGATACATTTCTCAGGAAGAGTATCGGAAATCCATAGACGAAGTTGTACGTTTCCTGAATGGACATTATGATCTGGTGTTAAAAGAACTGGAAGAAAAGATGATGGCAGCATCGGATAGTCTGGAGTTCGAAAAAGCAATTGAATACAGAGAACTGCTTACAAGTGTACAGAAGGTTGCTCAGAAGCAGAAAATCACAGATACGGCAGGAGATGACAGAGATATTATTGCAATGGCTTCTGAGGGAGAAGATGCAGTTGTGCAGGTGTTTTTTATTCGAAGCGGAAGACTGATCGGACGGGATCATTTTTATCTGAAGAGCGCAGAAAATGATACGGAAGGCGAGATATTGTCAAGCTTTATCAAGCAGTTTTATGCAGGCACACCATATATTCCTGCGGAACTGATGCTGCCGGAAGAGATTGAAGATCAGGACATCATCGAAGAATGGCTGACGGCAAGGAGAGAACGCAGAGTACATCTTCGCATTCCGAAGAAGGGAACGAAGGAAAAACTGGTAGAACTGGCACAAAAGAATGCGCAGATGGTGTTAAAGAATGACAGAGAACGTCTGAAACGTGAAGAGGGAAGAACGATCGGTGCAGTGAAAGAACTGGAAAAGATACTGGGACTAAAAGGCATCATACGCATGGAGGCATATGATATTTCCAATACGAACGGATTCGATTCTGTCGGATCGATGGTAGTCTATGAACATGGGAAACCAAAACGGAACGATTACCGCAAATTCAAAATTAAAACTGTGCAGGGTCCGGATGATTATGCCAGTATGAATGAAGTACTGACCAGAAGATTCGGGCATGGATTGCGTGAACAGCAGGAAGAAAGTGAAACCGGAGGCTTTCAGATATTTCCGGATCTGATCATGATGGACGGAGGACGGGGGCAGGTGAATATAGCACTGGAAGTACTGGAAAAGCTTCATCTGCATATTCCTGTGTGTGGAATGGTAAAAGATGACAATCACAGAACGAGAGGACTGTATTTTAATAATACCGAACTTCCGATTGACCGCAACTCGGAATGTTTCCGGCTGATTACCAGGATACAGGACGAAGCGCACCGTTTTGCAATTACATTTCACAGACAATTGCGCAGCAAGGGGCAGGTGCATTCTGTGCTGGACGATATTCCGGGAGTCGGCCCTGCAAGAAGAAAAGATCTGATGCGGTGCTTTGAGAATATTGATGCAATCCGTAATGCAACAGTAGAAGAGTTAAAAGAACTGCCAAGTATGAATGAAAAATCTGCACAGGAAGTATATAAATTTTTTCACCAGAATCATTAAGTATGGTATAATCTGTCTCTTATACACATCTTGACGCTGCCGACGAAGCTAGAAGTGT
>ENA-UAOZ01001029-UAOZ01001029.1-human-gut-metagenome-genome-assembly--contig:-NODE-1029-length-13488-cov-9.754932_pt1 | contig 13488 bp, 8 predicted proteins | sample MGYA00243474_ERZ654565 | MGnify/ENA primary metagenome ERZ654565 (study PRJEB26926, sample SAMN06164854) | human gut metagenome | biome: ENVO:00009003; feature: ENVO:2100002; material: ENVO:00002003...
AGCTCAACAGAAAAGATTATAGCACTGAAAGAGCTTTGACAACTTTGGTAGGTAAGCGCCGTGCGTTGCTGAACTACTTGAAGGATCGCGATATCGAAAGATACCGTGCTATCGTTAAAGCACTCGGATTGCGTAAGTAATCCATTCTTTAGGAAAGGACTTAAGAAAAGCCGCTACTCTGAAAAGAGAAGCGGCTTTTTTTATGAGGCTATTTTACTTAGAACAGGTCGTACTCAATGGCGTCCTTGGTTATCTTTTCATTGGCTTCTATGCGTATGTAACGCGCTTTTGCCGGCTTCTTGAAGTAGTGATAACGGCAAGTGGGGTCATTCTTCAGATTTCCGAATTCAAATGTTTCTGCAAGAATCCAGTCTTTTCCATTCTCACTGAACTTGACGCTTCCTTTGACACTCATCGGCATTGCATCATTTATCTGTGGAGTATACATCAGTCCGGATATGGAATAAGGACGGTCTGCCTGCAGAGTCACCACAGTAGGTCTTTCCTGTTTGATCTTCCATTCCTTTTTAAGGTATCCCAATTGCTGCTGACACACTTCTCCCTTTTCGTTGTTCAGCAGTGCAACAGCTTTCACCATTCCGCTTTCCAAAGCAAACGGTTGGGTGTATTCTTTTGATTCTGCTGTAGGAGTACTTCCGTCTGTAGTATAATGAATCTTGAATCCGGCGTTCAAATTTCGGGCAATGTCCTGTGTATATGTTTTCCATCCGAATTTTTGTTGCATGGTGCCGATGGTTACGTTACCTTCTGTATTTCGTTTTACCTCCAGGCGGGGCGGACGGGCTGCATAGTGATAGGCTGCTACTTGGCAAATGGCCGGCTTCATGCGAGATTCCAAAATACGCAGTCTGAATTTATTGCTGGTTACATCGGGGAAACGGAGGATGCGTTTGTAGCCGATGTTGGTGCCGGTTGCCACTTCTTGCCAGGCATTGTCTATCCATGCGTCCAGGGCATGCTTTTCTACTCGTTCACTGCTCACGGTGATGGCTTCCTGAATAAGGAAACGGTTGATAGTGACAGGATCGGGGGTCTCAATAACAATTTCTTTCTTGTCCGGTCCGACTACGATATAGGTGTCTGTATTGTTGTCCAGCAGTTCTTCCGGCCCCTCGGCTCCTTGCAGGTAATCGGTAGTATAGGTTTGGTTGATCCGTTTTCCTACTTCTTTCAGCACACTGACATCTTGTGCCGAGAAGCGTCCTTCACGGTTGGGAGGAATATTGAGCAGAAAAGTGGAATTGCCTCCTACTGCACGTTCGTATATGTCGAATACATCATCGACAGAGCGGACACGCTGACGGTCATCATCGCGGTAGAACCAGCCTTCACGGATGGAGGTGTTGGTTTCGGCTTGCTGGTAGTGCAGATACTTGGCCTTGCAGAGTTGTGTGCGGCTGCCTAAATCTTCGTCAGTCATATCCGGGAAATGAGAAGTGGTGTCGGGATTTTCCGGATAGGGGATGACATTCCATTCGGTATCGCGGGTTTTTCCCGATTCGTTTCCGCACCAGCGGATGTCCTCGCGACCGAAAATGACAGCTTGAGGGGCCAGTTTGTGAATCAGTTCTTTCCAGGCGGAGTAGTTATATCTCTGTCCGCCTTTGCGCTTGGGATGTGCACCGTCAAACCATACTTCGTGAATGGGACCATACTCGGTGAGCAGCTCGAACAGTTGGTTCATGAAATATTCATTATAGTCATCAAGCATGAATCGGAAAGTGGTTTTGTTGGCGAACGGACGTCCGGGTACTTCCCGAGGAATGGTGCGCTCGGTGTATGGACTCAGGTTGCCATAGAGACCTTGAGGATGTTCTATCTGGTATAAATCGGCAGGAGAAAGGTATACGCCTAATTTTAATCCGTATTTTTGGCAGGATGCGGAGAGGTCTTTCAGTATATCCCCCTTGCCTTCGCGGAAATCTGTGGACATGATACCGTGACGGGTATAGCGGCTTTGCCATAATACGAATCCGTCATGGTGCTTAGCTGTGAATATGACCATTTTCATGCCTGCCGCTTTCATGGCTTCGCACCATTGGTCGGTATCCAGTTGTTTCAAATCAAAGACGCGGGGATCTTCCATGCCGTTTCCCCACTCCATGCGGGTAAAGGTATTGGGACCGAAATGGATGAAAGCGATGAATTCATTTTTCAAAGCTTCCATTTGCATCGGGCTGGGAACAATATGTGCGGCTTTCTCCATAATGCTTTCCGGGGTGTCTGTACTTTCTATCGCTATCGTGTTTTGGCACGGCAGGGTCAGATCCGGGCGACTCTTCTCGGCACAGGCTGCAAAGAGCATGCCTACGCCGAAAAGACTGCTGTATAAAAAGGTTCTTTTCATCTTTTGTAAATGATTGATGTTATGGTTCATATTATTTTCGAGTAAAAACATAGACATTGCCGCCGAAATCAGTAGCGACCAAGGCGTTTCCAGATGCAGCTACCGAACCGAATACCGGTGAGCCTGTGGCATGTTTCCAAGTGATTTTTCCGGTTGCTTTATCTACTCCATAGATGGTTCCGTCTGATGCGCCTACTGCTATCATCTTGCCTGCCAGGACAGGGGTGGTCTCTATGGTGCCCGATACGGGGCGGCTGTAGGGCGAGGTATAAATCAGGGCATCTCCTACGGGGCATTTCCATTTTTCTTCCAGTGTCTGGTTGTCCAAAGCTACCAGTCCCTCTTTGGCTGTACCGAAAATGATCTCTTTATCGGTTAGAAGAGGAGTGGAGGTGACATCTACACTATAAGGTAAGGTCTTGCGGACAATGATTCTTCCGGTCCGGGCTTCCATAATAAAGAAGGCTTTATTGGAAATCAAATAGAGCAGTCCGTTGTGAATCGCTGCCGACGCACCCCGGTTGCGCAGTCCGTGGTTGCTTGCACTCCAAAGCTTCTTGCCTGTTTTCAGGTCGTTGGCATACAAGGCACTCCATTGAACAGAACCTATCACGACTCCACTGCCTACAGACAGGGTCGTTGTGGTTCCTTCACGCTGGTTCCAGTCGTTATTTCTCCATATCAGTTTTCCGGTCCGTGCTTCAAAGGCCGACAATGCTTTTCCGGTTCCGGCATACACGATTCCCTTGTCGGTAGCCAGTCCTTCAATCAGTCCGGGCAGGCCGTTTACCGGCAGTTGGGTTTTCCAGCGGAGTGTTCCGCTCTCGCAATCTACGGCATACAGGTTACCCAAAACATCTTGGGCAAATACGATATCATCAGTAATGGCTATTGTATTTTTGATGGAGCTTGCTACCGGATATTTCCATACTATTTTTCCGCTTGCTCCGTCCATGGCATAAATAAAAGCTTTTCCTTTTAAATCTTCATCTATGGAAGCGGTAAAGATTTTGCCGTTATGTATTAACGGAGAGGACATATAGAGGTTGGCGCCCACATTTCTGACCCATGCCAGCGAAAGTGTGCTGTCCAGTTGGGCGGTAGAGATTCCGGTATGGGCGGCATTTCCTGCCAGGTTGTCCCAATTACCATCTAGTTTTACTGTGGTCTCTCCGGGAAGGTAAACAAAGTTTGTTTCTGTTTTTGTCGTTTCTCCGTTTTTGAATTCTGCCACTACCTGTAAGGTCAGTTTCTTTCCTTTATACTGTTCTTTCAGTGGCATATCGGCACTCCATGTCCAGTCCGAAACCTGGGTCAGCGGTTTGTTTTTCAAGATTGTCCTTGTTCCGTCTGTGCAGGTATAGCTGGCTTTGCGTACGGGCGATACCGAGGAGTAAACATTGGCTGTAACAACGCGTGACGCCGACTCTCCGACGGGTGAGGCGATACATAATTTCTTGTCCAGGTAAGTATAACGTAACTCGCTGGTAAAGTCTCCCTTGCCGTCTACATGCATGACCCGGTAGGCACTGGTGGAATGGTCAATCCCACCTTTGTCGAGGCTGGAAGTGCAGATGGTATATACGTTGCCCTGTTTCTTTTTGTGGTTGATGTGCCAATGGCCATATATCCAGGCTTTCAGGTTGTATTCGTTCAGGTTGATACTTTCAGTCTTTCCTTTATAAGTGAAGTCATTTCCGTAAGTCAATATATCATGGTTGAATATATAGATGGGGGTTTCCGGCGAGACATGTGCCAAGTCATTCTTTAACCAACGGCATACATCGTCTTTGGTATATCCCGGGCGGTAATCTCCTCCTGGCATGGGAGTGACGATATAGTGTACACCTGCCACATCGAATGAATAATATACCGGACCGTAGTATTTTTCGAAACACTCTTCTCCATATTTTCCTTTTACCAGGTCGTGGTTACCGATGCAATAGAACATGGGTATGTTCATATTTTGGGTATTCATCAGTTCGATATGTTCCTTTAATCCCTTTTCGTAGCAGATGTCGCCGGTATGTATGATAAAAGCCGGTTTTTCATTGGCGGCATATTGGCGGATGTTTTCGGCCCATGCTTCGTTGCCGGTAGTATTGAATATTTCGGTATCCGATACCTGTATAAAACGGTGTGCTCCTTTCTTATCAATGCCTGCCTGATAGGGGATGAGGCCGAAATCGTAATTCCCGGCAGCCGCCGTGATGGGGTGGTAGTGCTTGTCACCGGCTTTGTATCCGGAGGGGAGGGTGATGAAAACAAATCGCTCACGTTCGTGTCCGGGCAGGGTGTACATACCGTTTGCATCGGTTTTTACCACGTTCAGCCCGTCGGATACTTTGACGTCTTTCAGCACTTTTTCTCCTTTATCGAAACTTCCGTTGTGGTTCTTATCCACAAAAACACGCCCGTGGTGGGCGGCGGCAGCCGGAAGCGAAGCTGCCAATAACATTGAAAATATAAATTCTTTTTTCATACCTTTCTTTCCAGATGATTTCTTATTTCTGAGCTTGTTTCCAGCTCTTTTTTAGTTTCTTAGAATCTGATTTTGGCATCCTCAATACTCGAAACCAACGGGAATACACCGATTGAATCGTTCATGTTCAGTTCCTCGGGTGTGGGAGGAAGGAAACCTGCTTTTGTTCCCTTGATATCTGCTTCGTCTTCGGTCAGAGTGACAATGGCATAAAGCGGTTTGTCATAGGTCATGGAATAGTTCAGGATAGGATAACGCTTGTTGATTTCCGCCGGATAACGTTTCTCTGTTTGCGAGGGTTTGTCTATCCATACATACGATGCACTGTTTATCTGCACATAGGTGATACCGTCTATTTTCTTTGTATAGTTGCTGTGATTGTGTCCGCTGAAGGCCAATACCACCTTTTTGAATCCGGCACGCTTGTTTTCTCCGGCAAGGAGTGCATGTACTTCTTTTCCGTTGTTCATAAAGGTATCGATACTTTGGTGAGAGAAGATGATACACTTCTTATCGGTCGATTCCAGGTCTTTTTTCAGCCATTCCATTTGCTCCGGGTCTACGAAGGCTCTCATCTTGGGATTCACATAATAGTTGGCTTTGGAATAGTGAGTGTATTTTTTTCCATCATACAAGTTGTTTCCATCCAGTACGATAAAGTGGAAGTCTCCTTTGTCGAATGAGTAATAGTGTCCGGGCATTTTCATTCCTGCTACGTACTCATCGGGAGTATAAGCATCCATGTCGTGATTACCGATGGTGTGATATTTGTCTCTCGGAAAACTGTTCCAGATGTCATGAAACACTTGATTGGCACTGTCCAGACGACAGAAGTCACCCAACTCTATGATGAAGTCTGCATTGGCGTCTTGGGCGGCACGTACAAAACTGCTTAATCGTTCTTTTCCGTCCGGGACATCTTGTGCGTGGAAGTCGGATGCGATGGCGAATGTGACTGTTTTCTCTTGCTGGCTGCAACTGCAAAAGCAGGCAGTGCATAACATTAAAAAGAGTGCGATGAGGTTGTTCTTTTTCATTGTGATATATTTAGCTATTTGTTATACAATCAAAGCCGTCCGCCAACAGGTTTTGGTTTCTATACCTGTTGTGCGGATATCGGCTCATTTATTTTCTTAATTTTTCCACCACTTGTTTTGAACCAGGTTGTTATTCAGTGTAATATCATCTATTGCTATCGGAGAGTAATAATATTTGGGCTCTTCGAACTTGAATTTATTTACCTGTGCTTTCAGACGGATATATCCTTTGTCTCCCTCGGTCAGCTCAATGGTATGTCCTTCCAGGGTATAGACAGTTACCTTTTCTCTTTCTTCCTGAGGAAGGTTGTCTGCTTCCGCTTTGTTTCTGACAAACGCGACATCCGGTTGTCCGTCGCCTGTAATGTCATACATTCCCATGCCCGGGATATATGCTCCTTCGGGTGCTTTTTCCATCAGTTTTCCACAGCCCCACCGCATCAGGTCGTTGTAGCGGAATCCTTCACAGGCTAGCTCGATACGGCGTTCACGGCGTATTTCCAGAACGGCTCCCTTTTGGGTGGAAGATACATTGGGATAACGCGTGTCCTGTACAGGGTCGATGTTTGCCAGCCAGTCAGCCAGCGAAGCTTCCGGTACACCGGCGCGTTTCCGAATCAGGTTGATGGAAGCGTCTATGTCTTCTTGTGTCAGCGTACCCAATTCGGCTTTTGCTTCGGCATAAATCAGCAGTATTTCGGCGTAGCGGAAGATGGGGAGGTCGGTATAGCTTTTATTCCATGAAATCTGGTCGTATGTGCGGGGGTCAAACTTGATTTGTGCATAACCTCCGGCATCCATGTTGGTGCGGTGGGGACTGCTTTCGTTGGCTTTCTGATATCCGGGCCACATGAAGGTCTGGCGCAAGCGCGGGTCGCGGTTTTCAAAAATCTCCAGGTATGTTTTGGTCTCGTATCCCGGGACGGTGTGGAAAGGTTTCGTCTCGTTTCCGTCAATCACCAGGTAGTCTTCCATCAAGTCGCGCGAGAGTCCATGGTAAACGTCACCGATTTGCTGTGCATTATGCATGCGTCCCAATGCCTTGTCGTAATCACTTACCAGAATCATTTCCGGATTGCTGGTCAGATTCAGGCTGCAAAACAGGGATTCGTATGCTTCCAAATCATTTTCTTTCACTTCTGACAGGCTGTATGTACCGTCCATCAGTTGGGATGCTGCTGAAACGGCGATATTCAGGAATCGGTCTGCATCATTCAGCTCCAGCTCCGGGTGGTATTTTCTGAATGTTCCTTCGTTCAAGGCTATTCTGGCTTGAAGTGCCAAGGCTGCATTTTTGAAGATACGGGTCTTGCTTGTTCCGGCTTTCATGTTTTTTACGGCAAAGTCCAGATCGGCCATAATGGAGTCTACGACCAGTTTACGGGGGTCTTGTGTTTTATACAGTTCTTCTGTGTCGGTGGTTTGCAAATCTGTGCTATACCAGGGCACGTCCGAGTATGATTTAACTTTATCGTAATAGAGTTTGGCACGGAACATGCGGGCCAGACCTATGTAGTGATTGATTTCTGCTTTGTCACCTTTCACATTTCCGGTACGTGCAAGCATAAAATTAACTTTGCGGATATCTCCCCAAGACCAAGTGCCCCAAGTTTCAGGCGAGCGGGTACCGCTTAGCAATTCGTAAGTGGAGCTGCTCTCTTTGTACAGCATATTGTCTGATACGGCATCCCAGTAAGAGGCACCTAGGTATCCATACATACCATTGGTATACGATTCCAAATCTCCGGGGTTTTGGAAGAAGACTTTTTCAGTAATGGATGTTTCCGGAAAACGATCCATGAAGGAGTCATTGCAACTGCTTAATACATTCAGCAGGCCGAGACCTAAAACGGTGGTATATAATTGTTTTTTTGTTGATTTCATACGATTCTGCTTATTTAAAATGTTACATTAAGACCAAAGGAGTAAGAGCGTTGTAGAGGATATTTCTGTCCTCCCAGTCCTTCCGGGTCTACTTTATAGTGTTTATACAAGCCTGAAATGGTAAACAGGTTATCACCGGAGAGGTAAATTCTTACACGATTGATACCGATTTTATTCATCCATTGTTCAGGTAGCGTATAACCTAAAGTGACGTTTTTCAAACGCATATAAGAAGCGTCTTGCAGATAACGAGTTTGTGGCAGACCGGCTTCTTTGGACGATGATTCGGCTACATATCCTTTCAGACGGGGGAAGTAGCCATCGGGATTTTCTTCGGTCCAGCGGTCATAATAGTTCCCTACGGTAATATTGGTCCAGGGCTGTGCATAAATTCCCCAAAAATACAAGTCGCCTGATGGGTTATAGTCTTTCTTGCCTACACCTTGCAGGAAGAGACTGAAGTCAAATCCATTCCAACTTCCACTTGCTGTAAAACCATAAGTATAGCGTGCTCTTGAATTACCGATTATTCTCAAATCGCCATGGTCATCTAGTGTGTTGGCACCTCTGTATACTTCTCCGTCACCATCCAGGTCGGCGAATTTCAAGTCTCCGGGGGCTATTGGGCGCGAACTCGGATAAGAAGCCAGCTTCGACTGGTCAGCATGGTTGTCAATATCTTCTTGTGAAGTAAAGAATCCTAAAGTGGTGTAACCCCATATTTCTCCGATTTCCATGCCTTCATACTTACTGCTTAAAGTTCCGGTTGTATTTTGGAATTTAGTGATGTAAGCACGGCTGTCGGCTAAGTTAAATCCTAATTGGTAATCAAAGGGTTTACCGGCTAACTTAAACTGGTCTTTCCATCCCAAGGTGATTTCCCAACCTTCAGTCTTTAGATCGGCCGTATTTTCCTTTGGAACAGAAGTTCCTAATACGTTGGGTAAAGGTTCTCCGGAAGTTAACATATCTGTGGTGCGACGCACATAGTAGTCTCCGCTGAAGGTCAGTCGGTTGTTGAGGAAGTTCATGTCCACGGCAATGTTGGAGGTGGAAACCTTTTCCCAAGTCAATGCTCCGGAAACCAGTCCGGGTACGTCCACATATACCGGTTGTTTTCCGTCAAGTATTTGAGATATCTTTCCGGAACCCATTGTCGATATATATTCATAAGCACCTACATCCTGATTTCCCAGTACACCATAAGAATAGCGCACTTTAAGGAAGCTGAATATGTTTTCGAGGGGCTTGAAGAATTTTTCTCTGGAGATGACCCATGCAGCCGAACCCGACGGGTTGAAGACAAAGCGCGAATCTTTAGGGAAACGTGAAGTGCCGTCGTATCGTCCGTTGAATTCTACAATATACTTGTTGTCGAATGTATAATTGAAACGGGCATATCCTCCCCGCAGTGCCCAGGTGCTGATGGATTCACTGACAGACATATCGCCTGTAGCGAGTCCCGGTGTGGGAAGGGAACTGGAAATTAGCTCTTTACGTCCTAATTGAACGTTTTCATAACGATATTCCTCTTGATTGAAACCGGCAATGACGGTGATGTCATGTTTTTCATTGAATGTCTTGTTGAAGGTGGCATAAGCATCAAAAGTCAAGCGTTTTGTCTCATTGGATTGGGTATAGGCGCTTGTTACTTCATTGAAATATTTAGGTGCTACTTCAGGACCGTCATAGTAGGCTACCGGCAGATAATGCCATCTGTTTCTATTTTTATCGAAGTTATAAGAGAAGCTTCCGTTTACGAATAATACATCTTTTATAATGTCCAGGCGGGTTGAAAACTGTGTCTTTACGCTGGTACCTTGTTCAGATGCGCGTCCTCCATCTTGCATCACTCCAAGGACTTGGGCTCCTTTTTTAGTCCATGAGCCATCAGGGTTTTCCAACAGTTCCAATGGGCTGATACGGTTGATTTCCCAAAAATAGCTTGAACCTAATGAGCTGGGACGTTCATAGTCTTTTATGATAAGGCTGGTATTGTTGGAGATGCTCCAGAAATCGGTAATTTTGAAGTCCAGCTTTGAACGCAGGTTATAGCGGTTGAATTTATCAGGGTTGTATTTCAGCATACCGTCTGTAAAGTTATATCCGGCAGAGAAGTAGTAGTTTACTTTTTCCGTTTTTCCCGAGATATCTACGTTATGGCTCATTGAGAAGCCGGTCTTTTTATAAGCTTCATTTACCCAATCTGTGTCTCCGAAGTAACTATATGTGCCATTAGGGTTTAGGAAATAAGGGGAAACTGATGGGTCTTCCGATCTTTTTTTGGCATATGCCAGTTGCTCTTCATTGAACAAATTATACAAGGGGCGTCCCATGATGTTTTTGGTTTCGGCCACGATGTATGGGTCGGTAATCACTTCCGGCATTTTTGTATTCTGTCGGAAAGAGAAGTTGTTGTTGTAGTGAATGACCGGTTTGTCTGACTGACCGACTTTGGTAGTCACTAAGATGACACCGTATGCTGCGCGTGAGCCATAGATGGCAGAAGAGGCAGCATCTTTTAGCACGGAAATGCTGGCGATGTCGTTACTGTTCATGTGGTTTAGAGTCCAACTGTCCGAAATAATACCGTCAATGACCACTAGCGGAGAGCCACCGTTCAAAGAAGTGGTACCACGAATGTTGAAAGAAGGTGCATCGTCTGCCTTACCACTGCCAATTGTTACATTCAGATTGGCAACTGTTCCCTGCAAAGCTTGTCCCACATTGGTGACGGGACGGTCTTCCAACTGTTTGGTCGAAACGGTGCTTACGGCACCCGATAGATTGACTTTTTTCTGAACGCCGTAACCGATAACTACCACTTCGTCAAGTACTTCAGTGTCTTCGGTCAGTGTGATGTGCATCGGCTTGCGAAGCATTACTTTTAATACTTGATTCTTATAGCCTATATAGGAAACTTCCAAAGTTGATTTCTCTGACTGAACTGTCAGCGTGAAGTTTCCATCGATATCTGTAATTGTGCCTTTACCTGTTTCTTTTTCTATGATTGTAGCACCAATCACAGGTTCTCCCTTCGTATCTACAACTTTACCTTTTACAGTATTGTTTTGTTGTACTACATTGGCAGTTTCATAGGTAGAGACAGGGACGCCGGTGGCATTGGCTATTCCCGGTAATAAGCAGAAAAAGGACAAGGCGCATGTTTTTATAATGCCGGAGGTCTTGGGAGCAGAAAGCTCGAATAATCTCATGTCCTGTAACCGTTTGATTCTAGATTTGTTTTTCATAACTATTTTAAGATTTTAAATTGTTCTCTGCGGTCTTAGCATTTTAATGTGATAGATGACTGACTCTCTATCTTTTGAATGGTTTGTATCTCTGTTTTTTTATTGTAGTTTTTAATTTTATTTTTTACTTTATTAGGATGATGCAAAGTAATTGAAAATGATGGGATGCATCAATAAACGATTCAGATAAAGGATAGTCTTAAATCGATATAGGTCTTAAATTGTAGTTGGCAGGAACTGCTTTGGGAGGGATTTCTGCAAGAAAATAAATATTATAGAGATCCAATATCTGGATTCACAGCTTCATTTTACTTGGCTACAAGTGCTATGGAAATAAATGCGGAATTCAGTAATTATTTATTTGCGGGTTAGGCTGGTATAACATAATGGTATAGAGTAACTAATGTTTCCGGTTAGACTCTTTGTAGGTTTGTGGGGTGAGTCCGGTCTGCTTTTTGAATAACTTAATGAAATACGAGTAATTGTCATATCCCAGTGTGTAGGCTATTTCCTTGATGGCAAGGTCTTTGGTGATGAGCAGTAGTTGTGCTTTCTCTATTTTCTTTTTGACGATATACTGTAAGGGGGTTGTTTTCATTTCGCTTTTGAACAGGCGGATGAAGTGGTCTTTCGAAAGGCAGGAAAGTCCGGCCAAAGTATCAATGTCAATGTTTTTGTCTATATTCTTACGTATAAAGTTGACTACATTAATGATACGGTTGTCGCTGCTGGAGTCTTTGGGTTGTGCGTCTTTTAAGAAGCGGGAGATTAGCATGTAGATGATGCCTTTGGAGGCTACTTTATTATGAAAAGCTTTCTGTTTGTTTTTTATGATATTTTGTATCAGGGTAGGGGTATTGTCGTAAGTAGAGGGATTGGAATGTGGAAGCTGAATAGCGGGATTCATTTCATGTAATAGTTTGAACAACTCCAAATCCAGTGGGCCGGCCGGAACTTCAGTGGGGAAGTCCAAATCTTCCAAGATACTGGTGGCGGAAGAATGGTCTTCGTAAATGTGCAGATAGTAATGTTCAAAATCTCCTTCACAATGACAATTGTGACAGGTAAATGCAGGAATAATATATAAGTGGTGGGGAGAAAGTGTTATGGTTCGGTCGGGAAGAGTTACTTCTGCCATACCTTTTGTTACATAATAGATACGAAAAAACGGGCTGTTTACCTCTGTCCAGTTCCAGTCGGAATGATGAATCGCATAGCCGATATTAAGTAGCAGAGGATGAAATGTGTCTGTTTCCTGAAGTATGTCCATAGGGTTATTTAAACAGTTATTTTGTACAAAAGTATAAAAAAATATCGATTTTATATTATTTGTGGCGGATTTATTGCTACTGATTGTGTTTTCTTTTTAAAGGATGTATCAGAGTTGGCTGGAGTATGATGTGGTGTGTTTTTAAGACTTTTACTGTTAGAAAGGCAAAAAGGGACAGATATACGGTAATATTTTTTTGTTTTGAAAAACCGTAAATGCTGTCCCTTGTTTATGAGAATGTGTGTGAAGCCGGGAAATGCTATGCTTTTTGAGGATAATACAGGTTTTTATCAGTCATTTTTTCGAGTACTTCATGCAGGTAGCGTGCAGATTCCCATTTGGCCATAGGCAGGTCGTGGAGCAGACAGTTACCGCAGTCTTTAGGGGTGGTACCCGGCACTTCACCTTCAAATTCGGCAACGAAGCGGAAGGTTTCTTGCATCAATTCTACAATGTCTTTTGATTCCAAGTCACCTTTCATCAGTAAATAATTGCCAGTGAGACAACCCATCGGTCCCCAATAGACAATTTTGTCACCCCATACAGGATGGTTACGCAGGAAGGTGGCGGCCAGGTGTTCGATGGTGTGCAATGCTCCCTGGCCCAAGGCCGGTTCGCGGTTGGGCTCTTTCATTCGGATGTCGAAAGTAGTTACGGTGTCGTCTCCTACTTGGTCTTTTCTTGAGACATAAATACCGCGCAAAAGACGGATGTGGTCGATGGTAAAACTGGGTATTGTTTTCATATTTCTGTTTTTATTATAAATTTGCTGGTAATGAATGGAGGAAAATGCGGGTTACCTCGAATGAACGGTCGGCAATGGTGCTCCAGAAGTTGGTGTATTGTTCCCAATGATTGTCGGCACCCGGAGTGTCGCTGATAATGCGGAAACTGAGGAACGGTACCTTATATATATGACAAATTTGGGCGATAGCTCCTGATTCCATGTCGACGGCCAGTCCTGCGGGGAAAGCTGTCTTGATGGAGTTGAGCTCTTGGCGGTCGGTGATAAATTTGTCTCCGCTACAGATGAGTCCGCCGTGGATGGCTGTTTCTGTGTCTAATGACATGGCGCAGTTGAACAATGTGTCGTTGCCTTCGAACAGGGCAGGCAGTCCTTGGATTTGACCGTAGGCATTTCCTTCTCCACACCTGTCTCTTATACACATCTGACGCTGCCGACGAAGCTAGAAGTG
>ENA-UAOZ01001060-UAOZ01001060.1-human-gut-metagenome-genome-assembly--contig:-NODE-1060-length-13274-cov-8.001513_pt1 | contig 13274 bp, 10 predicted proteins | sample MGYA00243474_ERZ654565 | MGnify/ENA primary metagenome ERZ654565 (study PRJEB26926, sample SAMN06164854) | human gut metagenome | biome: ENVO:00009003; feature: ENVO:2100002; material: ENVO:00002003...
TTATTTCCATACGCTCTATCTCACATTTCATATTAAATTTTGAATTCTACAAATTTTTTATATTTCGTTGTCAATATGTTTTCTACTCTAACGCCCCTTTTACTTTTTTGTGGGAAATGCACCGCTCCTCCCGATTGGCAAGTGCCTTCACCCTGCCTTCTAACAGAAGTTCCCTTCCTTTTTCATTTCTTGTATACACACAGTCATAATTTCCGATATACGGATGCATGCATTTTGCAAAACGTTCCGCATCCTCCTTCTTTTTCGAAAAACAATTTGGAATGGCATAGAAACCATTCAGTCCTTTGTGTCCCTTCTTTTTCACAAGTATGTAACGCTGGTTGTCGATCACATCAAAAAATTCATTGACACACTGTGCGAACAACGCTTTATCCCTGCCGCTTCCACCGGACAGATAAATAATATGGTTATCCGGTCCGTTTGATTCTGTCTCAACTTTACAGTGTGTTTCTTCCAGAAGCTGTTGCTCCTCTAATGCTTTGCGGATTCCATTTCCAAATGCCTTTAATCTTTTTAGCGGACTTCCCAACATGAAAATTTTCGGGAAACGTATCATAATTCCAGCCAGTCCGGCAGCAATGAAGAAGTAACAGGTTCCGGCCAGGATACCATTTTGGGACGCTGCAGCAACAATACCTGCCCCAATTGCCCCGATCAGACACAGAATTCCTGACAGGATCATTGTAAGAATCGCATCCCAGAAAACAACACTTGTGACAAATTTGTCTTTTACTTCTGTCTCATCCACAATATCCATTTTGTCATAGACTGCAAGTGCACTGTTCCAACGTTCTTTTAACGTATCGCGCTGCCCCGACATTTTCAGCATTTGTCTGTTAATCCTGTCAATATTCGTTTTATTAAATGGCGTTTTAATAACTGACAACCGTTTCATTCCATTTTCAATCGTATTTTCTGTATAATGCAGACCGAGAAAATGTTCCATCCTTCGCTCCAGCATACTGTAATCTTCACTGATCTGATTGTCATCTGCCTTTAGCACTTCGTTCCACGGTCTTAAACAGACTAAATGCCAGATGTTACTTGTTTTTTCCGGATGTTCTTTCATCACACGGATGGCACGCCCTCTCATCTGGTTGCTTAACATAAATGAGCCTACAAAGCTTGCAAGGATCAGGGAATTGATACAAGGAGAATCCCATCCTTCCCCTAACAGCGATTTTGTACCGATCAGCACCTGCATATAGCCTTTTGAGAAAATATCTGTTACCGCCCCTGTGAGAAAATGTGCATTTCCAACCGCTGTCACTTTAAGATAATCTGTTTCAGAAAGATTTCCGATCCTGCTGAATGTAACTTTTCCGCTCATTCCGATCGCCTGCTCTAATGCTTCTCTTGCCTCTGCCGGAATGATCACAATCGTTCCACAAAGCACCCCAAAACGGATTTGTTCGTTTTTCTTTTCATTGTCACGACGGAGCATCTCAAAAAACGGAAGCACTCCAAGTGAGTTAACATCATATTCTGTATTTCCAATTGCTTTTTCATATTCTTTCCGGATGTAATCTGTCAAAACAAGCAGCCTCAAATCCTGACCGGATGCCTCATATTCATGGAATACAATATCACGGATGCTGTTACATTTTCCAAGGGAATTTGTGAGCATTTTTTCCACTGCCGCACTTTTCGTCATGACGACTTTTTTCTTTTCTATCAGACCGTCGGATTTTAAATCAGCAATTAGCAATTCACGATATGTCTTGTCACACAGGTATGAATCCACATCATCATACAAGAATCCCTGTAACAGACGCTCCATCCATTGCACATTCATGTCCGGTAATTTTTTTGCCCCCAAAAGCCTCTGTAATCTGGACGGAATTGCAATATTTTTGCTCTGTAAATAAATCAACAGTGATGCCAGATATGCCGGATTATCCAGAAGCAGATCATCTGAGAGCTGTCCACTGAACCCCTTATGGCTTCTTACGTACGTAAGGAACTGAGTATCCCGCATGATTTTTTCTGTCATTGCTTTACTGCGTTCTTCAAAACGTCTGACTTCCTTCTCTTCTTCTTTTGTTGGATAGTTGAAGTAAACATAATCCTGATGCGGACAGAGGCTTCCCTCTTTTACGAGCTCCGGTATCGTAATCTCTTCATCGATCTCTCCACACATATTCATGTACCGCGTCCACATAGCCGGTGTGGAATCATATGGTGGTGTTGCTGTCAAAGCGATGATTTTAAGGTTATTCACCTGTTTTTTGAATTCTTCTAATGCTTTCCACCATTCACTTCGCAAGTGGTGGCATTCATCCAGACAGAGTACTTCGATCCCAGCCTCTTTCATCGTCCCAACCAGATCAAAACCGCTGTAATCTACTTCCTTTGTCTCTGTTTTCGCCGGGCACTCGTCTGTGCCTGTGCCACTATCCTCACCTGCATCTTCCTGTATTCCCTGAAATCTTGTCATGGCACTGTGTAATGCCTGATAGGTTGCAACCGTGATCGCCTTTGGCTGTTTTAAATTCTGTGAAAGATAATCTTCCCCCTGTATGCCCTCACATAAAAAAGCTTCCTCAATCCTTGCGATCCACTGCTCCCGGATCGTAATGGATGGTGCCAAAATCAGTGCTTTTCCGTTCATCCTGCGGATCAGTTCAATTCCCAATGTCGTTTTCCCGGATCCGGGTGCCGCTACAATATGTATTTTTCCATCTGCCATGTACCTGTCTGCGTGTTCCAAAACCCTTGCCTGATACCTTCTCCATGTTCCTTTAAACTCTAAAATACCTTCGTAATTCATAATCATCCATTTTCCTCTGCTTATTCCACTTTTTCTGTGGTCTGTAACTATTATATACAACTGCCAATTTTCTTACAAGAAAGATTCCGTGTCCAATAAGAAGTATGCCTATGTTGGGATATTTAAATCATTCTGCATCCTCAAAGCAAATGAATTTAAATAGAATTTCAGGTGTGCCTGTGATAAAATATTAATAAGTTTAACAACTGAAATTTGACTGTATCATTTTGTTCATCAAATTTATTATTCATAAGGTGTCTATTTTGATCCTAAGAAGAAATGAATTTTAGGTCTTGTATATTCATCAAACTGATCTTCTGTCTCTGTATCAAATGAACAAGACAAACTGATAGGCGCATCCTGATCATAGAAACGGAAACTCTTATAAAATGTCCCATTTAGAAATTCATCTTTAAATTGTTGTGGAATAGCCTGATAAGATAATATCTCAGGATTAGATACGGATACATTTAAATTCTCAAAAGACTTTTGTAATGTCGCAAAATCTTTTTCTGTCTGCATTAAATTCTCTTCTAAACTCTTATTAATATCCACACCTTCTACATATGAGATATTGATGATAGTACCACTATTATTGACTTGAACATGAACATAACAATCAGTAGCACCTGAATCTCTTAAATATCCCATAACAGTATAACTTGATCTACTACGTGATTCATTTGGATTGTCTGCATGTACTCTTACACATACAGGTTCTAATGCCTTTTTTACTATTTCTACTTGTTTTGCAGAAGCTGCAATTCTTTGATCCATTGCCTGCTTTCCTTTTATATATTGAGGTATATAAGTACCGACTACAATAAGTATTGGGATAACTGCAAAGGCAATGAGTTGTTTTTTTATATCAGGAATAGGGATTCTATAAGCATGTGCCATGTTCTCGGCATTACTTCCTGCTTCAGATAACATATCTATAGATGTAGAGACTGTACTTACTGCACCAGCCACCTGCATAGCACTTCCTATATTCTTTGCAGTATCATTATCACTTTCTTTAAGGAATCGACCAACAGCTTGTGACGCCAAAGCAGCAGATACCTCTTTAGAATAATCTGTTTCTGACTGTTTCACATTTAATCTACCTATAAGAGATTTCCATTTCTTACCGTTCATTCCAAACTTAGGGGCAAGTGCACAGAAACAGAATATAATAACATATATAATGACAAATCCTAATGCAGTAAACATCCCTGTAGGCTGAAAACCTTTGTTTTGGAATACTAAATCATCTATCATCTCTAATGGTACTATTAATGCACATTGTACAAATGAAAAGATGAGTGCAACCACTGCAATCTTTGGATATATACAATATCTTTGAATCATTTTTTTCTCTTTATTGTTAATCATGGATATCACCTCTGTTTCTAGTATAACTTATTTTTGAATGAAAAAAGAGCGATATTTTGCTCTTACTATATTTGTTTCTTAACTAAAAGGAAATTACGAATATTTTGATGTTTAATACCATACTCAAGTTTGATTGTATCATGGTTCATCCTTGACCCGTTAGAGGGCAACGCATTTAATCCGAACAGCTCATTTAAAATAATATTATTCCTTTATAATTCTACAAACTTGAATTTTGTCTGATTACCAATTATCTTTTGTAATTTATAGCTGCATCAAAAAGAATACCAATACACTCAAGAGTATCGTTACTATTCCCATTATGATAAACATCATGGAAGTAAAACTTTTTGAAATTGGTCTATCAACATAGCACTTTTTAGGATTGTTTGGATTATAATAAACTGTCATCTTACTGTTGATAGGCCACAACTGCTCTGCAAGTTGACGCAAATTTGCAATGGATCCAGTTTTTACATGTAGCCAGCCTTTTTCATCTTCATAGACTTCTGATTTCACCGGTACGGGTACTCCAGATATTTGCGTTGTTTTAATTCCACGAAATTTTTTCTTTGTTTTATAACAAGTTCCATTCACAAAGTACTCCACGATTGGATACACCCTTCCATTTCTGGAAATGGATGTATGCAGAAGCTTGGCATACATATTCATACTATATTCCATATATTTTCACCTTTATTTTTTCTGTTCTTGCATATTTCGGTACAACAAAAAGTGTGTCACTTTTTGTACTATTGTAACACACTTTTCCTGACTTCTGTTTTATTCTATTTTTCTGCCTCTGTTGCTTCTTCAACATCTTCTGTCCAGTTCATTCTTCCATAACGTAATGTCACCGCATGGATTTCTTTCTGTAATTTCACGGACAACTGGTTCTTGCGGATTCTCCATTTCCAGTTCGTTCCAACCGTTGACGGCGTATTCATACGGCACTTGTTATCAAGCCCCAGATAATCCTGCATCGGGATCACACACCATTTTGCAGCACTTCTCATGATCAGACTGATCAGAGGCTTGTTCAGTTCCGCTTCCGGTGTATAAGCATCACAAAGATACTCGCGGGTCAGCTTCTGCTCGTCCTTGCTGATGCTTCCCCACCAGCCTGCAAGCGTCTCATTATCATGCGTTCCTGTATAAGCAACACTATTCACCGGATAATTGTGCGGCAGATAGTCATTCGCACATCCGGAATCTCTCGAGTCAAATGCAAATTCCAGAACCTTCATACCCGGGAATCCGCTATCTCTTACCAGATCACGAACAGAATCTGTCACATAGCCAAGATCTTCTGCGATGACCGGCTTTTCACCCAGTGCTTCTCTTACTTTCCAGAACAGATCCATGCCCGGTCCTTTTTCCCAGTGTCCCTCTACCGCCGTCTCTGCCCCGTATGGAATAGAGAAATACTCATCAAATCCACGGAAATGATCGATTCTTACCACATCATACAGGCGGAACACATATGCCAGACGAGATATCCACCACTGATAGCCGGTTTCTTTATGATATCCCCAGCGGTAGAGTGGGTTTCCCCATAACTGTCCGGTTGCGGAGAAGCCGTCCGGCGGACATCCTGCAACCGCAACCGGTACATTTTCCTCATCTAACTGGAACAATTCCGGATGTGCCCAGGTATCTGCGCTGTCCATTGCAACATAAATCGGGATATCCCCGATGATCTGAATGCCTTTTTTGTTCGCATAGGATTTTAACTGCATCCACTGTTCATAGAACTTGAACTGCATATACTGATGGAATTCAATATCGAAATATAATTCTTCGCGGTAATAATCCATCGCAGGTCCCCAGCGCAGCTTGATGTCATCTGCCCAAAGTTTCCATTCCACGCCGTCAAATCTGTCTTTTACTGCCATGAATAATGCATAATCCGACAGCCACCAGCTGTTCTCTTTTACAAACTGCTGATACGCTGCATTCTCATGTACATTGCTTCTTTCGTAAGCTTTTCGAAGAAGCGGATAACGTCCTTCGTAAATCTTTTTATAGTCAATACTCCCTTTTGCTTTTCCCCAGTCTACGTCTTCGCATTCTGCCTTTGTCAAAACACCTTCTTCCACCAGTGCTTCCAGACTGATAAAATATGGGTTGCCTGCGAATGTAGAAAATGACTGATACGGTGAATCCCCGTAGCTTGTAGGACCAAGCGGCAGAATCTGCCAGTAACTCTGACCTGCTTTCTTCAGCCAGTCTACAAATTCATATGCACTTTTTGAGAAACAGCCGATTCCATATTCGGATGGGAGGCTGCTGATCGGCATGAGTATGCCTGCTGCTCTTTCGCTCATCTTTCTTTCCCTCTTCTTTTCTATTTGTTATGATTTTCTTTTATTATAAACCAATCTGTTATACCGTTACCACAACTCCGTAATGATCAGATACAACCGGTGCGTTCTTTCCATTACAGATAACGTTCGAAGTGCGGACATCTGCCTGCGTATTACAGAATATGTAATCCAGTCGCTTTTCATTCTTTGCTGCTTTGCTGCGTCCATCCGCTTCACGCCATCCATCAATCTCTTCTGCTACTGTGATACCGTCATCTTTTTCTTCTGCCAGCAGATAGGTATCTTTCCAGCCGCTCTTAAGTACCAGATCATAACCTTCTCCGCGGACATCATCCTGACTGTTAAAATCTCCCATCAGCCAGATATTTCCTTCCCGGTATTCCGGATTTTTCAATCTTTCCTGTATACATTTCCACTGATCAGCAAATGGTTCTTCCTCATCATTCCACCATCCCATATGAACGGTAAAGAACCAGTCGTGGCTGCCCTCCGGCTGTATGCCGAGGATACGTCTCGTCTTCCAGTTCTCGTAATCATCTGTCTTACTGGTCAGGAACTGCTGCACCCGTGCGATTGGTTTCTTACTGAGTAACGCCATTCCTTCATCATATTTTCCATATCCTGTCTTAGCGCTGATCCAGGTCCAGTCATAATAGATACCGCGTTTCTTAAGTTCTTTCACTACATATCCTGCATGATTATCCTGTCTGACCGGAAGTTCAAATCCGCCACATCTGATATAGCCGTCCAGCATGGCATCCGGAAGTTCTGCCTCATTCTGACTTTGATTCACTTCCTGCAGTGCCACGATATCCGGCTGCTCTTTGCTAAGCATTTCTATAAACTTCTCTGTTTTTTCCACATAGCCCGGTTCCTCCAGGCTATGTGTATTTAATGTTAATAATTTCATTGCACTTACATGCTCCTAAAGAATGTCGTTGATATCTGATTTTAACACATCTGCCTTCGGTCCGTAGACAGCCTGGATTCCACCGTCTTTCTTGATCAGGCCTAATGCCCCTTCTTTCTTCCATTCCGCAATTTCAGCGACTTTATCCAGATCTTTTACCGTAACACGAAGTCTTGTCATACATGCATCGACCAGAACAATATTCTCACGTCCTCCGAGCAGCGTAATGATTCTTTCTGCCTGGCTGTCTTTTCCCGTACCTCCGGAAGTTCCTGATGAAGTACCTTCTGCCTCATCTGCATTGTCATCCATATAGTTGCCAAGTCTTCCAGGTGTTGCGAAATTAAATTTTCCGATCATAAAGTATGCTACAAAGTATCCGATCACAAAGAATACTATACAGCAAATGACGAAGTTAATGACATCTCCGGCAAGCCCTGCTTTGATACTCATCGGAATTCTTGTTATAAATTCCAGGTTACCGAACGAATGTACTCTTAAATGAATGATTCCGGACATTGCAAATGCACATCCCTGAAGGATTGCATACACGATATACAGCGGAAGCGCACAGAACATGAACATGAATTCCAACGGCTCCGTTACACCTGTCAGGAATACTGCAAGAACTGTAGAGAAGAACATGGATTTGTACTTTTTCTTCTTGTCCGCATCGACTCTTCTGTACATTGCAAGAGCTACACCAAGCAATAATCCGGTTGCCCCGATCATCTGTCCGACTTTGAAACGAGCCGGTGTTACAGTTGTTAACAGATGCTTATATGCACTCATATTTCCTGCATCTTTGTAATTGATCAGGTCTGTTACCCATGCAAGCCACAGCGGATCCTGTCCGAATACCTGTTTTCCTGCATTGATTCCTGTTGCGATCGTATAAGTTCCTCCGAATGAAGTATAGTTCATCGGAATGGTCAGCATATGATGCAGACCGAACGGAAGTAACAGTCGTTCCAGTGTACCATAGATAAATGGTGCCAGAATCGGTGATGTAGATGATGAATTGGCGATCCACACACCAAATGCATTAATTCCGGACTGTACCACCGGCCATACTACGGAAAGGATCAGTGAAATGATCACTGACCAGGCAATACATACCATCGGCACGAAACGTTTTCCGTTAAAGAATGCAAGCGCATCCGGAAGTTTTCTATAGTTATAGTATTTATTGTAAATAATACCACCGGCAAAACCTGATATAATTCCAACGAACACACCCATGTTCAGCGCAGGCACGCCAAGAACAGATGTAAAGTATCCGTTTACCAGAATTTCTTTACCAAATAATGTATGCGTTACTGCCGAAGCATCATTTAGCATCTCGGAAGTCACCCCGAAGATCGAACCGGTAATCTGATTGATCAATATAAATGTAATGACTGCGGCAAATGCTCCACCGGCTCTTTCTTTTGCCCATGATCCACCAATTGCTACTGCAAACAGGATATGCAGGTTATTGATCACTGCCCATCCGATATTCTCCATTGTGCTTCCGATCGTCATGACCAGAGACAGATCTCCACCTGCCATCTGTACCAGTTTTCCAAGGCTGATCATAAGTCCTGCTGCCGGCATAACTGCAATTACCGTCATCAGTACTTTTCCAAGCTTCTGCAGAAAATCAAAATTAAAATTGAATTTCTTCTTTTTCTCTTCCGCTTTCACGTTCTTTTCTGCCAGAACCAGCACTTTGGACTCCCCTGCTTTTACATCTCCTTCTGTATACTGAAGTTCTTTTCCCTCTGTATCAGAACAGATGAGTACCGGTGTGATCGGATTAATCTCTTTTTCTTTCAGATACTCAAGATCCACCTCCGCAACCAGGTCTCCGGCTTTTACTTTATCTCCGGCTTTTCCATAGACTTTAAAGCATTCTCCGTTTAATGATACGGTCTCCAGTCCGACATGAACCAATACTTCCTGCCCGTCCTCTGATGTAAATCCATATGCATGACTGGTTTCTGCCACTGTTGATATCTCTCCGTCTACCGGGCTTACAATCTTACCGTCTGCCGGAATAATTGCGACTCCGTCACCTAAGACTTTCTCAGAAAATACCGAATCCGGGACTTCACTTAACGGCACTGCCTTTCCGGTTAACGGTGCAAGAATCACTTGTGGTATATTTTTACTCTTATTCTCGTTCACAACGAAACCTCCTCATGTTTTCTCATTGCATGCATTTATGCAACCGTTTGCGTTAATTATAGTCAGATTTTGCATGATTTTCAATGTATTTTCGTTTATAAAATGTAATTCTACCTTTTTCACAATTTAATCTTGCCTTTTTTGTGCAATTCCTCTATACACCAATGCATACGTTTGCATTTATTTCCGCAATTCAATTGCAATATTGATTTGTTTGCTGTAAAATATAAGAAAAATCCAAAAGCTACGAAAATATAACTCTAACGGAGGTTACTTACATGGCAGTAACTATTAAAGATGTGGCTGCGCTGGCAGGTGTATCCCCTTCCACCGTATCCAGAACCTGCAAAAATAATCCTTCTATCAGCGAAGAGACAAAAGAACGTGTCAGAAAAGCTATGATAGAACTTGGATATGAACCGAATTTTCAAGCAAGCAATCTCGCTTCACAGAATTCACGTACGATCGGCATCATTCTCCCTGCTTCTGCCAAAGAAGTCTACGAGAACTCCTTCTATCTGGAAGCGGTCCAGGGAATCAGCCATTACTGTAACGGCAGGCAGTATATGACGACAATTGTAACCGGCCAGGATGAAACTGAGATTCTTGACGCTGTCCGGTCTATGTCCCGAAGCGGCAAAGTAGACGGTTTCATCGTACTGTATTCAAAAAAAGAAGACCCTGTTATCGATTACCTCTTTAACGAAGGTCTTTTATATATTCTTATCGGAAAAGCAACACAGTACACCAATCAGACGATCTATATTGACAATGACAATCTGCTTGCCGGCCGTGAAGCAACGGAATACCTGTATCAGCTTGGGCACCGCCGGATCGCCTATCTTGGTTCCGACAGTTCCCTGATGTTCTCCGCCGACCGTAAGGCCGGTTACCAGCTTGCACTCGCAAGCCATCAGCTTCCTGTCCGTCCGGAATACTGTGCGGAAGTAAAGAATGCATCAGAGAATAATGAAGAAGCCATACGCGGACTTCTGCTCCAGGAAGACCGCCCGACAGCAATTCTGGTCAGTGATGATATCCTCGCCGTCTCTTTAGAACGAGTCTGCCTGGAAACTCATCTGTCCATCCCGGAAGATCTGTCCATCATATCTTTCAACAACTCTCTGTTTGCAAGACTGACTTCCCCGCAATTAACCTCAATTGACATCGGAGCCGGTCAGCTTGGAAGTGAAGCTGCCTCCCAGATCATCAACCATATAGAAAATCCAAATCTCCCCGCAACCAAGATCATCGTTCCCCACCATCTGATCGAACGGGACAGTTGTTGCAAAGTATAGTTTGAAATAAAAAAGGAAACATATCATGTAATATCTTTCTTACCGCACAGCGGGAGAAAGCATTTACATGATATATTTCCTTTTTTTCCATTCTGTATTATAAAATCTTTGATAAAAATTCCTGCAACCGCGGATCCTTTGGATGGTCGAAGAATTCATCTGGTTTTGCCTGCTCTTTGATCTGTCCAGAATCTATAAAGATAACCCTGGAACCAACCTCCTTGGCAAATCCCATCTCGTGTGTTACCACAACCATCGTCATACCTTCTCTTGCGAGCTGTTTCATCAACTCCAGAACTTCTCCTACCATCTCCGGGTCAAGAGCCGATGTCGGTTCATCGAACAGAATCACATCCGGATCCATTGCCAGGGAACGCACGATCGCAATTCTCTGCTTCTGACCGCCGGATAACTGGGATGGATAAGAATCCGCCTTCTCGGCAAGTCCTACTCTTTCCAGAAGTTCCATTGCTCTTTTATCCGCCTCTTCCTTGCTCTTTCCAAGAAGCTTGATCGGAGCAAGCGTGATATTTTCCTTGATCGTCTTGTGCGGGAATAAATTAAAATGCTGGAACACCATTCCCATCTTCTGACGGTGCTTGTTGATATCCACATGCTTATCTGTAATATCCACACCTTCAAAATAGATATGACCCTGATCCGGAACCTCAAGAAGATTCAGAGAACGCAGGAACGTTGACTTACCGGAGCCGGATGGTCCTACGACAACGACCACTTCTCCCTTGTGAATCTCTTCATTGATTCCATTCAGTGCATGAAAATCTCCGTATATCTTGTGCAGACCTTCTACTTTGATCAGCACATCATCATTCTTAGTGGTCACTGTTTCTCAACCTCCTCTCCAGTAAGCTGACAAGCTTGGTAAAGATCATTACCATTGCCAGATAGATCAGCGCAACGGCGATCAGCGGCATGAATGCATCATATGTACGGCTTCGGATAATGTCCCCGCCCTTCGTCAGATCCTGTAACGCAATATAACCGGATACAGAAGTCTCTTTCAATAAAGAAATGAATTCATTACAAAGTGTCGGAAGTACATTCTTGAATGCCTGCGGCATAATGATGTACATCATTGTCTGAGCATAATTGAATCCCAGACTTCGTCCTGCTTCAAACTGTCCGTTATCGATTGACATGATACCGGAACGGAAAATCTCTGCAACATATGCACCTGAGTTAATACCAAATGCAATGATCGCAACCAGTACCTTACTGATATCCACACTTCCGAATATGATAAAATAAATGATCATCAGCTGTACAACAACCGGAGTCCCACGGATCACAGTCAGATATACCTTACAGATTGCATTCAATATCTTTAATTTGCCGGTCTTATCATGTGTCGTGCGGACAATCGCAATTAAAAATCCCAGAAGGACACCAATCAATACCGCAAATATCGTAACGATCAGCGTAATTTTCAAACCGTCCACAATATATTTCCAACGATTGTCCTCTATAAAATTCAGAATAAATTCTTTTTTTAATTCCTGCATGTTCTCATCCTATTCTTTTCTGATTATTTTTTTACAATAATCATCTGTTTTCCTGTGTAATATGAATCTGAGAAATCTACCTGCTGTTTTCTTTCATCTGTAACTGTCATACCTGCTGCACCAAAATCAGCTTTTCCGCTGTCTACTGCTGCGATGATAGAATCAAATTCCATATCATTGATTGTCAGTTCCATGCCAAGCTTGTCAGCAATTGCCTGCGCAAAATCAGCATCAACACCAACGATCTTGTCCTTCTCATAATATTCATATGGCTCAAATGCAGCATTTGTTGCCATTACAAGTTTACCATTGGAACGGTCAGCATCTGCCGGAGACTCATATCCTTTATCTTCTGTTCCATCGATATAATATCCGATGATCTTGTCAAATGTTCCATCTTCTTTCAGTTCTTTGATTGCTGCGTTGAATTTATCTTCCAGCTCTGTGTTGCCTTTTTTGAAGCACATTGCATAATCTTCTTCTACATAAGGTGTCTCGAGGATCTTCAGTCCATCATTTGCATCTACAAATGCTTTTGCAGGCTCGTTATCAATAACAACTGCATCAATCTTACCTTTTACAAGTGCCTGAACTGCATCTGCACCTTTATTAAAACGTTCTACATGATCATCACCAAAATCATCAGAGCAGTAGATATCACCTGTTGTACCTGTCTGTACACCGATCTTTGCATCTTTCAGATCATCTGCGCTTTCGATTTTTTTTGCTTCTTCTTTTTTAGAACCACATGCTGCCATAGAGAATACGCATGCACCAACCAGCATTACACTGATAACTTTTTTTAACTTCATAATCTTTTTCCTCCATTCTTTTCAATATGTGTATAAAAACTGTCTCTTATACACATCTCCGAGCCCACGA
>ENA-UAOZ01001070-UAOZ01001070.1-human-gut-metagenome-genome-assembly--contig:-NODE-1070-length-13206-cov-4.136263_pt1 | contig 13206 bp, 8 predicted proteins | sample MGYA00243474_ERZ654565 | MGnify/ENA primary metagenome ERZ654565 (study PRJEB26926, sample SAMN06164854) | human gut metagenome | biome: ENVO:00009003; feature: ENVO:2100002; material: ENVO:00002003...
ACATGGAGCGGCTACCGTGCGCGAACTCGCGGCGCAGGTCGGCAATGCGGACAGTCGGCAGCACGGCGTGTCCCGGGCGCTCGGGCATCTCGACGCGCGTCCAGGTGGCACCGTTATACGTGCCGCGGCGGCAGCGGTCGAGGGCCTCAGCAGAAGGCGTGGCCGAGCCCAACACGAGTGGGCAGCGATAGCGCCGCGCCATCTCGGCCGCTACCTCGCGCGCGTGGTAGCGCGGGCTGGAGCCCTGCTTGTAGCTGGTCTCATGTTCCTCGTCAATGATGATAAGGCCCAAGTCGTCAAGCGGGCAAAAGAGCGCCGAGCGGGCGCCGACGACCACGCGGGCCGCACCGCTGGCGACCATATCCCACTGGTCCAGACGCTCGCCGGCCGAAAGGCGCGAATGGAACACGGCGACCGTCTCGCCAAAGCGCGAGCGGAAGCGGCCGACGGTTTGGGCCGTCAGCGAGATCTCGGGCACGAGCACGCAGGCCGAGCGACCGGCCGCGAGCACGCGCTCGATAGCTGAGAGGTAGACCTCGGTTTTGCCGGAGCCCGTAACACCGTCCACGAGCACCACGTCGCCGTGCGCATCCAGGCGAGCGCGCTCAATCTGCGCGAGCGCCTGCTGCTGGCCGTTGGTAAGTGCGACCGGCGCTTTGCCACTCGCGGAGGACAGCGTGGTCTGCTCGCTGCAACCGCGCCAGGCACGGCGCTCCTCCACCACGACAACGCCGCGTTTTTCGAGCGCCTTGATGGTCGCCGACATGCTGTTGTAAAGCAGGTTGAGATCGCGCGTCGTGACCGGTCCGCACTGGAGCGCCTCGATGAGCTGGCGCTGGCGAACGGCGGTCTTGGGCGGTGTATAGTCGAAGCCCTCGGGCGTGAGCATGACCCAACGGTTTTGAATAGGCTTGACGGCGGGGCGCTCAACCGACCATGAGCCGTCATCGCCCTTGACCACGCGCGGGCTACCGCCCGGAGGCAAAAACAGGCGCAGGCACTCGGAAAGCGTCGCGACATACTCGCGGCTCATCCAGCGCGCGATGCGGGCAGCCTCGGCGGTAAAGAGCGGTTTGCTGAGGATGGCTTCGACGGGATTGATGCGCGAAGGGTCGAGGGCGTTGTTGCCTTGCAGGTCGGCCAGCTCGGGCGCAATGTCGACGATGTAGCCCGCGGCCGCACGGTTACCAAAGTGGACCAGGACCGTGGATCCGATCTGCGCCTCGTTGGCAAGGGGCCGGGGGATGCCGTAGGCGAATGGCTCGGACAGCGCACGGGTCGGGATGTCGAGGACCACGCTCGCATAGGCGGCAATGAGCTCTGCCGCAGGCTCAGGCTGCGCCAAAGCGGCGGCAGGAGCCGCGGACTTCGGAGCTTCCTCCGGTTCCGGCAAACCAAAAAGCGACAGTTGTTCGGCCATTGTCCCTGCACCTCCCATCCCATTCGTCTTCAGAAACAAGAGCCCCGCTCGGGGTGAACGGGGCTCGGATACAAACGTTTGCGCAGCGATTACAGTGCCATTGTGCGGGCGCGGTCGATGCGCGCCAGGCAGTCGTCGCGGCCGACGAGCGCCATGGTCTCGCCCAGCGGAGGACTCACCATATTGCCGCAGACGGCGACGCGCACGGCCTGGAACACCACGCGCTTCTTAAGGTCCATCTGCTCGGGCAGCGGCTCAAGCGCGGCGTCGATGTTGGCGGCCGTCCACTCGCCCACACCCTCGAGCGCGGCCTTGGCGGCGTCCAGAATGGAACCCATGCCCTCCTTGGCCAAGCCCTTGTTGACGGACTTCTCGTCATACTCGAGCGTCTCGGCCGTAGCAAAGATGGGAGCGGCGACGGTCACGGCGTCGGCCGGCATCTTGGTGCGCGGTTTAACGATGGCAGCGAGCGCGTCGATCCAATCCTCGCCGTACTCGACATTACCCTCGATGAGACCCGCCTCGTGCAGTTCGGGGACCATGATCTCGTCGGCAAACTGAGCATCGGACATGCCGTTGATGTACTCAGCGTTGACCCAATCGAGCTTCTTGGGGTCGAAGGTCGCCGGGTTCTTGGAGATGCGGTCGAGCGAGAACTTGCTGGCCAGGACATCGCGCGGGATGATCGTGGTCTCGCCGTCGAGCGACCAGCCGAGCAGCGCCAGGTAGTTGACGAAGGCGTCGGACAGGTAGCCGGCGTCGCGGTACTCCTCCACCGAGGTGGCGCCGTGGCGCTTGGAGAGCTTCTTGCCGTCGGCACCCAAGATCATGGAGATGTGGGCGAACGTAGGCACGGGCGCGCCGAGGGCCTCGTAGACCATGACCTGACGCGGGGTGTTGGACAGGTGGTCGTCGCCGCGGATGACATGGGTAATCTTCATCATGGCGTCGTCGACGACGGTCGCGAAGTTGTACGTGGGCGTGCCATCGGAGCGGAAGATGACAAAGTCGTCGAGCTCCTTGGCGTCGAAGGTCACCTCGCCGTGGACGGCGTCGTGGATGACGACGTCGCCGCGGTCCTCGGGCACCTTAATACGCAGGACGTAGGACTCGCCGGCCTCGATGCGGCGGCGGGCCTCCTCGGGGTCAAGATCGCGGCAACGGCGCTGATAGCCCTGGAAGGGGTCCTTGCGCTCCTGCGCGGCCTTGCGGTCGGCGTCGAGCTGCTCCTTGGTGCAGAAGCAGGGATAGGCCTTGCCCTCGTCCCAAAGCTTCTGGGCGGCCTGCTTGTACAGGTCCAAGCGCTCGGTCTGGGCGTAGGGGCCAAAGTCGCCGCCCACCTCGGGACCCTCGTCCCAGTCCAGGCCCAGCCAACGCATGGCGCGCAGGATGATCTGCGTGTTCTCGTCGGTGGAGCGGGTGGGGTCGGTGTCGTCGATGCGCAGGATGAACGTGCCGCCGTTAGCACGGGCGAAAGCCCAGTTATAGATAGCGGTGCGGGCGCCGCCGATGTGCAGCTTGCCCGTCGGTGAGGGTGCAAAGCGGACGCGAACGTCTGATGCCATGGAAATCTCCTCGATTGCAGGATGGATGTCTAACCGCACCAGTATAAAGCATCAAAGCAACCTCCGCACAAAGGGCACCGACCCAGTCATTGGGTAGCTAATTTGGGACGGGGCTTTTTTAGCTACCCTATATCGAGATTGGTCTTAGGCTCCGAAGACTCCGGATTGGGTAGCTAAAAAAGCCCCGTCCCAAATTAGCTAACCAATGGCTCGGTGCGGAAAGGGTGTGAATGTTTGATTTACGCGCTATGATGTGCCCTTGCATATAGAGCCCGGCGGAATGGTAACGGTCGCCGGGACACGTTTTTGAAAGGACAATCATGTCAGAAGAACTTCGTTCCATCCCGCCCCAACACGGGTCCTTTGTTTTTACGTCGGAGTCGGTGACCGAAGGCCATCCCGATAAGATCGCTGACCAGATCAGCGACGCCGTCCTCGACGCAATCCTCGCCAAAGAAATAGAGCTCCAGGAGCAGGGCTACATCGCCCCCAACGGCGTGCCTGCCAACGTGGAGAACGTCCGCTGCGCCTGCGAGACCCTCGTGACCACCGGCACCGTCATTGTCGCCGGCGAGATTCGCACCCAGGCCTATGTCGACGTACAGGAAATCGCCCGTGGCGTCATCCGCCGCATCGGCTACAACCGCGCCAAGTTTGGCTTTGACTGCGACACCTGCGGCGTTATGAGCCTCATCCACGAGCAGTCGCCCGATATCGCCCAGGGCGTTGACGAGTCCTTCGAGACCCAGACCGGCGCCACCACCGACCCGATCGACCTGATCGGCGCCGGCGACCAGGGCATGATGTTCGGTTATGCCTCCAACGAGACCAAGACCCTCATGCCCATGCCACACTACCTGGCAAGCCGCCTGGCCGAGCGCCTGGCCGCCGTGCGCCACGACGGCACCCTCGCCTATCTGCGTCCCGACGGCAAGACCCAGGTCACCGTGCGCTACGAGGAAGGCAAGCCCGTCGAGGTCACGACCATCGTCATCTCCACGCAGCACGCCGCCGAGATCGAGGACATGGGCAAGATCAAGGCCGACCTCATCGAGCACGTCATCACTCCGGTCATGGCCGCTGAGAACATGCCGTGGGACAACGCGGACATCTACGTGAACCCCACCGGTCGCTTTGTCGTGGGCGGCCCCATGGGCGACACGGGCCTCACCGGCCGTAAGATCATCGTCGACACCTACGGCGGTTACGGCCGTCACGGCGGCGGCGCCTTTAGCGGCAAGGACTGCACCAAGGTCGACCGCTCCGCCGCATACGCCGCGCGCTGGGTCGCCAAGAACGTGGTGGCCGCCGGCCTGGCCGACCGCTGCGAGGTCGAGCTTGCCTACGCCATCGGCGTTTCCAAGCCCCTCTCAATCATGGTCGACACCTTCGGTACCGCGCATGTTGCCGAGGACAAGATCGTCGAGGCCGTGGAGAAGACCTTCGACCTGCGTCCGGGCGCAATCATCCGCGACCTAGACCTGCGTCGTCCCATCTACGAAAAGACAGCAGCCTACGGTCACTTCGGCCGAGAAGACGCCGACTTCACCTGGGAGAAGACCGACCGCGTCGAAGAGCTCAAAGCAGCCTGCGGCCTGTAAGCCAACGGCAAAAGCTACAGCAAAGAAACAACGCACCAAAAGAAGTACCGGCTCCAACCGGTACTTCTTTTTTATTTAAAGGTGGTGAAGATGAGCCGACCTGGGACATGGAATAGGTCATAGGCCGATAAATTTCGCAACAGAGCGACTCCAACCATGTATCCTAAGTTCCGAGGGCTTTGGTATTTGGTCGGTCGCGAGTTCCACACGAGCCGGAGAGCACTTAATGTGCTCTCCGTGCGAGCAGGACTGCCCGAGCAGGCGACCAAATACCAAAGCCCTCGGAACGGCGGGACAGAGTATGCCCCACCCCTCGGGACGACGGGATAGAACAGGAGCGCATATGGCAGGCAAGCCGCAAACACTAGCTACGACCTCGGCATTCGAGATCTTGGGCCCCGTCATGGTCGGCCCCAGTTCATCGCACACCGCCGGTGCCCTGCGCTGCGCCCAAGTTGCCGCCAGCCTGCTGGAAGGCCGCATCACCAAGGTCACCTTTGGCCTGTGGAACTCCTTCGCCCACACCTACCGCGGCCACGGCACCGACCGTGCGCTCGTCGCGGGCATCCTGGGCCTCGACACCGATGACGAGAACATCAAGCAGGCCTTCGACCTCGCGCGCGAGCAGGGCCTCGAATATCACTTTGACATCAAGGGCGACGACGCCTCCATCCACCCCAACACCGTGGACATCGACATGCAAGACGATATGGGCGCCACGGCTCAGGTCCGCGGTGAGAGCTTGGGCGGCGGCAAGATGCGCATCAGCCGCATTAACGGCGTCGGCGTCGACATCTCGGGTATGTACTCCACACTCTTTGTGGCGCACTACGACGTCCCCGGCGTGCTCGCCGCACTCACCAACCTGCTCGCCTACGCACACGTGAACATCGCCTTCTGCCGCACCTACCGCACTGAAGTGGGCGGCCAGGCCTACTCCGTCTTTGAGACCGACGGCGCGCCCGACGACACCGTTATCCCCATGCTACGCAAGCTCGACAATGTCGATTACGCGACCTTTATCGAGCTCCCCGGTTCTGCCTCGTCGCTCTCCCCCGGTGTCTCGGCAAAGGAGATCTTCGACGACGGCGAGCAGCTGCTCGATGCGTGTGAGGAACTGGGGCTCAGCATCGGCGCCGTCATGGCCGTACGCGAGGCACGTCTGACCGGTGAGGCCCACGCCGTCGCCGCCATGCGCCGCGTGCTCGACGTCATGCGCGAGGAGACCACGACCCCTATCGCAAATCCGCAGCGCTCGCTCGGCGGACTTATCGGCGGCGAGGCCAAGCTCGTCGAAGCAACCCGCCGCAACGACTTCAATGCAAGCCTGATGGGCGCCGTCCAGACCGACGCCGTTGCCCGCGCCATGGCCGTGCTCGAGCGCTCCGCTACCATGGGCGTGATCGTCGCCGCCCCCACAGCCGGCTCCGCGGGTGTTGTGCCCGGCTGCGTGCTGGCGCTCGCCGATCACCTTCAGCTCGACGACGAGCAGGTCATGGACGCGCTCTACTGCGCAGCCGCCATCGGCCTCAACCTCACCACAAGCGCCTGCGTTGCCGGCGCCGAGGGCGGCTGCCAAGCCGAGGTCGGAAGCGCCGCCGCCATGGCAGCCGCCGCGCTGGTGCAGATGCTCGGCGGCACGCCCGAGCAGGCTCTCGACGCTAGCTCCATCGCGCTAAGTAACCTGCTGGGCCTCGTTTGTGACCCCGTCGGTGGCCTCGTGGAGGTGCCCTGCCAAAACCGCAACGCCATCGGCGTGGCAGCGGCCTTTAGCTCGGCACAACTCGCCCTCGCCGGCATTAAGAGCTTGGTGCCGTTTGACCAGATGGCACATGTCATGCTCTCGGTGGGTCACGCGTTGCCGGCCACGCTGCGCGAGACGGCAAAGGGCGGCATCGCGCAGGCTCCGGCCGCACTTTCGGCCTGTGCAAAATGCGGCGTGTGCGGATAACGGCAAAGAATGACTCAAAGGTGGGACAAATGTCCCACCTCTTTTGAATGCCACCGTTTCCGTACCACAAACAGCAGGGCAATCGCTATAATGCAAGCCCAGTAAAAACACGATGAGCCATAAGGCGAAATTCGAAGGATATGCATACGATGTCGCAAAACGATCGAACTCAACTGATTCCCGATCCGCAGCAGCCGAGCAGGCACACCGGCGGCGTTCAGTCACCGCGTCCTATCGCGCCGAGCCACGGTCAGCAGCGTGGTGCGGCAAACGCTTCCCAACGCCCGAACCAGCAGCGGCAGCAGCGTCAACAACGTCAGCAGCGCCAGGCAAACGGCAATGCGCCCAAGCAGCCCCCCACGCACGCTCGAGGCGATCGCGGTCCCGCACGCAAACCCGCCAAGAACAATAAGTCAGGCAAAAAGACGACGCTCTATGTCGTCCTGGGTCTTATCGTCATTGTCTATATCGTAGGCATCGTAGCGTTTTCGCAGGTAGCCTACCCCAACACCACCATTGCCGGCGTCGACGTCTCGTTCTCCAACGCTTCGTCTGCCGCGACCAAGGTCAACTCGGCATGGAAGCACTATAAGCTCACCGTGACAGGCGATGACTTTAACTGGACCTATCAGCCCGAGTCCGATGAACCCATCGTCGACGGAGAGGCTGCCGCAAAAGAGATCATCAGCCACAACGAAGCCTTTGTATGGCCGGTCCGCCTTGTGGAATCCTTAAGCGGCAAAACCAAAACAACCGCTACCTCCAACGAAGTCGATCTTGATCAAGACGTCGACCTGTCCATGCTCTCCGATACCTTTGACCAAAAGAAGTTTGAGAAGGATCTGGGCGCCGCCATCGACGAGTTTAACGAAGGGCGTTCGGGCACGTTCGAGGCCAATAGCTCCTATGACGAGCAGGCCGGCAAGTTTACCGTCGAGAAGGCGCGCTCCAACGAAAAACTCAACCGCGACCATGTCATTAAATATGCCGAGCTCGAGCTTGCCTCGCTGGCCGAGACCGTAGATCTTTCCAAGCTCGGCAACGATGCCTATGAGCCGCTCAATGGAACGCTGACCGATGATCAGATTCAGGCTGCATGTGATGCCGCCAACAACTTCCTGGGCGTCAACGTGACCCTTAAGCTCAACGGCGAGGATGCCGGAAAGGTTGATGGCAGCTCCGTGTTGCAGTGGATCAGCTTTGCCGATCCGGCCAACCCCACGCTCGATACGTCGCAGATCAGTAGCTGGGCAGCCGAGCTCGCCAACGGCTTTAATACCGTGGGCTCCACTCGCTGGTGGACGCGCGCCGATGGCAAGCAGTGCGCCGTCGAAGGCGGTGACTTTGGTTGGTCCATCGACAGCAGCTCGCTCGCCAAGCAGGTCGAAGACGCTATTAACAACAAGCAGACCGGCGAGATCGAGATCAAGTACTCCCAGAAGGCCGACACCTTTACCGCAAAGGGAGAGCCCGACTGGAAGGCATACATCGACGTCGACCTGTCCGAGCAGCACGCGCGCTACTATGACGAGAACGGTAATATCGTCTGGGAGGCCAACTTTATTTCCGGCAAACCGGGCGAAGACGCCACCCCCGAGGGCGTGTGGCAGATCAACAGCAACGACGGCGGCAGCACCCTGATCGGAGCCAAGGACCCCGAGACCGGTAAGCCCAAATACGAGAGTCCGGTGAGCTACTGGATGCCGTTTGAGGGCAACATGATCGGCTTCCACGATGCCACCTGGCAAAACGACAAGAGCTTCGATAACGCCGAGTCGTACAAGTGGTGCGGCAGCCACGGTTGCATCAACCTGCGACTGGCCGACGCCAAGGCACTTCACGACTGCATCAAAGTCGGCCTGTGCGTGGTTGTCCACTCGTAGTGCAACGCGCGCATTCCTACAACGTGGAACTGCTGCGACCAATCTAACAGTTCCGAAAGAAACCGTCCCATGCGCCCACCCCAACCGGTGGGCGCATATACTTATCAAGGTACTTTCTATAAAGGAGACGCTATGCCGAATGTCCCCACGACCACCCCGGGCCCGGATGATACCGAGCACACGCCCGAAGATGTCACCGAAACGATTCCTCTGGTTACAAACGTACATGCCGATAAGCAGAGCGGACGCGCGAACGATGCGGCCGAGATTTCCGATGAAGAGGCATATGCCAAGCTCAAAGCAAAACGTGCCGAACGTCGACGCAAAAAGCTGATTCGACGCGGCATTGCCGTCGGTGTCGTAGGTGCCATCGCGCTCATTGCCATTGTCGCAACCCTGGTTATCAATGCGCAGCCTCAGGGCGCTAGCGGGCCTGTGACCGACATGGTGACCGAGGGCACGTTTACCACAACGGTCGAGGCTAAAGGCCAGCTCAAACCCATTTCGTCCTCAGTGGTCTCCCCTTCTGTCGACGGTACGGTCGATTCGATCAACGTGCAGGCGGGCCAATCCGTCAACGAGGGCGACGTGCTTATGACCATTAAAAACGACGAGCTCGATCGCAACGTTGCCGAGGCGCAACGTGCAGTTGCAGCCGCTCAGGAAGACCTCGCCAACGCGCAGAAAGCCGCAGCTGCCGCGCAGGCCACCCCAACGTCGGACGTCGAGGGAGCTTCCGCAGCGGCTGGCGTCTCCGACGCATCAGCGGACACGAACGCCGTATCGGCCGCGCAGCGCAGCCTTGCTTCGGCCCAGGCAAACCTCGATCAGGCGAACGCCAAGGCCGCCAGCCGTACGGTCACGGCCCCGAGCTCGGGCAGCATCGTGGAGCTCAACGCCAAGGTGGGCGCCACGGTAACAGGCGGCATGATCATTGGCGAAAGCGATACGAGCGGCGGCAAGCAGTGCATGCAGATCGCCGACCTATCCAAGATGAAGGTGACCGTGCAGGTAGGCGAAAAGGACATCGCCAAGATCGCCGTTGGGCAGAGCGCCAACGTCACGTATCCCGCGTTTCCCGATATCGTGAGCCAGGGCACCGTCACGGCTATCGCGTCGGTGGCAAACTCCGACGCCGCCAACAGTGGCGGCGGCAGCGTAACCTTTAACGTCGACATCCTCATCGAGTCGCCCGACGCGCGCCTGAAGCCGGGCATGACGGCCGAGGTCTCGGTGGTGACCGAGCGGCTCGACGACGTAGTGATGGTTCCGACGATGGCGCTCATGACCGAAGACGGCGAACACTATTACGTCAACGTGGCGACTGATGAAGAGGGCAAGCAAACCCGTCGCGTGAAGGTGACCGTCGTGACGCAAAACGACAACGAAGCCGTAGTCGGCAAGACACAGGTCAAGCGCGACGACCAGGGCAACGAGATCAACCCCAACGTGCCGGTTACCAAACTGCGCGATGGCGACACCCTCGTCATGGACACCGGAGCTGACGCAACAGCTGACGGCGGCCACAACGCGGATTCGGGCAGTATGTCTGACGATGAGGGCATGTAATGCGTCCCGTTATCGACATCCGCAACGTGCACCGCATCTTTGAGAGCGAGGCGGGGTGCGCCCACATCCTGCACAACGTGAGCCTGACGGTAAATCCCGGCGAATTCGTCGCTATCACTGGCCCCTCGGGCTCGGGCAAATCAACGCTCATGAACATCCTAGGCTGCCTGGATAAGCCAACGGCAGGCGACTACTACCTGCAAGGGCTCAACGTGGCCGAGCTTGACGATGACGAGCTCACCGAAGTTCGCGCCCTGAGCATTGGCTTTGTCTTTCAGAGTTTCAACCTGCTGCCGCGCCTGTCGGTTATCGAAAACGTCATGTTGCCGCTGGCCTACACCAATGTGCCCCGTAGCCAGCGCGAAATGCGCGCCGTGCACGCGCTGCAGGCCGTCACGCTACCGGTCGACCACTGGGACCACCGCATATCCGAGCTCTCGGGCGGCCAGATGCAGCGCGTCGCAATCGCGCGCGCCCTCGTCAATGACCCGCCCATCATTCTGGCCGACGAGCCGACGGGAAACCTGGACTCCGCTACCGGAGCGCTTGTAATGGAGACCTTCCATAAGCTCCAGAAGCGCGGCAAAACCATCGTGCTTATCACACACGACCCCGGCATCGCCGCCGAGGCCGACCGTGCCGTGACCATCCGCGACGGTCGCATTCACGACGGCGCGTATATTCCACATGCACCGCAGACCCTGCGCAGCGCCGTAGATAGCCTGCCCATGATTTCCGCCTCCGCCAACCCGCCGAAAGGAGTGGTGGCATGAGCGCCCGCGATCTCATCCAGGAAGCCCTTCACTCGCTCGAGGCCAACAAGGGGCGCAGCCTGCTCACCATCCTGGGCATTGTCATCGGCATCGCCTCGGTAATCGCCATGACTTCGCTCATCGGCGGCATCCAAAACAGCCTGGTCAACAGTCTGGGTCTCAATGCGGCACGCATGGTGCAAATCTATTCGTCGCAAGAACTCACCGAGTCGGACATCGAGAAGCTTCAAAAACTGGTGCCGCAGATAGAGCAGATCGGCATTGTCGACAGCGCGTATACCGAGTATAAGACCGGCGATAAAAGCTATACCGTCATGGCACAGGGTCTCGATAGCGACATGCTCGACGCCGTGGGGGCCGGCAAGCTCGTTGCGGGGCGCACCTATTCCCAGGCCGAGTCCCAATCGGGCTCGCGCGTGGCGCTCATCAGCCGCAACGGCGCCGATCAGCTTTACGGCAACGAACAGGATGCGCTGGGGAAAACCATCAAGGTGTCCAACGGCGAGGTGCAAATTATAGGCGTGATTGATGGCGGCAGCGACTCCATGGGCTCGCTCACGCTGTATATGCCACGCGAAACCATTTCCGGACTGTTTGGCGACGAGAATCCTTCATTCCCCAGCGTGACGGCACTTGCCGCCGAGGGCACGGACATGGATGAGCTTTGTAAGACCATCGAGTCCAAGGTGCGCGCGATGAAGGGCATCGAGGAGGATGATGAGTACGACAGTGTATCGGCAACATCCATGAAAAGCGCCATCGATACACTCAACTCCTTTATGGGCGCGTTCTCGCTCATCATGGGCGCTGTCGCCAGCATCTCGCTGCTTGTCGGCGGTATCGGCATTATGAATATGATGCTCACCAACGTATCTGAACGCATCCGCGAGATCGGCATCCGCCGTGCTCTGGGCGCCAGTCGTCGCGATATCACCGCGCAGTTTTTGGCCGAGTCTTCGGCGCTGTGCGTCACCGGCGGACTGTTGGGTGTCCTGATTGGCTATCTGCTGGCCTGGGCTCTTGCGATGTTTGCCTCCGGATCCGGGATTCTTGGCGAGCTCGGTGCCAGCGGGCAAATCACACCGAGCTTTTCAATCGCCACGGTATTGCTGGCCTTCGCCGTCTCCGTCGGCATCGGCGTAATCTTTGGCTTCTACCCCGCTCGACGCGCGGCAAAGCTCGACCCGGTGGAGTGCCTACGCTACCAGTAAGCCACCACCAACAAGTTGCGGTGAATTAGGGACTGAATATGCTATATGGCAGCAAAAACAAACACTATTTCACCGCAACTTATTGAAGGGCTGCTTGCGCCAGTTCCGGGCGTCGTCCTCGAGCTATTGGCGGATGACGGTCTTGTACGGGTCGAGCTTGCTCGGGGCGCTCCTCCTCGCGGGCGGGAGGGCGCGCTAGGCGCGACGAGCGCCTAGCGCGCGAACTCCCGTAAGAGCGCGTCTTCCACTTCCCGAAGCGAAAGGGCCCCGCCTCCCTCGGCGGGACGGGCGACCACGATACAGCGCGCTCCCACGTCGCGCGCGGAGGCAAGCTTCTCGGCCGTGCCGCCTACGGTTCCCGAGTCCTTGGTCACAAGCCACTGGGCGCCCACCTGCCGAAGCATCGCCTCGTTGAGCTCGCGGGTGAAGGGCCCCTGCATGCCGATGACGTGCGACGGCGAAAACCCCGCGTCGATGCACTTCGTTATAGCACCGGGCAGCGGGAGAACACGCACGAAGAAGCGCTCCGCGAAATCGGCGACGCGTGTGTAGGGAGCAAGCTCCTTGCTCCCCGTCGTGAGAAGCGCGCGACCCGGGTTCTCGGAGAGAAAGCGCGCCGCGCAGGCGATCGACGCGACCGACACGACGCCTTTGGGCAGCGCCTCGACCGGGCGCGCAAGGCGCAGGCAACGTGCACCCACGGCGAGCGAAGCGGCCCGGATGTTGCCGCTTGCGAGCGTAGCGAAGGGGTGCGTGGCGTCGACGACGATGCGCGCGCCGAAAAGCTCGCGCTCCATGTCGGCCTCGTCGAGCCTGCCCGCATGCACCTCGATGCCCGGAAGTTCGCCCAAAAGCTCGCCTCCGTACTCGGTTGCCGCGTAGGCACGGGCGGGGATGCCCGACCCGCTCGCCCATTCGCACAGAAGGCGGCCCTCGGTGGTGCCGGCGAAGATGCGCAGCGCCGGCGCGGATGCGGGCGCCGTCACTTCGGGCCGCCTGGACGCGTGATCTGGTAGAGCAGCGCGTTCATAATGGCGGCCGCCACGGTCGAGCCGCCCTTGCGACCCCTCGCGACGATGGCCGGCACGCGTCGCGCGAGTAGCTCCTCTTTCGCCTCGACCACGTTCACAAACCCGACCGGCACCCCAACGACGAGCGCGGGCGCGATCTTCCCCGCGTCCATGAGCTCGGCGAGGCGCAGAAGTGCTGTGGGAGCGTTGCCGACGGCCACGA
>ENA-UAOZ01001071-UAOZ01001071.1-human-gut-metagenome-genome-assembly--contig:-NODE-1071-length-13198-cov-7.437800_pt1 | contig 13198 bp, 7 predicted proteins | sample MGYA00243474_ERZ654565 | MGnify/ENA primary metagenome ERZ654565 (study PRJEB26926, sample SAMN06164854) | human gut metagenome | biome: ENVO:00009003; feature: ENVO:2100002; material: ENVO:00002003...
CGTCGGCAGCGTCAGATGTGTATAAGAGACAGCCCCCCAGGTTCGCCATTCCAGCCCCAAAAGAGCCCCGCACCTTACATGCAAAATGAATCCCCCTACCCCAAAAACCACCCACGAAAGGAGTTCACCTATACAATGAAAGTCCACAAAACAATCACCTACGAATACAAAAACGCCCCAATCCCCGGCGGCGGCTACGTCACCGGTTTATTGTACCACCCAAAACAGCCCGGCATCCTCTATGCCAGAACAGACATCGGAGGCGTTTACCGGTATGAATACGAAAAAAAGTGCTGGAAAGGCCTCATCGACAGTGTGAGCATGGCGGACATCTCCGAAACATTTCCAATCGCATGCGCACTTGACGAAAAGAAACCGGAACGATTGTACGTCATGAGCGGCATTAACGGACAGGGCTATGGAAAATTTTCAATTTCAGAGAATTATGGAGAGACATTTATTCACAAAAAAATCCCGGTGACCGTTCATGGCAATCTTTGCGGAAGAGGAACCGGATACCGTCTGGTGGTAGATAAAAAAGATGAAAACACACTTTATTTTGCAAGCCAGTTAGATGGTCTCTGGAAAACCACGGACAGAGGAGATACCTGGGAACGGCTTCCTTTAGAGGAAAATTACATGACCTGTGTCTGGGTATCGGATGATTCGAAAACAATTGTTGCAGGAACCGCAGGATATACGACAAGGGAGAGTGATACGCTTCGCGGTCACAGCCTGTATGTTTCCTATGATGCAGGGCAGACGTTTGAAAAACTGATGCAGCCGGAAAATGTCATGATTCATGACAGCAAAATGAACGGTCTTGTGGCATCGCGCTATGACTATGATGGAACATACCTTTATGTGACGATGAATGTCACCGGAAGATGGAATTATGTGGTCGACCTTGGATATAGCTGTGATTCCGGGGATGTGATCGGTGGAAAGGTTTTGCGGTATTATTTTTCAGATGGAAAAATTGCAGGGTATGATGACATTACACCGGATGCGGATGGCACGCTGACAGCAGAATTTTTAAATTATGGTTTTGGCGGTATTTCTTTCTGTAAAACAATGCCGGGACTTCTGGTGTGTTCAACGCTCTGCAGGGAAAAAGAGAGCGATGAAATCGTATATCTCTCGAAAGATTATGGCAGCAGCTGGAGCGTGAGTCTCTGCGGACTGGAAAAGGGGGATTTGTATTTTAATACTTCCTACATGAAACCGGAGTATAACGGAAACCATTGTCTGCTGCACTGGCTGAGTGATATTAAGATCAATCCGTTTGATCCGGATGAGGTATGGTTTAATTCGGGAACCGGCGTTTTTATGACGGATGCGCTGCTCAGTGAGCATCCGCGCTATCATGATGCGTGTACCGGAATCGAGGAGACCGTTCATCTGAATGTATATGCGCCGGTTGATGGAGAGGTACAGCTTGTGGATATCGTTGGAGACCTCGGCGGATTTGCATTCCGGAATCTTGATGAACCCTGTAAAAATTCTTTTGATGACAGCGAGGGCAACCGTTACATTACCTGTATCAACGCAGATATTTCCGATGCGGACAGTAATCTTGGCATTGTGACGGCGCGGGGAAACTGGAAAGGAAAAACCAAAGGCGGTCTGGTGCGCACGTGCGATAATTTTAAAACATTTGACCGGATCGGCATGCCGTTTGGTATCAATGCAGAGATCGACAAGAAACTGCATGAGATCGAAAACCCGAATGTCAATGCCGGATGGGTGGCAGTGTCACCGGATGGCGTCAATATTGTATGGTCGGTTGCGGATGGGATAAGGCTTCCGGTGGAACTGGTGCTTGTCAGCAATGATGGAGGACACAGTTTTCAAAAAGCAGGAGTGTTTGATCTGGCGGGGCAGCCTGTTGAGACGGGATATCTGAAAGTATTTTCCGACCGCAGCAGGAAAGATCTGTTTTATGGTTTTGGCGGTGCGTCCGAAATCTATGTGAGCAGGGATGGAGGAAGAAACTTTTATCAGAAACAGCCGAAAGAGGCATTTCCGGTCTGTGATTTTGGCTATATTGATACTGCAAATAAGACGGAAGTGCGCGGTGAGGGCGGAAAGACTGGCATATTTTACCTGGCATTGGGCGATGCAGGACTTTATAAACTCTGTTATGACACGAAAACAGAAGAAATCCATGTGAAACGCCTGACGGACACAGGGGATGCCTGCTACCGGATGGGACTTGGTGTGATCGGAGAGGACAGGGATTATCTGACAGAGGAAAAAGCAATTTATTTCTGCGGACGCCTTGAAGGGGAATATGGTTTTTACCGCACGTTTGATGAGGGAAAATCGTATGAGCGGCTGAATCAGGATAACCAGATGTACGGCGAGATCAACAGTATCGATGGGGATAAAAGAAAGTTTGGCAGATTTTTTCTGGCGACCGGGTCACGCGGTGTTTTGTATGGGGAGATGAAACGTTAGAGTCGGAAAATATAATATAGCAGAAAGATAAATTTTGGGAGAGAAGAATTCATTTACCGGATTTATCAGGTGTAAAGACAAACGTAAGAATATATCTATATATTAAGAAAGGAAAAGTTAGATGAGAGTTTACGAAGAAAACAACAGACTTGTAATTGCAGATGGAACATTGACATTATGGTTAGAACCATGGGGAGAAAATTCCTTCCGTGTGCGCATGACCAAAGAGGCACAGATGGATGCACATGACTGGGCGCTGACCGAGGAGGTAAAAATGTGTCCGCTTCAGGTGGAGTGTAAAGAAGTTGATACGACGGATCCATGGTACAAAGGCGAGGAGTTTGCAAAATATCATCAGACCGGAAAAGTTTACACCGTTAAAAATGGAAAAATCACGGCCGTGATCTCCCCGGAGGGATGGATCAGCTATTATAATCAGAAGGGAGAACTTCTGACCGAAGAGTACTGGAGAAACAGAAACCGGATCAACCGCTACTGTGTGCCGCTGCGCATTGATGCGAGAGAGTTAAAACCGATCCCGGGCAGTACGGATTACGAACTGACTATGCGTTTTGAGGCGTTTGATGATGAAAAAATATTTGGTATGGGACAGTACCAGGAGAAAAATCTGAATAAAAAAGGTGCAATGTTAGAACTGGCGCACAGAAACAGTCAGGCGAGCGTGCCGTTTATGGTCTCAAGCAGAGGCTATGGATTTTTCTGGAACAACCCGGCAATCGGAACAGCAGTTTTTGGTGCAAACAAGACAGAGTGGTACGCAAAGAGCACAAAAAAACTGGACTACTTTATTACGGCAGGAGATACACCGTTTGAAATCGAGGAACAGTATTCTGCGGCAACCGGAAGGACTCCGATGATGCCGGAATATGGTATGGGATACTGGCAGTGCAAACTGCGCTACCGCAACCAGGATGAAATCCTTGCAGTTGCCAGAGAACACAAAAAGCGCGGACTTCCGATGGATGCGATCGTGATCGACTTTTTCCACTGGACAATGCAGGGCGAGTTTAAATTTGAGCCGAGAGACTGGCCGGACCCGAAAGCGATGGTGGATGAGTTAAAGAGCATGGGAATCGAGACGGTTGTCTCTGTCTGGCCGACCGTGGATGAGCGCAGCGAAAACTATGGCGAGATGAACGACCGCGGATATCTTGTCACACCGGATCGTGGACTTTCCTATCATATGAGCTGGATGGGAAATACCGTATTTTACGATGCGACCAATCCGTGCGCGCAGAAATTTGTATGGGAAAAATGTAAGGAAAATTACTATAAAAACGGAATCCGCTGTTTCTGGTTAGATGAAGCGGAACCGGAGTATGGACCATATGATTTTGATAATTACCGCTATTATGAGGGACCGGCACTGCAGTGCAGCAACGTTTATCCGGTTGGCTATGCGAAAGGATTTTATGACGGATTGAAAGCGGAGGGAGAAAAAGATATCATGAGTCTGGTGCGCTGTGCATGGGCAGGCAGCCAGAAATATGGCGTTCTTACCTGGTCCGGGGATGTGTACTCGTCCTTCCGCTCCATGAGAGAGCAGCTGCAGGCAGGACTTAATATGTGCGTGGCTGGTATTCCGTGGTGGACATCGGATATCGGAGGCTTTCTTGGCGGGGATATCAAAGATCCGGCATTTAAAGAACTTCTGGTGCGCTGGTTTGCCTGGGGTGCATTCTGTCCGGTATTCCGTATGCATGGGGAGCGTTCTCCCTGGTACGAGAGAGAGCAGGAGTTTATCGATGGTGTGCGCCAGCTTACTTCCGGTCAGGATAATGAAGTGTGGAGTTTTGGGGAGGACAATTATGAGATCCTGAAAAAATATCTGTTTATCCGTGAACGTCTGCGCCCGTACATCCGTAGTTGTATGGAACAGGCAAGTAAAACAGGTGCACCGGTGATGCGTCCGCTGTTCTTTGATTTTGCGGAGGATAAAGAGAGCTGGAACGTGGAGGATGCGTATATGTTCGGACCGGATCTTTTAGTGGCACCGGTCATGGAGGCAGGTGCGACAGAGCGCAGGGTATATCTCCCAGCAGGTACAAAATGGACGAATGCCTACACGAAAAAGGTATACGAGGGCGGAAATTATGTGACAGTACCGGCACCGATCGATGTGATTCCGGTATTTATGAGAGAGGGAATCTCTTATCCGATTTATGAATAAAAGTAAGAGTTCAATGAAATAATAAGATAGCCGAGTGAAGCAAGTGTAGATCACGATCATGTGCTGGTTTTGCACATGATATAAAAAATCCCCCACGCAGTGTTTGCAGCCACTGCGTGGGGGATTTTCATATTAAGAAGGGGGTTTTGTCATATTGACGATAGAAACCCAGCTGTTAAATATTTAACAGCAAGTCTATTATGCACCCAAAAGTACTAAAAATCCAGTGAACATATTGTGAATTTTTGTATTTTAAGTGTTAATAAATGAAAATGAAACATGAAAGAGGATTGCGGATGACTTGACGTTTCCTTTGCTTTTCCCGTATAATAAAAACGTATGGGCATATGCCCGGCGTATTTTTTTTTGAAATGGAGAGTAACATGTCAATAGATCAGAGTAAAATCAGAAATTTTTGTATTATAGCACATATCGATCACGGTAAATCGACACTTGCCGATCGTATCATAGAACGTACAGGAACTTTGACCAGCCGTGAGATGCAGGCGCAGGTTCTTGACAATATGGATTTAGAGCGCGAGCGTGGAATTACGATCAAGTCACAGGCAGTCCGTATCATTTATAAGGCAAATGACGGGGAAGAGTATATTTTTAACCTGATCGACACACCTGGGCACGTCGATTTTAACTATGAGGTATCACGAAGCCTTGCAGCCTGCGACGGTGCGATCCTGGTTGTGGATGCAGCACAGGGAGTGGAAGCACAGACACTGGCAAATGTATATCTCGCATTAGATCATGATCTTGATGTCATGCCTGTCATCAACAAGATTGATCTTCCGAGTGCACAGCCGGATGAAGTGGTAAAAGAAATCGAGGATGTGATCGGGATTGAGGCGGAGGATGCACCGCGTATTTCTGCTAAGACCGGCTTAAATATCGATCAGGTATTAGAGCAGATCGTAACAAAGATCCCGGCCCCGACTGGAGATAAAGAAGCACCGCTTCAGGCGCTGATCTTTGATGCACTTTACGACTCTTACAAGGGTGTTATCGTATTCTGCCGTATCAAAGAGGGAACGGTAAAAGTGGGAGATACCATCCGCATGATGGCAACCGGTGCACAGTCCGAGGTCACAGAGGTCGGATATTTTGGTGCCGGACAGTTTATCCCGTGTGATGAGCTTGCAGCGGGAATGGTAGGTTATCTCTGTGCAAGTATCAAAAATGTCCGCGATACCCGTGTCGGTGATACCGTGACAAATGCCGACCGCCCATGCAGTGAGCCGCTTCCGGGTTACAAAAAGGTCAATCCGATGGTGTACTGCGGTATGTATCCGGCTGACAGCGCAAAATATCCGGATCTCCGTGATGCATTGGAAAAATTACAGATCAACGATGCGTCCTTGCAGTATGAGCCGGAGACATCGTTAGCGCTTGGTTTTGGTTTCCGCTGCGGATTTTTAGGCCTGCTTCATTTAGAAATTATTCAGGAGCGTTTAGAGCGTGAGTTTAATTTAGATCTTGTGACAACAGCTCCGGGGGTTATTTACAAAGTGCACAAGACAAACGGAGAGGTCATGGATCTGACAAACCCGTCAAACCTGCCGGATCCGTCTGAGATCGAATACATGGAAGAACCTGTCGTATCGGCAGAAATCATGGTGACGAGTGAGTATGTCGGTGCAATCATGAAACTTTGCCAGGAGCGCCGCGGTGTTTATTTAAGTATGGAATACTTAGAGGAAACGCGTGCACTGATCAAGTATGATCTGCCGTTAAATGAGATCATTTACGATTTCTTTGATGCATTGAAGTCACGTTCGAGGGGTTATGCGTCCTTTGATTATGAATTAAAGGGATATGAGCGCTCCGAGCTGGTAAAACTTGATATCCTGATCAACAAAGAACAGGTCGATGCCCTTTCCTTTATCGTATTCAAAGACAGTGCGTATGAGCGTGGAAGAAAGATGTGCGAAAAATTAAAGGAGGAGATTCCAAGACATTTATTCGAGATCCCGATTCAGGCGGCTGTTGGCGGTAAAGTCATTGCGAGAGAGACCGTCAAGGCAATGCGTAAGGACGTGCTTGCAAAATGTTACGGTGGCGATATTTCCCGAAAGAAAAAACTGTTAGAGAAACAGAAAGAAGGAAAGAAGCGTATGCGTCAGGTCGGAAATGTCGAGATCCCGCAGGAAGCATTTATGAGTGTTTTAAAACTGGATGAGGATTAAATATGGAAAAAAAGGAACTGGAATTATATATACATATCCCGTTCTGTGTCCGGAAATGTAATTATTGTGATTTCCTTTCTTTCCCGGCAGATGAAGATACACAGAGACAATATGTGAAGGCACTTTGCAAAGAAATTTTCTATTATGGGGCACATTGCAGGGATTATGTGGTTTCAACAGTCTATATTGGTGGCGGCACGCCATCGTGGCTGTGGGAGTCGGATATGGCAGAGATCATGGATGCCGTGCATAAAAATTTTGCGCTGCTGCCGGATGCGGAAGTCTCTGTTGAGTGCAATCCAGGAACTGTTACAGCGCAGAAATTTGCAGTGTACAGACAGTCCGGGATCAACCGGATCAGTTTGGGATTGCAGTCTGCACAGAATGTTGAACTGAAAATGTTAGGGCGTATCCATACATGGGAACAGTTCCTGAAAACTTATGAACTTGCAAGAGCAGGAGGATTTTCCAATATTAATGTGGATCTAATGAGCTCACTGCCGGGACAGCACATGGAAAGTTATGCAGATTCGCTGCAGAAAGTCTGCCGTCTGAAACCGGAACATATTTCTGCCTATTCGCTGATCATTGAAAAAGGAACTCCGTTTTATGATCTGTATAAATTTGATGCGGTTAAACAACGTGCAGGAATGGCGACGGATGCACTGCCGACAGAAGATGAAGTCTATGAGATGACACAGCTGACCGAGCAGATGCTTAAGGAAAACGGCTATGTGCATTATGAGGTTTCAAATTTTGCACAGCCTGGTTATGCGTGCAGACATAATATAGGTTACTGGACGCGTGTCAATTATCTTGGTCTGGGACTTGGTGCGTCGTCATTGATGGAAAATATACGTTACACTAACACCAGAGATTTATATACTTATCTGGAGCAGGTCGAAGTCATCCGGGAAGGCATCTGGGAAAATAAACATGACGACGGAACAGTGGAACAGCTCCCGGCAACCAATCTGCACGCCTCTGCTGAGTCAGTTGGCAAATATGCGCAGATGGAAGAATTTATGTATTTAGGACTTCGTATGATCGACGGAGTTTCAAGGGATGATTTTATGCACAGCTTTGGGATGCCCATCGAGGCAGTGTATCAGAAAGTTTTGAATCATCTACAGGAGGAGGAGCTCTTAGAGCGCCGCGCAGGAAGAATATACCTGACACCCAAGGGACAGGATGTCAGCAATTATGCACTGTCGCAGTTCCTGTTTGATTGAAACATCATAAAATATTAAGAAAATGTTTTATGGTCTTTTACATGTGGATAGGATATAATGTGCGTAGGCAGTGAGCGGTGCCAAATAAGAGAAATACAAAAAATGACTGCTTGCAGGCATTTTTTTGTGTTTTTCTTATTTGATAGGGCGGTGCTAGGTGCCGGTGGCACCTGTTTAGCACGGACCGAAGTGGAACGTAGATGCCCGTCAGTCCAGTGGCACTGCGGATGAAAGAATTTGAAAAATTAAAATAGATAAGATAGAGAGTGAACGGATTTGAATGCAGAGAAGCGAAGAAAAAAACGACTGAGAAACCTGGTGTGCATAGTATATTGTTCGCTGCAGCTTCTGATCGTTCTTGCGTTATTTCAGGGGATGGGGAGTCTGCTGCACAAGCTGGTTCCGGCAGGCATCGACCTTTCGCAGATCGAAGGGAAGATCGTGGCTGTTGATGATGAGCAGGAAAATACGGAAACAATAGACGAGAATAAACTGATCGTATGTTTGGACGCCGGACACGGCGGAAAAGATAACGGGTCTGATTACAGGCTGCGTTATGAAAAAAACGATAATTTAAAAATAACACAGGCAGTGGCGGCATATCTTGCTGACAAAGAGGACGTACAGGTCATTATGACGCGTTCCGATGATACATTTTTGTCGTTGGAGGAACGGACAACTTTTGCAAATCAGAATAATGCCGATTATTTTGTGTCACTGCACCGCAATACAGGCGAAGGTAATGGTGTGGAGACCTGGATCCGCAGTGATGCGGATGACAAGGCACAGGCGCTTGCAAAAAATATTATGGATAACCTGGATGCTGCAGGGATCTCGAGAAACCGTGGTGTAAAAAAAGGGACACAAAAGAGCGAGAGCAAAGATTATTATGTAAATCTGCACACGAACATGCCGGCATGTATTGTCGAACTTGGTTTTATGAACAGTCCGACGGATAATCAGCTGTTTGATGCAAACATTGACAGTTATGCAAAGGCGATCGGGGATGCTGTGTTAAAAACGTATGAGTCTTATGGAAAAGACGGAGCAGATGCTAAAGAATCCGTCGAGGATGTTCCAGGCACGGAAGAGCAGACGAGTACAGAAACGGGCACAGGTACGACAGGACAGGTATTGCAGAACACACCGATTGAAAATGTATCCTCATTGGATGCCACCAGCCATGACTGGGGACTTGGCAGCCATACAGATGATGAAAACCGTCCGTTAGATGCCATCAATGCGCAGGAGACATATGGAAAATACAATGCCTGCTTTATTGGTGATGACACGAAAGACATTTATCTGACCTTTGATGAAGGCTATGAATACGGACAGACGGAGAGCATCTTAAATACATTAAAGGAAAAAGGGGTATCTGCCACATTTTTTGTGACAGAACCGTATGCGAAAGAGAATCCGGATCTGGTAAGACGAATGATCGATGAAGGACATGTGTTAGGAAACCACAGTGTGACGCATCCTTCCGCAGGTATGCCTTCTTTATCATTAGATAAACAGGAAAATGAGGTAACAGAGAATCATGCCTATATCAAAGAAAATTTTGGATATGATATGTATCTGTTCCGTTACCCGACCGGAAGATTCAGTGAGCAGTCACTTGCACTGCTAAACAACTGCAATTACAAGAGTATTTTCTGGAGTTTTGCATATCTGGACTATGACGTCAATAATCAGCCGGATCGGGTATCAAGTCTGCAGAAGATGAAAGATAAACTCCACCCGGGTGCAATTTATCTGCTCCATGCGGAGTCGGAAACGAATGCAGCAGTGCTGGGAGATTTTATTGATGCCGTGAGAGCTGCGGGTTATGGGTTTAAGAATTTTTAATAGAATATTTTCAGGAGAAAGCAGGGAACGTCAGAATGATTTGACGCTCCCTGCTTTTTTCAGAAATGTGGGTTGTCAGTTTAGCTAGCATCACTTTACCTTGATAACCATTTATTTTGATAAAGTGATGACACGCAGTATAAAAAATGATACAATATTTTTGTATGTATATATGTACGCTTAGAACTTTCTAAATGAAGAATTCTAGGAGTACATGAAAAAAGGGAAATGAAATAAAAAAGGAGGCGCTGAATTTGAAAGTGACAAAAAGGATAAGCAGGAAAATGGCAGGCGGCATATTATTGGGCTTTCTGGCTGTGGCTGGCATTGTGACAGGCAGTCAGGGAAGTATGACAGTATATGCGGCAGAGGAATTACAGGGAAGTGGAACAGCAGAAGATCCGTATGTGATCACCGGTTCGGAGGATCTGTGGAAGTTTGCAGAGATCGTAAAAGCATCCTCGAATAGAAATGAATGTGCGAAAGTCGCAGATGGTGTAACACAGATCGATACAACGGTACGAGGAGAAGATACAGACTTAACATGGAATCCGATCGGAGATTCCACCGTTTCCTATACAGGAGTTTTCGATGGTAATGGAGCAGAGATCACGATCCATGCGGACAGAAGCATTAACAATAATGCCGGTTTGTTTGGCATACTAGGCAGTGGTGGAGAGATAAGAAATGTCACCACTGCAGGAAGTTCTAAAGGCTGGGATAGTGTAGGAGGTATCTGTGGTCAGGCATGTAGTGATGCAAAAATCGTAAACTGTAACAATAAAGCAGATATAACCGCACAAGGAGGTCAGGCAGGAGGTTTGGCTGGATATGCAAGCAGTGCACAGATCGAATCCGATACCTCGATCAGTAATACAGGTGCAGTTACAGGGACAGCGAAGGTAGGTGGACTTGTCGGTCAGGCTAGTGGTGGAATGAAGGTGATCGTCCATGAGGGTATTCTCAATTCTGGAGCTATAACTGCTAAATCAAGTGGATATGTCGGAGGTTTGATCGGATATGCAGATCTTGCGTCCATTCAAGCGGATGCGGATATTATCAATACGGGTAAGATATCTAGTATGGTAAGCAATACTTCTATGGGAGCAGGCGGATTGATCGGATATGGAATTGATACATCTATAATTTCCCAGAATGGAATGTTACAGAATAAAGGAGAAGTGACAGCAGCAATTACAAGTGTTGGTGGTATTGGAGGGCATATGACAAGTTCTGATAACAGTAACTGTCAAATTCAGGCAGCAAAGGGCGTGATCAATACCGGCAGGATCATAGGTAAAAATAGTGTCGGTGGAGTTGTCGGGGAGTATGCATATTCTGCACCGATGACTTCTACGGATGGATTCATTTTAAATAAGGGAGCTGTGGAAGGAAATGGAGATAATGTCGGCGGTGTGATCGGAAGAATGGGCAGCAATTCAGATGGTAGTAAATATGGAAATATGGGAGATGTCACGAATACAGGTAAGTATACCGGCGGCGTGATCGGATCATGGGACAGCAATAAAACCAGTTTAGAAAATGCATTCAATACAGGAAATGTGGTAGTGACAGGTGAAGATGCCGCAGACGTTGGTGGTATTGCAGGAAGATTTACGGGTGTCAATATTAAGAATTGCTATCATACAACGGAGTATCCGCTGATCGGTAACGGAGAAGCTGAGAAAGACGAGATCACCGGCAAGATATCGAATTGTTACTGTATGGAGAAGAATACGTTACCATGGGACGGCGAGATTACAAAGACAACGAAAGCATTCACGGATGGAGAGGTTGCATATCTTCTGGATGGAAGTGGAGATAGCAGGAGGGCTGAATTGATCTGGGGACAGAAAATCGGAACAGATCAGACTCCGGTATTGGGCGGTATGACTGTATATCAGGATGGCAGCATATACAGTAATGCAGACGGACATCACTATGGTGCACCACAGTATACATGGAGCGAAAGCGATATGAGCTGTACGGCACGCAGGATATGTGAAGGATGTGAAAATGAAGAAAGCGAAACTGTAACTGCATCTTATACAGAGGAAAAAGCAGGATGTGAAACAAACGGCAAGAAAGAGTACAAAGCAGAATTTAAAAATCCATCATTTGAGGTTCAGACAAAGACGATCATGACGGATTCACTTGGACATGATGTAACAGATGCAGTCTGGTCAAAGGATGAAAAGGCACATTGGAAAGATTGTAAAAATGGATGTGGAAAGAAATTAGAACAGGCAGAGCATACATTTCAGACGATCATCGACCGGCAGGCAACAGAAAGTACCGAAGGCAGCAGCCATGAGGAATGCAGCGTATGCGGCTATCAGAAAGCAGCAGTTGTGATCCCGGTGACCGGGAAGGAAGAAACAACAAATGAACAGCCGTCCAATACAAATACACTTACCGTCGGACAGGTTGTTGTGAATAAGGCAGATGGATCGTTCTATACCATCAAGAAGAATGCCGGTAAAGTCCATGAGGTAGAATACAAGGCACCGAAAAACAAAAAACAGACAAAGATCGCTGTGCCGGATTCTATCAAAATTAATGGTGCGACCTATAAAGTAACATCGATCGCAAAGAGTGCATTTAAGAATAATAAGAAACTAAAGACGGTTACGATCGGTAAGAATGTATCAAAGATCGGAGAAAATGTCTTTTCCGGATGCAAGAAGTTAAAGACAATTACGATAAAATCTACAAAACTGAAAGCAAAGACACTTTCTAAGAGTACATTTAAAGGAATCACAAAAGCAACCACGGTCAAAGTACCGAAGAAGAAATTATCCGCTTATAAGAAATTATTTAAGAGCAGGGGACTTTCTTCCAAAGTAAAAGTAAAGGCATATTAAAGTAAGACAGACAACGTTACAGTATACAGGTTTTCCTGCGGACTGTAGCGTTGTTTTTTTCTGGTGCAATCTATGGCAGGATAGGTATAGAATATTTTCAGAAGAAATGGTAAAATGAAATCGGTCAATCCGTGCAGAGATGCGTGTGGCTCCGGCTGCATTACCTGCGACACTTTTTTCAATAGCGTAGGCTTAGCGGTGTTATCGTGAGGTAGCGGATGACCTTTTTATGTATTGCTCTAGGAAAAGAGGTAGATCAGGCAATCAAAGAGGGGAATAAAGCATTATTGGGTACGCTAAAAGAACTTAGCTTAAAAAAGCGGAACAGATTGCAATTTCTAAATTATGTTTGTATAGGGAGGATGACGATATGGGCTGTCTCTTATACACATCTCCGAGCCCACG